>Ga0181567_10004516_pt1 | contig 10222 bp, 7 predicted proteins | sample 101ome_14_FD_133761 | JGI IMG/M metagenome (GOLD analysis project Ga0181567, IMG submission 133761) | Coastal salt marsh microbial communities from the Groves Creek Marsh, Skidaway Island, Georgia - 101403AT metaG (megahit assembly) | ecosystem: Environmental > Aquatic > Marine > Intertidal zone...
CTGTGATGTTGTTATCTCAACTTGGCGCAGCAGTTACAGCAGTTACAGGCAAGGATGCCCAAAAAGAATTATTGCAAAATCTAGGTGCTTCAGAAGTCCTTTCTCGAGAAGAACTAACAGAAATGTGCCGAACACCAATTGGGAAAACTATATGGGATTTTGGAGTTGATGTTGTAAGTGGCAATACACTAACTTTACTTTTGGCATCATTAAAACCAGGTGGTGCGGTTGCCTGCAGTGGCCTTGTAGGGGGTCCATCATTCGAGAGTTCGATATTTCCATTTATTCTTAGAGGTAACGCTCTCTTAGGTATAGATTCTGTTGAGATACCTTTAGAAAAGAAATCTCAAGTATGGGAAAATTTTGCATCTAACTGGAAAATGGATTTATCTCCTCTAGTCAAAGAGGTTTCTTTGGAACAGTTGGAAACTGAGATTTCAACTATTTTGGAAGGTGGACAGGTAGGACGCGTTTTAGTAAAAGTAAGTTAACTGGAGAAATAAATGTCTAATGAGCATACTGAACAAGAAAAAGAAGCTATGAAAGAGGAGGACAGCAAGCTTGATTCTATAGCTGCTGTAGTGATCATTCTTAGCTTGCTAGCAATGGCAGTTTTTTGGGTTTCTAATCAATAATAAATAAGGATTAATATGGATGTTGTAAATTTTTTAAAAGATAACACAAGAATTCCCGTAATAGGAGCGCCTTTATTCACTGTGTCTTATCCTGAACTTGTACTAGCTCAATGCAAGGCTGGAGTTGTGGGATCTTTCCCTGCTTTAAATGCTAGACCAGAAGAAAAATTAACTGAATGGATTTCTATGATGAAACAGGAATTAGCTGATTATCAAAATGAAAATCCAGATGCAGTAGTTGCACCTTTTGCAGTTAACCAAATATGCCATCATTCAAATAATAGACTTGAACATGATATGGAAGTTTGCGTCGAGCATGAAGTTCCAATAATTATAACAAGTCTAAGAGCACCTAAATTTGTTGTAGATGCTGTGCATAGTTACGGCGGAGCAGTAATGCATGATGTAATTAATATTAGGCATGCTAAAAAAGCTATTGATGAAGGTGCAGATGGTTTAATCCTTGTCTGTGCTGGAGCTGGAGGTCATGCTGGAGCTTTGAGCCCTTTTGCTTTGGTTAGAGAAGTTAGAGAATTTTTTGATGGACCTGTAGCACTATCAGGAAGCATTTCGCATGGAGCCTCAATTTTATCTGCTCAAGCAATGGGAGCTGACTTTGCGTATATCGGAACAAGATTCATAGCTACTCAAGAAGCAAATGCCAGTCAAGGCTACAAAGATATGATTGTAGAAAGTACAGCAAATGACATCATGTACTCTCCAACTTTTACAGGTGTTCACGGCAATTATTTGAAACCTAGTGTAGTAAATGCAGGATTGGATCCTGATAACTTACCCTACGCCGATAAGCATGACATGAATTTCGGCAGCTCTGGAGCTGCTGGAGATAATCAAAAAAAGGCTTGGAAAGACATTTGGGGCTCTGGACAAGGTATAGGAAACCTTCACGATGTTCCATCAGTCAAAGATGCAGTTGATGCTTTAGCTGAAGAGTACGAAGAAGCTAAAAAGTCTCTGGAAACTAAATCTGCTTGATCATTCTCCAGTAAATTTAGGGTCTCTTTTTTCAAAGAAAGATAGAACAGCCTCTCTTCTATCTTTTGTTTCATGAGTTAGAAGAGTTTGATCGTAATCCATGTGCATTGTCGCATCGTCTGTTGCGTAAACTAATTCATTGACGCTATTTTTTATCATTTGAGCTGCCATAGGGGGTTTAGATGCGTACAGCTCTGCCATTTTTTTTGCAGCTTCCATGAGCTCTTCTTTGGGGTGCACTTCATCATAAAACCCCCATGAGAGTAGAGTTTCTGCATTTTCATTTTCTCCACCTATAACCATTTTTTTGGCTTTTGCAGGTCCAACCAATCTTACTGCCAAGGGTAAACCAAACCAATTTAAGTTAATCCCTAAATTGATTTCTGGATAACCCAATAAAGCGTTATCCGAAGCAATTCTAAAATCACATGCTGATGCAATGCAGGCGGCTCCGCCTAGGCAATAACCGTCTATTGCAGCAATGGTTATTTGGTTTACTTCAAAGAAAGAATATATTGCAGGCTTACCATAATTTTTTCTCCAAGCTTCAAGCTTAGACACAGGTTTTTGTTTTTCTTTTAAATCTGCCCCTGCAGAAAAATGATCTCCTTTACCCGCATATATTACAACCCTAGATTCCAGATCATCGTTTAAGCTTAAATTTACTTCTGTAATTTCTTTTAAAACATCTATGCTCAGAGCATTCATTGCCTCTTCTCGATCTAAAAAGACCCAACAAATGTGACCTTCCTTTTTTATGTCTATATATTTCATAATTCCGCTAAATACTTTTCAGCATCTAGGGCAGCCATGCACCCAGATCCAGCAGAAGTTATTGCTTGTCGGTAAATATGGTCAGAAACATCTCCAGCAGCAAAAACTCCTGGAATGCTAGTTCCAGTGCTATTTCCATCTGTTCCAGATATGATTTTTAAGTAGCCATTTTCCATATCTATTTGGTCTACAAATAAGTCAGTGTTGGGCTTGTGGCCAATAGCAATAAACAATCCAGATAGGCTTAGTTCTGTCTCACTTGAATCTTTGGTGCTTTTTATCTTGATTCCATTTACTACAGCATCGTCGCCTAGAACTTCAACTAATTCATGGTCCCAGATTATTTTTACGTTTCCTTCTTTTTCTTTCTTAAACAGCCTCTCTTGAAGAATCTTTTCTGCTCTTAGAGAATCCCTTCTGTGTATTAACGTCACTGTGGAGCATAAGTTAGAGAGGTATAAAGCCTCTTCAACTGCTGTATTTCCACCGCCGATGACAGCTACGTCTTTATCTTTATAGAAGAAACCGTCGCAAGTAGCGCAAGCGCTGACACCTTTGCCCATATAGGCTTGTTCACTATCTAGTCCTAAATACTGAGCAGAAGCACCTGTAGCTATTATTAAAGAATCAGATATGTAGGAATTCACATTTCCAGTTAGGGTAAACGGTTTCGAGGACAGATCTGTTGATTCAATGTGGTCAAAAATTACTTCAACTTCCAACGATTCAACATGTTTTAACATTCTATCCATTAGTTCCGGCCCTTGAAGACCATCACTATCTCCTGGCCAATTCTCAACATCAGTAGTAGTTGTTAGCTGACCTCCTTGTTCCATACCTGTCACTAAACAAGGCTCTAAACCAGCTCTAGCAGCATAAACAGCAGCAGTGTATCCTGCTGGACCTGAACCTAAAATTACAAGTTTTCTTTTAATACTTTCCATAGCTTTAATTATATAGATATCCTTAAAAATTAGTTATTCCGATTAGAACATCTTCCTAATAAACTATACAATAGGTAAAACTTAGATTTGTTAGTGGTTAAAAAGTCTCAAGCAACAAAGAAATCATCGAACCAAGCTGTTTCGGTATCCCGCATACGCTTAAACAAACTCATCTTAGATTCCTGGTTAATAATCCAAGGCTTTTTAGGTATTTTTGTACTGCTAGCTCTTTCAACATTTTCTCCACGGGACAGTGGCTGGAATACTCAGGTTTTTTCTGTAGATAATATAGATGCAAATCAAATTTCTAATGCTGTAGGTAGTTGGGGGGCTTACCTAAGTGATTTTTTACTGACCATATTCGGTTATATGTCTTATCTGCTTGTTTATTGGCTTTTATGGCCTTTGGTGAGACATTTTTTCCTGTCAAGGAATAGAGTGCCTTTTTCCGATATATATACTGGATTATTAGGTATAAAGATCTTTGGTTGGATATTAGTGGTTATTTCGGGCTCAACTTTATTTTCTCTGATAATGGAACCCGGAGTTAGTTTTCTTCCACAAGAGGGTGGTGGTTTAATCGGATCTCAAATCTCTTCAATATTTATTGTTCCTCTCAGTTTCATCGGAAGTTTGTTGTTATTTACTTCTACTCTCTTATTAGGTTTAACACTCTCTCTGGAGGTATCGTGGGCAGCTCTAATAAGTAAATTACAGGAACTTCTTTTATCTTCAGGTTCAAATCTGGGTGAAAGATTATCTGATTTTCTGGCCTCTATAAAAGAAAGGCAGAAACTTCGACAAGAGAAGATTGAAAGACAAGAAAAGGTAATGGTTAATACGAAAGTAAAAGAACAAATTAAACCTGCTGAAGTTATAAAGCCTAAACCCTCCATAGAGACAAGTAAAAGAGTGGAACAAGAGAAGCAAACCGAGCTTTTTGAGTATAAAGAGTCCAGCGTGCCACCCAAGCTTTCCTTACTCGATGAAAAGAAACAAGAATTCTCAGATGAAACTTCAGAAGATTCCCTTCGCCGCCTTGGAGAGCTAGTTGTATCCAAGCTTGCTGAATACAATATCAATGATGTAGAGGTGGAATCCATTCAGCCAGGTCCTGTAGTTATAAGATTAGAGCTGAAGCTTCCCAGTGGTTTAAAGGTTAATCAAGTATCAAATATCAGCAAGGACCTTGCAAGATCTTTGGCTAAGACAAGCGTGAGAATAGTAGAAGTCATAGAAGGTAAAGATACTATTGGCATCGAAGTACCTAGAGAAGATAGACAGCCTGTCTTACTGAGCGAAGTACTTTCTAGCAAAACTTATGATGAATCCAAAAGTCCAATCACAGTAGCTCTTGGAAAAGATATAAGCGGATCTGCGATTGTTGCTGATTTGGCTGCAATGCCGCATTTATTAGTTGCAGGTACAACTGGTTCCGGTAAGTCAGTCGCAATAAATGCAATGTTGATAAGCATTCTCTATAAAGCTAGCCCAGAACAAGTAAGAATGATCCTTATAGATCCAAAAATGTTAGAGCTATCTGTTTATGAAGACATACCACACCTGCTGGCACCTGTAATAACAGATATGAAAGAGGCTTCAAGTGGATTGAGATGGTGTGTTAATGAGATGGAAAGAAGATATAAATTAATGGCACATCTAGGAGTCCGAAATTTGAATGGTTATAACAAGAAAGTAAGTGAAGCCGCTTCGTCTGGTGAGCCATTGAAAGATCCTACATGGAAGATAAATGAAGCCGAAGAGGGTGAAGAAGCTCCAGATTTAGAAGAACTTCCACTAATTGTTCTTGCTGTTGATGAGCTGGCTGATTTGATGATGGTGGTAGGAAAAACCGCTGAACAGCTAATTGCCAGAATTGCACAAAAAGCCAGGGCAGCTGGTATTCATATGCTTTTAGCAACTCAAAGACCCTCAGTTGATGTAATCACAGGACTAATTAAAGCAAACATATCTTCAAGAGTAGCTTTTCAAGTAGCATCTAAAATGGACTCGAGGGTTATTCTAGATCAAGGTGGCGCCGAACAACTTCTTGGAAAAGGAGATATGCTTTATCTTGCTCCAGGAACATCTATACCTCAAAGGGTTCATGGAGCTTTTGTGGGTGATGACGAAGTTCAAAGAGTGGCAGATGATTGGAGACAAAGAGGCAAGGCTGAATATCTTGATGAAGTTACCAAAGAAGAGGGTGCTGTTTCTGGAATGCCTGGTATAGCATCTGAAGAAGATGCAGATGGAGAAAAAGATGAACTCTATGATGAAGCAGTAGCTTTTGTTGCCCAGTCTAGAAGAGCTTCAATATCAGCAGTACAACGCAGGCTAAGAATCGGTTATAACAGGGCAGCTAGAATGATAGAGACTATGGAAGAGGCTGGCGTACTGAGCCCAATGGCTTCAAATGGCAACAGAGAAGTTTTGATTCCACCTCCGCCAGAAGATTAATTTGAAAAAGCTTACATCAAATTATTCCATATCTCGTCTCTTGATCGGTATCTAGAAAATGTTCTGTAAAATTCTCAATTCCTTTTTGTCAGTTATCATCTCTGGTTCTCTATTTGCTTCAGATATAAAGGCAGATAATTTATTTCAATTTTTTGGAGATAAATACTTTTTAGAAACTAGTTTTACTCAAACTACTTCTATAGGTTCTAAGGATCGCCAAATTAGAGGAAAATTGAATGCTACCAGGTCAGGAAACTTTAAAATTGAATATTTTGAACCTATGAAGGAAATCATTTCTGCAGATGATAACTTTCTATATAAATTAGATATTGAACTTGAACAATTGGATATTGTTCCAAGAGAAGAATATTTTAAGGACACTCCAATAAATATATTCATAACTGAACTAGAAGATTTAAATGATACTTATCTAGTGGAGTCCTGTATTAACGAGAATAACTCTGTTATTTGCACTATTACCACTAAAGATTTAGATAGTTTTGTGGATAAGCTATTTCTAAAGTTTATCGCTAATGAACTTACTGAGCTGAGTTACTTAGACTCTTTTGGACAAAGTGTTTCTCTCGAGTTTGATGAGATAAGCTGGAAAAAATTTGATGAAGCCAAGCTTTTAATTGAAACTCCAGAAGGAATAGATGTTGTTTATCACTAGGATTATTTAGAATATAGCTATGCTTGACCCAAAGATACTCAGAAAAGATACCGCTAAGGTAATTCAAAACCTTAAAAGAAGAGGCTATGTTTTTGATGAATCACTGTGGAATGAGCTTGAAGAAAAAAGAAAAAAGTTACAGGGCTTTACTGAAGAGCAACAATCAGAATTAAACGATCTATCTAAAGCTATTGGTATTGGAAAGAAGAATTCTGAAGATACTAGTCTTATACAGAATCAGGCTACAGAACTAACTGCTCAAATTAAAGAACTTAGCGCTGAATTAGAAAGTTTATTAGAAGAAATTGATAATTTCGTATTATCTATTCCAAATTTAATTGATGAGGATGTACCAGACGGAGCAGATGAGACAGAAAATATTGAAATTAGAAAAGAGGGAAAGCCCAGGGCATTTGCATTTACAGTCAAAGATCATCTCGAAATTGGAAGAAATCATGAAATAGACATGGAGGCTGGAGTCAGAATAACTGGTTCAAGATTTAAGGTACTTAGAAATGACATTGCTCACCTTCAAAGGGCTCTAATCAATTTCATGATTGATACTCATGTAGATGAACATGGATACGAAGAAGTCTATGTTCCTTATATAGTAAACAAAGATTCATTATTAGGAACAGGACAACTCCCTAAATTTGAAGAGGATTTATTTAAGATTAATAATGAAAGTAATTTTTATTTAACTTCAACTGCTGAAGTTCCTGTAACAAATCTCTTTAGAGATGAAATTTTAGAATCGAAAAACCTCCCTCTAAAATATGTGTGTCACACGCCTTGTTTTAGGAGTGAGGCCGGCAGCTATGGGAAAGATACAAGAGGTATCATGAGATTACATCAATTTGAAAAGGTTGAGCTAGTGCAAGCTGTAGAGGCAACAGATTCTGATGATGCCCTAGAAGAGCTTACAAATCATGCTGAGAATATTTTAAAAAAACTAGAATTACCATATCGAGTTGTTTCTTTATGTTCTGGAGATATAGGATTTTCATCATCCAAGACATATGACTTAGAGGTTTGGGTTCCATCACAAGAAGCTTACAGAGAAATATCTTCGTGCTCAAATTTCAGGGACTTTCAAGCTAGAAGATTGAAGGCACGATGGAAGGACACTAATGGAAAGAAAACTCAATTGATCAATACATTAAACGGTTCAGGCTTAGCTTTAAGTAGAACTGTACTAGCTATATTAGAGAATTATCAAGAATCCGATGGCTCAGTAACAATACCTGATGCTCTGAGGAGTTATATTGGAAAAGAAACTATTTTAAAACCCTAGAAAACCACATTTTCACCTTAAAATTCTCAGAATCCTTGCCTTGTTAATCTCCTTGAGTGAACTCTAGGAAAACTTTTACTTTTTCTTCTCGATTTTTATTTTATTTCTAACCAAAAGGTATAGAATGAAGTTAACCTTTTGTCTAATTAATTTTGGGGTTAATTATGAAACCAATCTTAAAAAGAATACTTCTTTTTTCATCTGTTTTTTGTCTGAGTCTACCTATTTTTTCTGATGTTGATACTACATCCGGCATGAGAGGTAGTGTTAATGTGCCCGGTGCAACAGTTGTCGCCGAGCATACACCAACAGGTATTACTAAGACTACAACTACAGGTTCTTCTGGAAGTTTTTCACTTTCGTTTTTGCCTATCGGTGGTCCTTATACAGTAAAAGTTTCGGCACCTGGCTACAATTCTGAATCTATTGATGGTCTGTACCTGTCTTTAGGAGATCCATTGTCTTTTGGAGTTACTTTAACAAGTTCATCTGCAGCAGATGAAATAGTGGTGACTGCAAAACCCGCTGAAGCCTTCAAGATGGGAACCAGCACTCTATTGAACAGAGAAGCAATGGATGCAGTGCCGACAATTAATAGATCTGTTGCTGATTTTGCGAAAATGGATCCAAGGGTTTCTGTAAATGGCGGAGTTGGAAGAGATGCTCAAATTAGTGTGATGGGAGCTAACGCTCGATACAATGACTTTACTATTGACGGTATAAGTTTTAATGATCCGTTTGGTCTAAATGATAATGGATTTGGTGGTATGAGAAATCCTGTCAGCTTAGATTTTGTTGATCAGTTATCGATAGATATTACTCCATTTGATGTCTCTAGAGGAAATACTACAGGTGGTTCTATTGCTGTAGTTACTAAATCTGGTACAAATGAATTTCATGGATCAGCTTTTTATCAAAATAGAGATGAAGGTAATGTAGGGGATTATCAAGGACAAGACTTCCCAGAATTTGAAGATGAAGTTATGGCCTTTACTTTGGCAGGACCAATCTTAAAGGACAGATTATTTTTCTTTGTAGGATATGAAGAAAATACCAAATCTCTTCCGGGCCTTTATGGAACTAAAGATAGTGGAGCTCAGAACTCTGCTGAAGTTGTGACAACAGCCCTTGCAAATGAAATAAGACAATACACGATTGATAACTATGGAGGCTATGACGCAGGTTATATAAACCTCGTTACCTTTGATGAGACTCATGAAGAATGGAATGTTAAATTAGACGCGGTTATTAGTGATGACCACAGGGCAACTCTCAACGTATCTCATTCTGAAGATCTTACTCCTCAACGTTATAACAATTGGTCAAGAACGGTATTTAGTAATAACTGGTACTACAAAGATCCTGAGATAGATAGAGCTTCTTTTACTCTTTATAGTGATTGGTCAGATAGGTTATCTACTAAATTTAAATATACAACTTATGAAATGGCTGAAGATGATTCTTCATATGGAGATGATCTTTTCCCTGAAATGGCCATAACAGTGAGGGATGGTTCTGATTCAGATGTTGTATTCTTAGGAGGTGATCGCTATAGAGGTGCTAACGTGATTGAGGTTGATTCAGAATTCATAACCTTCAAAGCAGATTATGATAATGATGATCATGTTTATACATTTGGCTATGAAGAAGACAACTCAGATGTAGTTAACCTTTTTATAGCTCGGTACAACGGTGAAGTAAGATTCAATAGTTTTGAGGATTATAAAAACGGAGTCTGGAGTAGGTTAAGAATTCATGAGCCTTACGCGGGTCATACTGCAACTAGAAGCATGGCTGCAGATTTTGAAGTAGAAAAGAAAACTTTTTACATTCAAGATAAGTGGTTTGTAAATAATGATCTTACAGTTCAATTTGGATTAAGATATGACTCTGTTCTAACGCCAATTGCTCCAGCAACAAATAGTGGTTTTGTGAGTAAATATGGTTTCTCGAATGCTTCTAAATTTGATTTTGATCTCATGCAACCAAGATTCTCATTCAATATGGATGTATCAGAATCTTTATTTGGAGAAACAGATAAGGTTGTAGCGGCAACACTGAGAGGTGGACGAGGATTATTCATGGGCCGTATTCCTAGAGTTTGGTATGGAAATGCTTATTCCAGAACTGGAGCTACGGGTGATTATCGTGGCTGGTACGCTAATTGTACTGGAATCACTGATCCTGATGATAGAAATTATTCCTCTATGTGTCCAGGTAACATGCCTAAAGGGGACCCAACTGCTTTTTGGCTAACATCTCCTGATTCTAAGTATTCGGTACCAGATGGAAGCAGTCCTTATCCTGTTGCTCAAAGCACTGATCCAAATTTTGAAGCACCTTCTTCATGGCGCACAAGTCTAGGACTTGATTTGCTTCTAGACAGCGGTTGGGATTTAAATCTTGAGTATAATCTTGATCAAGTTAGACAGGCGGTATTTTTTAC
>Ga0181567_10004522_pt1 | contig 10218 bp, 8 predicted proteins | sample 101ome_14_FD_133761 | JGI IMG/M metagenome (GOLD analysis project Ga0181567, IMG submission 133761) | Coastal salt marsh microbial communities from the Groves Creek Marsh, Skidaway Island, Georgia - 101403AT metaG (megahit assembly) | ecosystem: Environmental > Aquatic > Marine > Intertidal zone...
GCCATTGATGCAAACGAACAACTACTCCCAGAGATCAGAAAAAGCGTAGAAGATACGCTAAAAGATTTGATAGACGTTTTAGATGATGAAGGAACGGATGAGTAAGTGGAGTAAGGTTATTGACTTGTATTACAAAGAATCAAAGTCGGTCTCTGAAATAGCAATCGAGATAAACGCATCTGCAGAATCAGTAAAAGAAATTATCAGCATATACAAAGAAGAGGTTTCATAATGGTGGATAAAATTGGCTGGATGTTTGAGGAATCATCAAGCTTAGGCATAGTAAATAATGATAATGCCGCTGTTGCAAGATTCAATGGATCCATAAAAACGTTTTTGAGAGAAGCAATTCAGAATAGTGCGGACGCACTTTGGCCTAGGGTCGCATCTGATTTACCAAATGTAGAGATAAATATAAAAATTAGAAAACTTACAGGTAGAAAAAAAACAGAGTTCCTAAAAAGTCTAGAGTGGGACGATTTGAAGAGACACTTAGATGCAGTAGCGAACTCTGATTCAAACATTGATGCTTTGAATATACAGATTGCTGAAGCACTGAGATTGGTAGAAAAAGGACTTTTTTTAATTTCAATTGAGGATTTCAATACATCCGGTTTGTTTGGGCAAGAACCTTTGAGAAACGGTGAAGACGGATATCTAGAATATGTAAACTCAGAAGACCCAAATGCGTTTACAGCCGCTGCTTACGGGATCGGTGTAAATGCAAAATTGGACCCAACCGCTGGTGGTGCATTTGGATTTGGGAAATTTGCTTTAATGAAAGCATCCATGTTTCACACACTTCTTTTCAACTCTAATATCTCAGACATCTCTTCACCAAGAAAAGAAGGTGAACGAAATGTAAATCTAACAGACTATTCAGATGGAATGAAATCCAATAGATTTGTTGGTCAATGTGGACTTGCTGATCACAGAATAGAAAAAGATGGAAGATTGGAAGAGTTCGGATCAACGGGACAATTTGGAAAACTAGGAACTTACACAAAGCCAAACAGACAAGGTGGCGAAAACATTTTGGACAAAGTAGGCTCAGTTTGGGACAACAAAGACTTGGTCAAATCACTCTATCTTGACAGAAACAACGAAGCAGGAACTTCTGTGATGATTGTAGGCTACAACCCAACATTAGATATTGATGAAAAAAAATACGAAGATATTGAATTACAAGAAATAGTTAATGTCATAAGGGAAACAGTTTCAATCAATTTTTGGCCGTCCATTGTAAAAAACCCAAAATTTGGAAGAAATCTTGAGGTTTCAGTCGAAGCATATGAGAATGATCAAACTATTCTTCAAAAAGAAAAAATTGATCCTTCAATATACATGGAACCATATATCAGCTTGTATAAAGAGTATGAAGAGGGCTTAGACAATCCGGAACACAATTTCACAGACAAAGAAAGTCTGAACGAAGTAGGAAGCTCTGCAGCAAGAGTTTTGCATTTGGAAATTCCAAAAACAAAATCAATAAACCATATCGGTAAAGAAAAGTATCATCCTGAGGTTAATCATGATATGGCAATTCTCACAAAAGTACTTTCAAGATCAAATCCAAAGGTACCAAAAGAGTGCATAAACACCATTGCTTTAGTTAGAGGGCCTGGAATGATTGTTAATTATGAGTTCTCCACCCAACTACGTAATGTGCCAAAAAGTTTTGTATCAGTAGCTTTTGCTGGTACATTTGCACAATCAGATGAAGACTCAGTTGTAGCGGAACGATTTTTCAGGAATGCAGAGAATGTTAAACATGACGAATGGAGTGCTTCTTCAGCCATCAGGAACCTCTATCCTAGAGGGATTGTTAGTCATTTGAACAATGAAATCTTGAGACAAATGCCAAAGTTGGTGAAAAGTTTATTTCAACGAAGACTAAGTGTAACCTCAGATATTCCTAAATACATGCAAAATAAATTGACAATCCCCGGTGATGATGAGGGTGAAGGGGAGAAAGAAAAAACAAGCTTTTCCTTGTATGTCAATGAACTACGGTTAGATGGTGATGATTATGATGTTACAGCAACCATAACACCACCACCAACGTTTGATGGAATTCTAAGACTTCAAATTGGAGCGCACGAAGCAGCTACAAGACACTCTGTTCCAATCACAATACAAAAAAGCTCAATTTCTAAAGGTGGAGAGTATATTGATAATGATATTTTGGAAGTTGACAGCTCACAACTTCCAACAAGAGGAAAATTGAATAGAAAAATACAATTCAAGTGCAAGATTAAAAACACAATGGTTGGCTTTAATCCAGCCTATACAGGTCTAGTAATAGAAAAAAGTCCAAAGATTTTGAGAGAAGTGTAAATGCTAATTTTTCCTTGGTCTGATTTATCAATTGCATCGTATATGAAGTTGTCAGGTTTCAAAATTGACGGCAAAGAAATGGACTTAGACCCTGATATTGACTTTGAAAGATGGTTGTTAGAAATAGGTGACCAACCAAAAAATCCATCAAAAACAACACTTTATCCAAGAGACGAGTTTGATGTAAAAGACTACGACCTAATTGAGACTGATGTAATTGTTGGATTGCAGATGGCAGGTATGGATCATACAAATCCAATCCTATATCAATTCTATGAGGATATGATCGACTCTATTCATGCAAGCCTTGTTCTTCATTCAGCTCCTTCCATGACGCGTCTGTCTTATCCCCTTGAACGAATAAAATCTCACGAATTATCTGGTCAAGATGATATTGAAATAAGAGATGCAGTCATTGACGATTACTTGTTTAGAGCTAATGTTCAGATACCTAAAGATTATTTTGGTCTAGATTTTACAATAAATCCCGCAATTGAGATCCCCACTTCAACAGAAGGAGAAGAAGTACTAGGAATACATTCTGGTGGAGAGCCAAAATACTCTGATTCTGTAATAAGGATAAACTTTAATGAATCAGAACCAATTATTAAAAATGGGCAAAAAATAGAGATTAAAAAAATCTATTTTACAACGGGAGAGCCTTTCAACAAGGAAGATGGAGAAGAAAGTGTAGATATTGAACAAAGCCTTAAAAGTGAGGAATGGTGGGTTTCAACAGAAGTTGACAACGATGATAAACCATTTGGATATGTCAATATAGATCTGGACTCAATCAGTGAGTTGTTAGAAGAAACAACAGAAGATACCAGCAAAGATTGGTTTTTCTACTTTAAAAGACTGAAACAAGACGAGATCACCAGCACAGTATGGAAAGTGGTTATGCATACTATTTTGGTAAAAGTATTTAAAAATATAAGTGAAGAAATAGAAGAGATAGAAGATTTTTCTCAAGAAGAGATTTCAAGATCCGCATACGAACATCTCTCCGAGTTCGAAAAGGCTGCTCTCGGCTTTTTCTCAAAGAAAATTCTTGCTATAAATCGGGCTACAGATTCATCAGAAAACGCTTCATTGGAGGTTATTAGAGAAATTATGGAAAATGGCCCGGAAAGAAACATCGCTTTAATGAATTTGGAAATAGAGAAATTTATCGATATCAAAAAATCTACAGAGTTGGTATGGGAATCTAAATCTAAAGAAGACGAAGAAGAGTATGAAAAAACAGAAGGAACACCTTATTAAATGGATAAGCTAAGAACAATAACAGGATTTAATGCAGATGACTTATTGAACAAGTCCGGTTTGTTGACACAACACGCAAATATCAAATCCTTGGACAAAGATCTTCTTTATGAAAAGTCAAATGAATTGAAAAGACATAATCTCCCAGATATAGATTTGAAACATGCTAGAACAGTACTCGACGAAGCTATGAAAAACTATGATTTTTTTGAAGAAAAAGGAGGTAAGAGGTCCGCCTATATATATCAGGAAAAATGGATTGCACCAAGGTTACATAACGCACTACGACTGACTAGACATGAAGCCGGACAGGCTGACATTTGGAATTATCTTGCACTATATTTTTCTGATTACATCAGACATCGATGGATGAACCCAGAGAAGGATAAACACATAGCCGAGTACTTATTCAGATATGTTACAAAAGACCGTCACCAACTAGCTAAATTATGGTGGATGGCTGAGTTAACAAGAAACGGTTCAACTTACCACGAGGACGGAGGTATTGTTTCTGCTGATTTTATTCAACAAATCTTGGGGGTAGAGGATTCAAGATTTCAACTGACAAACTTGGCTGTCTTAAGTATGCAAGAAGACATATTTGGCAATGGTCTTTATGAGGCAAATGATAATTGGAATAGAGGAATTTTTATAGCAATAAGAAAAAAAGTCGCACCACAGCCAATAACTTCAAAAGCTAACACAAAGTTGAATATAGAAAACTACAAAAATTGGCTAAAAGAAAAACCCAAACAAAAAGACTGTAAATTTGGAAGTACCCTTCCTTCAGCTCCTTCAGATTTTAGTTATTCTTCAAAACAAATCAAAGAGATAGTTGAGTGGATTAGAGACAGTATAAAAAGAGTCGATGGAAGCATTTGGAATACTTTAAGAGATTCAACAGAAGAAATTCTAAAAGAGCTAGGTCCTGAAATGCAGGCCAAGGATATTTATACTGAGGGCTTAGAAAGAGGATTGTTCTTTGCAAGATGGCAACAGGAACAGATTCCTTTTGCTTGTGCTGTAAATGCGGATAAATTTGATGTAACTCGTCAGACTATAACTTTACTTAATTAAATGGTTGATTTGGGTGTGTCTTCAAGAATGAAGATGCAACAAACAAAAAGTACCAAAATTGAAATTTTACTAGGGAGAGAGTGTCACAAACTAGGACTCCGATACAGAAAGAACACCAACCCAACAAAAGATCTTAAATTCAAAGTCGATCTTGTTTTCAAACAGCACAAATTGGCAGTATTTGCAAATGGTTGTTTTTGGCATGGATGCAGGTATCATTTCGTAACCCCAAAGACAAATACTGATTGGTGGTTAGAGAAAATCAAGAAAAACAAAATTAGAGATATCAAGCAAAAAAGAGAACTTAAAAAAGAAGGTTGGGAAGTTTTAGTTTTTTGGGAACACAATGACCCTGAAAAATTTGCGCAAAAAATATTAAAGCATACAAAATCTGTCTAAATAGACAATTTGTCATGGTTAAGGTTTAATATATTCTGGTATGGGTAAATACAATGTTGTTGATTTGTTCTCCGGTTGTGGTGGGTTTTCCTATGGATTCGAACAAGAAGGGTTCAATGTTGTTCTTGGTGTTGATAATTGGGATACTGCATTGAAAACTTTCGAATACAACCATAAAAATTCTAGTATCTTGAATCTTGACCTTCATAAAAAAGAATCAATCAAAACAATCAAAAATGAGGTAAAGGAACACAGAATAGATGTAATTATTGCCGGACCTCCTTGTCAGGGCTTTTCCCTGACCGGTACAAGGGATAAAAATGACAAAAGAAACTCACTTTTCGAATCGGTTTTTGAGTTGGCAAAAACTCTCAAGCCAAAATTTTTGGTAATCGAAAATGTTCCGGGACTACTTACACTTTACCAAGGGAATACAAAAGAAAAAATTATTTCTGCTGGGGAAGAACTTGGATATCACATGGATTACAAAATTCTGTATGCACCCGATTATGGAGTTCCTCAGATCAGAAAGAGAGTATTTTTTGTCGGATCAAAAATAGGAAAATTCGAATTCCCAAAAATTACCCACAAAGAAAACGGTTATGTGACCTGCAAAGAGGCCATTGGTGACCTGCCTAGTTTGGTAAAAAATACAGGCAAGGAAGAGGCAGATTATCAGGCGAAGGCTACTAGTAAATATCAAGAAACTATGAGAAAAGGTTCAAAAAAGCTATTGAACCATGTCCGAACAAACCACCAACAACATGTGATAGACGTAATCAGAAAAGTACCGGAGGGTGGTAACCACAAAGATCTACCAAAAGGTGTAGGCGATTCTAGGAAATTCAACGAAGCCTGGACAAGGTATCACAGCAACAAACCATCAAAAACCATAGATACGGGCCATGGAAATCATTTTCACTATAAACACGACAGGGTACCAACCGTAAGGGAGAATGCAAGACTACAGTCATTTCCGGATAAGTTTAAATTTTTTGGTCCAAAGACGAAACAAAATGTACAAGTTGGAAATGCAGTTCCACCGATATTAGGCAAGGTAATGGCAAGAAGAATTAAAAAATATTTAGATGAATCAGCTTAATTTAATTGATCTTTTTGCCGGGTGTGGAGGTTTGACCGAGGGGTTTGTTTCTTCTGGATCATCATACAACACTTTAGCTGTTGTGGAATGGGAGAAGCACCCTCTAGAAACACTCAAAAAAAGACTTCTAAGCAAATGGGGATATTCAGACAAAGAAATTTTCATAAATTATGACATTCAGGATATCCGTGGATTACAAGAAGGTATCAAAAAAGAACAATTTGATATTGATGTAGGTTTAGAAAGCCTAGTGGGGAAAAATAATGTCCACCTAATAGTTGGCGGACCTCCATGTCAAGCCTACTCATTGGCCGGACGTGCACAAGATAAGTTTGGAATGAAACAAGACTACAGAAATTATTTATTCGAAAGCTTTGCAAAATTAGTTGAGATCTACAGTCCAAAATTCTTTGTCTTTGAGAATGTTCCGGGGATTTTGAGTGCAAAACCGGGAGGCACATTAATTACAGATCGTATACGAGAAGCTTTCAATTCAATAGACTATGAAATATCTTCAAATCTAAGAGAAGAGGCTCTTTTCGATGTTTCTTATTATGGTGTACCTCAAATAAGGAAAAGAGTAATTATTTTTGGTGCAAAAAAAGAGTATAAAGAAAAAATTTCTAAGTTTTATGAATCTTTGCATAGTAAAAAAAATGAAAATCAAGAAGTCTTGAAAAAACACCTTCAAGGAATGCCAAAATTCAAACCAAAAAAAACAGACAAGGAAATGTTTCTATATGAAGCAATAGGAGAAAATAATTTTTCAAACAACACACCAAGAACACATAGTGTCAGGGATGCCAATATATTTGAGATCTTGGCTAAGGATATTGAAAATGGTATTTTCAAATATTCAACCACACAATCAAAAAAAGAATTGTATTTTGAGAAAACAGGAAGAAAATCTAATTTTCACAAATATCATGTTCTTGAATACGACAAACCATCCAATACTATCCCCGCCCACCTACACAAGGATGGTCTCTGTCACATCCACCCGGATTCTTCTCAAAAAAGGTCTATAACACCAAGAGAAGCTGCAAGAATCCAGTCGTTTCCGGACGATTTTGATTTTACTGGGCCCATGACGGCAAACTACAAAATGATAGGTAATGCCGTACCACCAAAATTCTCAAAATCAATTGCAGACTCTTTGCTTCAAGTTTTATAATTCGCTTATCAAACATGACACTTTATTTGAATGAATCCGATAAGAATCTAAAAGAAACCATACTTTATTCTGATGATGTTGGTGAATTTGATCAAATAGTCATTATTTCCGGCTATTTGGGTTTAGAACCTCTAAATGAATTATCTAAGCTAGGGATAAATTCAACTGTTGTATTTGGTATGTATCCAATAGAAGGAGTAGATTTAAAAGTACATAAAATTTATCAGCAATTTGCCGAAAAAAATTTGGATATCATGTACTCAACTAGTCAAGAAGTCCACTCAAAGATCTATGTATGGAAAAAAGATGAAAAAGTACTAAAAATAATAGTTGGAAGTGCCAATTTCACAAACGTAGCCCTTGTTTCTGAAAACAGAGAGATACTTGTTGAGGTTGAAAGTAAAGATTATCAGGAAGTAATGAAATATGTCGATAATGTTATTTTTAATTCCACCTCTTCAGTGAATATTGACGACTCGAATCTAAGACCAAGAACCTCGAAGTTACAATCAGGAATCCCCTTGCTAGAGTCGGATGAAGATTTATTGTCATCTAAAAACAGGGTGTGCATACTTTCACTCTTGGACAAAAGTGAAAATATGCCTGATGCATCAGGTTTAAACTGGGGTCAATCAGCAAAAGGTAATGTCAATCCCAACGATGCCTATATATCTATAAGAGTTCAAAATATCAGATCATTCCCCGAAATCTTTCCGGAAAAAGCAATGATTTCTGAAAACCGACTTGGTAAAAAAAGCAGACAAAATGATCCCGTGGATGTTATTTTTGATGACAGTACCATTATGTCTTGTCTTCTCGAAGGTTCTCAAAATTTAGATGGAAAAACTTATCCAAATAAATTATCTTCTTTTCCTAAAAAAAGTGATTTAGGTAAATACTTCAGAAGTCGATTAGGAATAGGTGATGGAGAGAAAATCACAAAAAAAGACCTGATTGATTACGGAAGAACAGATGTGTATATACAAAAAATTGGTCAAGATCAGTATTATATAGATTTCTCAAAAGACAAGTAACTAGACCATAGACTTTTTATGAATTCAAGGGAAGCTTTTTGAAAATTCAAAATTTTTCTAATATTGTATATTTATGGAAGAAAACAACTCCCCAATCGATGATTTACATAAACTTTCAATACCAAAATTTGGTGGCAGTCAGAACTTAGCAAAACAAAATTTTTTGTCTCATAAGTGGTTTAGGCCGAACGAAAATGAACCAGAGTACTGTGCTGTATGTGATGTTAGAGATTACCATAAAGGCAAATTTTATCCCTGTTGCTATATTCAACCTCAAAATGGATTCTTGGATTTTAAAGAAAAAGATTTTGATAATCTTGAATGGGATGAAACTCGAAGAGAGCAAATGAGTGGAGTAACTTACAATGTATTTCCAAAAGAACAGTTTGTATTTGCTGAATACACAGAAGAAGATGCTTCCAAAATTGTATCATCTTGGTCTGTAGCGCCTAGTTCAGAACAAGATGTAAACCAGGTATTAGAGAGATTATTAACTAGTAATGACTCAAAAAATAATCAAGTTATTAGCGATGATCCCATACAAGATAGCTTAAATTATGAAATTAGAGAATTAAAACTGGTCCCATTCAGGGGATCATTAGACAAGGCTGTAGAAAACTATTTTTCACATATGTGGATGGGAGATGACGAATACGATGCTAATTCACATTGCCTAGTTTGCGGAACTAATATAACAACATTAAGAAGACTATATCCATGTTGCTTTGAAGAAACTGGAGGTTACGAATATTTTTCAAGTAAATCATTCGATAAAATTTCTTCTAATAAAGAAAAACGTGAAAAATTAAAAGAAAAAATAGATAGAGAAAACATAAATCTTTTACATCAAACTAAGCAAGAAATATTAGAGGGCTTAAGCTCTTTGTACACTGATAGTGGACAATATAAAAGTTTGAAAGCTATAAAAAAAATTGGAAGAAATGAATTATGTCCATGCGGTTCAAAAGACAAGTATAAAAAATGCCATGGTATTTAGAAGGAATTCATTAAGAGAATGAACACAACCGATAATCTGAAATACTTAAAAACCTTGGTGGGTGAAGAAGCATCTTTCCACATTGATCAGGAAGATGCAATTAACAGTTGTCTAGAAAAAGGTACAAGGACACTTCTAGTTCAAAAAACCGGATGGGGGAAATCAGCAGTTTATTTTATCGCTGCAAAGTCCATTAAAGAGACGCATGGAAAAATGACAGTCATTGTTTCACCACTTATTTCATTAATGAGAAACCAAATACTCAACGCAAAAGAACTCATAGACGTTCAAAGTATTAATTCAGGTGATGATTTCGGCAAAATAAAAGAAACACAGGAAGCTTTGCTTGATGGAGAAGTAGATGTCCTGATAGTATCACCTGAGAGATTTGCAAATGAGTACTTCCAGCAGAATATATTTCCAACTATTGCAGAAGCAATCGGCCTTTTTGTCATTGACGAGGCTCACTGTATATCAACTTGGGGTCATGATTTTAGGCCTGATTACAAACTTTTGACAAAAAGGACAATATCAACTCTTAATAAAGATGCTGCTGTACTTTACTGTACTGCTACAGCAGACCAAAAAGTCATAGATGATATTTCTAGCAATAATATGCTTACAAAAATTATTACGGGAGATCTCTACAGAAAAAGTCTATCTATTTATAGTTTGGGTGAACAGACTTTCAAGTTTTCAGTTGCTTGGTTCAAGAAAAACAAAGAACTACTCCAAGGTTCAGGAATAATTTATGTTTTGACCGTGAACAGAGCTAATGCACTCGCTCAATATTTAAGAGAAGAAGTTGGGATCGATGCGAGAGCTTATCATGGAA
>Ga0181567_10004525_pt1 | contig 10213 bp, 12 predicted proteins | sample 101ome_14_FD_133761 | JGI IMG/M metagenome (GOLD analysis project Ga0181567, IMG submission 133761) | Coastal salt marsh microbial communities from the Groves Creek Marsh, Skidaway Island, Georgia - 101403AT metaG (megahit assembly) | ecosystem: Environmental > Aquatic > Marine > Intertidal...
AACTTGTGAAAATTCATTATCTTTTTTGGATAAGAACCGATACTTTGCATTAGTAATTGGAGATGTTTATAAAAATAGTGAAGTTGTACCATTAGGGTTTTACTGCATGGATGCTATTTTAAAAAATTTTAATGTACAATTAAAAGGTACGGTTGTAAAAAATATCGAAGGTAACCGAGGAAAACAAGGTTCGGGGGGAATTTGGAGATATAGAGCTTTGAACAGTGATTATTTTATTTTTAAACACGAATATATTTTTATTTTTAAAAAGATATAAAGAACTAAAATGAAAAAACATGAGCTTTTTATACAACTTGCACAGCCAGATAAAAATGGAATATCAAGGTGGGTAAACACATCAGATTTCAAAGGAAAATATGCAACCTTAATGTTTGGTAATGGTTCAGACTGGGCTAGACGTTCTTCTACATTAGCGAAAAAATATAATGTTAAATTTGATAAAACTATCACCGCAGGTAACAAAATTGACAGGGTAAAACTAAATGGCTTTAACACATCAAAATCAAGCAAAATGTCACAGTCAATTAGACCAGATATCAAAAGATATTATGCATCTAAAAGATGTGTTGTTCTCGGGACTAGAAGAAGTTGTGACCATAAGGTTGAAGTTGATCATAAAGATGGCAGAAAAGATAATCCGAGAGTTATGAATACAGCAACACAAGAGAAAGAAGATTTTCAACCACTATCAAAACCTGCAAATGATGCAAAAAGGCAATTTTGTAAAGAATGTAAACAGACGGGCCTAAGATATGATGCTAAAAAATTAGGTTATCCAATTTCATTTACCTATGGAAATATAAAATATAATGCGGATTTAAGATGCAAAGGGTGTTTTTGGTATGACCCAGTTGCATTTAGACAAATGCTGGTTAAAAAATAAATGACTATACTAAACTAGGACTAAAAATTGAATTATATTGGGTCAAAATTTAAATTATCTTCCTGGTTATTAAATAAAATCAGTCATACAGTGAATGGAAATTTACAAGATAAAACATTTTGCGATATTTTTGCAGGAACAGGTATTGTAGGGAGAACTTTCAAAAATAAAGTTAAAAAAGTAATTAGTAATGATATAGAACATTACAGTTATATATTAAATAAAAATTATATTGAAAATAAAATAAAAATTCCTAATAGTGAAAGTCTTCTAAGTGAACTAAATTCATTACCATTGTGTAAGAATGGTTTTATTTTTAAAAACTATTGTATTGGAAGTGGTAGTAACCGACAGTACTTTACAGATCATAATGGAAAAAAAATAGATACCATAAGAATAAAAATCGAAGAATGGAAATCTTCAAAAAAAATTAATAAAAAAACTTATTACTTCTTACTTGCGTCCTTATTAGAAAGTGCTGATAAAGTTGCTAACACGGCTTCCGTTTATGGTGCCTTTTTAAAACATATTAAAAAATCTGCCCAAAAGAATCTGATTCTAGAACCTGCAGATTTTATAGAAAGTAAAAATTCTCATAAAGTTTTTAATGAAGATAGTAATACTCTTATTCGTAAAATAAGTGGTGATATTTTATATTTAGATCCACCATATAATCACAGGCAATATGGTGCGAATTATCATTTGCTTAACACTATTTCTTTATATGATAACTTTACTCCTCAAGGTAAAACTGGCTTAAGAGAATATACGCGATCAAAATATTGTATAAAAAAAGACATCAGTAATAGTTTTGAAGAATTAATAAAATATGCAAAATTTAAATATATTTTTCTTAGTTATAACAATGAAGGTCTTATGAATGAAAAAACTACTAAAGACATAATGAAAAAGTATGGAAAATATAAATTAGTCAAAAAAAAATATCAAAGATTTAAGGCAGATAAAACAGAAAACAGAAAGCATAAAGCTGATAATACTTTTGAGTATCTTCATATTTTAGTAAAATAAATTAAGTAGGAAGCTAACTCTTGCCTAAGAAGCAGAACTCATTTTATTAGCAAGTGTATCAGCTATTTTTGGTGTTTGTTTACCCCAACGAGAATCACGCATTTCCTGCGCTGCTTTTTCATAATCACCATTTTTAAGAGCATCAAGAAAATTCTTAAACCCAGAAACGCTCTCCATGCCCATTTGTGATACCATTTCCACAACCACACTAAAGGCTAGTGGGTGTATATCCATATCACCTAAAATCTTTTTAGCATCATCTGTTGCCTGGGAAAAATCCCGTTCGTAAGTGATACGCCATTCCCAATCTTCGCTGCTAACTGTGCTGTAAAAATCATTTGCTGATACTGCGCCTTTTGTATGTTTATTAATTCTATTCATATAAGTTAGAGTTGGAATTCTCTGACCATATACATATTTAGTAAGAGTAGTATAAGGAATATCAACGTCTCTTGAAAAAGCCTCAAGAGTTATATTAAAACTATGTAAATAGTCTTTTAAAGTCATCATATTAGTATAATAAACCTACTTTTCTGAATCAAATTAAGTTACTTACTTATTAAATGCTTTTTTTTCTATCGAATCATCACGTAACATTTGAAATTTTTCAGAAACTGACATGCCTTTAGTGTCAATGGTATTAAAACCATTTGAACATTCGTGGCTAGAATTTGTACTAACAATCGAACTATCAACAAAAGATTCTTTTTTTATCGTATCATGTTTTTTTGAAAAGTGTCTTTCCAATGAACCATCGTAAAGGCTTTGAAATCTTTCAGCAATAGACATGCCCGAGAAAAAATTTGAATTGGTTTTACTACTTAAACAATTTATAGCTTGGTTACTATTTTTTTTATTATCACCTGCTCTGCCATCATAGGCATAACACAAATTTATTGATAAACAAAAAATTAATAAGTAAATACATTGTCTATGAAAAATTTTCAATACTAGCATTATGCATATCCTTAAAACAGTAACCCTAAAAAATTATCTTAACAACAATTTAGCAAAACTCCAATTTAATCTTGCAAGACGATTTTTTTCTATATCAGCTTTGCAAGCAAAATGCTCTTTAAAAGCTACAGCCTCAGGAAATGAAATACAATCCTTAATAATTGCAATAGGTTGTTTTTCAATCTTTAACTCTATATTATCTTTTTGCACATAGTCTTTTTTTTGTGTTGCATTCTCTATCTGCATCTCTTCTTCAAGCGTCACTTCATCAGGATCTGCCCCAGCTAGAACATTAAAACTTAAAATGCTAAAAAATAAAAATAAATAACTGTAATTAGGTACTTTCATGAATTTGGCTATCACTTTATTAATTCCTCCTAAGAATTATTTGTTAAAAAATCTTCACTCTAAGATGGTTGATCGAAAACAATTACTAACCAACCATCCTGGAGGAAGCACTAACTAACTTCAGAAGTCATTTTATTGTCTTTATTTTTTTAGTCTTTACCCAGATTAGGTTTAGACAATATGGGTTTACCCAAAACGGGTAAATTACTTAGCTATTTATATTACTTTCACAAGTTCTTTCCAATTCGTCGTATACCTCGGGGTTCGATACTCACATTTTCTAGCCCATGGATGATCAATGCCTTGTGCGGCGAAGCGAATCGTATCTTGTCCCATCGTTATATTCATAGCATCAATAGTTTGCATTAATTGACTACGAGCTTTACTCTCTTCTGTATCAAACATTTCCATTTGTTTGTATGTAGCAGGAACAATATCTAATAACATAATGCCAGCTTTATGATATTTATAGCCTTTAGAATAAATTTGCTCTAAACATTTTCTTGCTGCTTTAATTATGAAAGCTGTATCATCGCTTGGCTCCGTAAACCCATAAGTTGTACCATTATTATATTGAGGATCTTGACGACGAAAAGGATTAGTTCTTAAATAAACATAAATACCTTGCGCCTTACTATTTTGTAAACGTAATTTATGGCAAGCACGTGTTGTATAATTAGCAATAGCATTCATCAATTCTTTTTTATCAGTTACTAATTTGCCAAATGATTTTGATGAAGTAATATTTTTTTTTGCTGTCACTTCTTCTAAGTCTAAACAACTTAAACCCCTAAGCTCTCGAACCAAACGTTCTCCAACTATAGTAAAATGTTTTCGTGCCCATACAATATCAACATCCCTTAATTTTAAAGCAGTATTAATACCCATTTCATTTAAACGTTTTGCTAACTGTCTTCCTATCCCCCAAATATCACCAACAGGAAAATTAGCTAAAATCTCATTTTGTGTTTGCCTTTTACAAATATTAAATACACCTATATCCGTATTTTTTTTTGCAACGTGATTAGCAACTTTAGCTAACGTTTTATTAGGAGCAATGCCAATTGAAACAGGGATACCTGTCCATTGTTTTACTGTTTTACGAATATCTAAACAATATTTCATTAAGTCTAATCGTCTAAATTCTTCTAAACGTAAGAATGCTTCATCAATAGAGTAGACTTCCATGGCTGGAGTAAATTGACGTAATGTTTCCATAACACGCTGCGACATGTCGCCATACAACTGATAATTCGATGATAAAATAATAGCTTTTTTTTGCTCTAATAATTTTTTATATTGAAACATAGGAGCACCCATAGGAATTCCTAATTCTTTAATCTCATTGGAACGCGCTACAATACAACCATCATTATTAGATAAAACAGCAATAGGTTTTTTTTCCAAAGCTGGATTGAAAACTCGCTCACAAGAACAATAAAAGTTATTGCAGTCAACTAGGGCGTAAACAGGATCTGGCTTAAGCGAAGACATGCGTTATACCGCATGAATGACATTAGTAACTACACCCCAAATATGGACTTCATCTTCTTCACTCACTAAAATTGGTTCATACGCATCATTTTCTGGCGCTAAATAAACTTTACCGTTTATTTTCGCATAACGCTTAACAGTAAGTTCATGTTGAATTGCAGCAATTACAATCTTACCAACCTGTGGTTCAAGACTACGGTCTACTACTAATAAATCACCATCATGAATACCTGCATTAATCATTGATTCACCTGAGACACGGACAAAAAATGTAGCACTTGGTGTTTTAATTAAATGACTATTTAAATCAAGTTTGGTGTCCATAAAATCATCGGCAGGCGAAGGAAAGCCGGCAGCTACTTTTGAAGCAAATAATGGTAATTCATATTCAGCTGTATTTTGTGATTCTATAAAATCTCTTACTTCTGCAACCATATTCTCTGGAACACGAATTGCTTTAGTAGGCACACCATAGAGACTCTTGCGCCCAGCACCTAATCTTTTGCCACCACGTTTTACAGATTTATTTTTGATTTCGTACATAATCTAAAAGTACTGTAAATATTGAGTTATGTCAATTAATTTAAGTGCCCTGTTTTCACAAAAATCAACGCACCTTCTTTTTTTGTAAAAGGCGTATGCTGGCTTAAATGAGGACTTCTCAACCATGAGCCTTTGGGGTAGGTACCAAACTCATCGTGAAACACACCTTCTAAAACTAAAATTTCTTCACCACCCCAGTGCTGATGAGGATTAAATATTGTATTTGGAGCCCATTTAACTAATGCTACATGTTCAGTATTGAAATGGTGTAAAGGCATTACCGATAAACCATCAACAAGACCTGGGAGCCAAGGTTCTTTATTTGTATTAATTTTAACTTGTTCTTGATCACCATCCTGAAATTGCCGAAGCTTTACAAATATAACGCAACCAGAATCACTATAAGGATTATGGGATGAACCCATTGGATTTCTTATATAAGTACCTTTTGGGTAAGATCCAAACTCATCAGAAAAAATTCCCTCTAAGACAATAAATTCTTCGCCACCATCATGCACATGCTCATCAAATTTACTACCTGGAGCGAAACGAACTATTGATGTAGCAATAGCAGACTCTCCACCGTCATTTCTTTCAAGATACAAACGCTCAACGCCATCTGATGGTGATTTATGCCATATTTCATTTTTTGAATGAATAGCAATGCGCTTTGTGAAATCTTGATTAACCATTATATAAGTTCATTTAATTGATCTAGCGGCCATCTTGGTTTTACCTCACCTTGCAAATCATATATTTGCCCAGCCTCATATTTTTTATAACCTGCATAGGCAATCATAGCGCCATTATCTGTACAAAATTTTTTAGTTGGATAAAAAGCTTTTACATTAATCGAGTCTGCGAAATTATCAATCTTATTTCGAATAAATTGATTAGCACTAACTCCTCCTGAGATAACAATAGACGAATAACCTTTTTCTTGATGTGCGCGCTTAAGTTTTCCAACTAAGCAATCACATACCGCATTTTGTAATTCTAAAGCAATGTCTTTTCTTACTTGATCTGTTTTTCCAGATGATTTCCAAGTCAACATTATATGGGTTTTCAAACCACTAAAACTAAAATCACAATTAGGTTGATTTAAAATTGGGCGAGGAAATTTATAACTTCCACCATTTCCTTCTTTTGCTAACTTTTCAATTAATGGCCCTCCTGGATAATCGAGCCCTATAAGCTTTGCAGTTTTATCAAACGCTTCACCTACCGCATCATCCAGTGTTTCTCCCATAATTTCGTACATTCCAATATCCTTAGCATCAACAATCATAGTATGTCCACCAGAAATTAATAAGCCAAAAAATGGAAAAGATAAATCTGAATATTCCATAATTGGCGCAAGCAAATGAGCTTCTATATGATTAATGGAAATAATAGGTTTATCAATAATGTACGCTAAAGATCTTGCAAAAGTAGACCCAACAAGCAAACACCCTTTGAGACCTGGCCCCGCAGTATATGCAATCAGATCAATATCATCTAATCCTTTACCTGAATCTCTTAAAATCTTTTTTAATAACGGCAATATTCTATCTGCGTGATCTCGTGAGGCAAGCTCCGGAACAACCCCACCATATTCCTTATGTATGTCAATTTGACTAAAGACTTCGTCAGCAATTAAACCTTTTTTTGAGTCATATATTGCTAAACCTGTTTCATCACAAGATGTTTCTATGCCAAGAACTAACATAATATGCCCACGTATTTTTTTTGATTTTTATGCATAGAACTGTATAATCACACCACTAAATTATTAAAGGTAAATTATGCCAAGTATTAAAGTAAAAGAAAACGAGCCATTTGACATAGCGATCAGAAGATTTAGACGCGCTTGTGAAAAAGCTGGTGTTTTAACTGAAATTAGAAAAAGAGAATTCTACGAAAAACCAACATCTGTCAGAAAAAGAAAAGCAGCTGCAGCTGTTAAAAGGGTTCACAAAAGAACAAATAGAACTGCAACTGGAAGACGAATTAAATTATATTAATTTTTAATGTCTAATACAGAATCTAATAATTCCTCATTAAAAAATAAAATCACTGAAGATAAAAAATCTTCAATGAAAAGTGGTGACAAAAAACGTCTTGGTGCCCTCAAATTAATCCTTTCGGCAATACTCGATAAAGAAGTTGAAACTAGACAAGAATTAACTAACGAAAATATTTTTGAAATATTAAAAAAATTATCTAAAAAAAGTAAAGAATCTCTTACTCATTATATAGAAGCTGACAGAAAAGATTTAGCGGAACAAGAAGAATATGAATTATCAGTTTTTAAAGAGTACTTGCCAGAAGAAATGACTTTAGAAGAAGTTCAAAAAATGATTGAAGATATTATGAAAGAGAAATCAATCAGCCAAATGAGCCAAATAGGTCAAGTGATGGGTGAATTAAAAAAACGCTCAAATAATCGCGCAGACATGGGCTTTGCTAGTAAATTTGTTAAAGAAAAACTATCTTAATTTTCAAATATAAATAATATCAAAGTATCAGCATTCATAGTTTTTATGTAATAATATACATATGAAAGAACCTATGCAGTTTCTAGATATACAGAGAGAAGATCCACCTGTAGAACAGGCGGAAATACGCATTTATAACTATAAAGAAATTTACTCAAATTTTGCTGCGGAAAAGGCATCTGAACAAGCTGGTAGATGTTTAAATTGTGGCAATCCATATTGTGAATGGAAGTGTCCTGTTCATAATTACATACCTACGTGGTTGAATCTTATTAATGAAGGAAAAATTATTGAGGCTGCAGAAATGTCTCATAAAACAAATTCTTTACCAGAAATATGTGGAAGAATTTGCCCACAAGACAGACTTTGTGAAGGAGCTTGTACTCTTGAAGATGGTTTTGGCGCTGTCACGATTGGATCTATAGAAAAATATATAACTGATGAAGCCTTTAAATTAGGGTGGAAACCAGATATGTCAAACGTTATTAAAACTGATAAAACTGTTGCTATTATTGGTGCTGGGCCGGCTGGACTAGCTTGCGCAGATATACTTACAAGAAATGGTGTTAAAGCAAAAATATTTGATAAATATTCAAGAATAGGTGGTCTTTTAACTTTTGGCATTCCTCCTTTCAAGCTTGATAAAGATGTTGTTGAAAAAAGAAAAGAAATTTTAGAAGGAATGGGAGTCGAATTTATATTAAATACCGAAGTTGGTAAAGATATAGACTTTCAAGAAATTTACGATAATCATGATGCCGTTTTTTTAGGGATGGGTACTTATAAGCCAATGAAAGGAAATTTCAAAGGCGAGGATCTCGAAAATGTTCACGAAGCCTTACCATTTTTAATTTCAAATATTAATCGTGAATTAAAAATTTCTAATGATTTTATTTCTATGAGAAAACAAAAAGTTGTCATCCTTGGTGGAGGTGATACAGCAATGGACTGTAACAGAACATCAATTAGGCAAGAAGCAGAAAGTGTGACCTGCATATACCGAAGAGATGAACAAAATATGCCTGGATCAAAGAAAGAAGTTAAAAACGCAAAAGAGGAAGGAGTGCAATTTCTTTTTAATTATCAACCCATAGAGATTATTGGAGATACAAAAGTTGAAGGAGTAAAAGTTGTAAAAACAAAATTAGGTCCTGCGGATGCAATGGGCAGGAAAAAACCAATAGTTTTGAAAAATTCTGAAAAAATTGTGCCAGCTGATAAAGTTATTATTGCATTTGGATTTCAACCAAGCCCAGCTGATTGGTTTAAAAAATATAATATAAATGTAAATGATAAAGGATTATTAAAAATTGATAATGAATATAATTATCAAACAACAAATAAAAAAGTTTTTGCGGGTGGTGATATGACAAGAGGTTCAGATTTAGTTGTTACTGCAGTTTTTGAAGGAAGAGAAGCCGCAGAAAATATTCTTGATTATTTAGAGATATAAATAATGGGCCAAATCAAAAATACAAGAATATTAGACGTATTAAAGGGTTCTCCTGTTGATAGAACTCCGGTTTGGATTATGCGTCAAGCTGGAAGATATCTGCCAGAGTATAAAAAAACTAGAAAAAAAGCAGGCAGTTTTATAAATCTATGCAAATCTCCTGATCTTGCATCCGAAGTTACTTTGCAGCCAATTGAAAGATTTAATCTTGATGCAGCCATAATATTTTCTGACATCCTTACTATTCCTGATGCAATGGGGCTAGAGTTAAAATTTAAAGATAATCATGGACCATATTTTGACAATCCTCTCAATGACATTTCCAATGTACAAAATCTTAATGATAATGACATAGATACAAAATTGAATTACGTGTCCGAAGCTATTATTGAAACTAAAAAAAAATTAAATAACGAAATTCCACTTATAGGATTTTCAGGAAGCCCATGGACGTTATCAACCTATATGATTGAAGGTTCGGCAACAAAAGAGTTTAGAAAAGTTAGATCAAAAATCTATAATGACAAAAAAATGTTACAAACTTTGAACCAAAAATTAGTTAATGCTATTTCTAATTATCTAATAATGCAGGTTAAAGCAGGGGCTAATATATTAATGATTTTTGACTCTTGGGGAGGATTACTTAATACCGAAAATTATATATATTTTTCTCTTGATCCAATGAAAAAAATAATAGAAAAATTAAGAAAAAACGAGTTAACAAAAAAAATCCCAGTTATACTTTTTACTAAAGGTGGTAATAATTGGTTAAAACAAATTACAAATTCTGGTTGTGATGCAATTGGTTTAGACTGGACAGTCGAATTATCATCAGCACGTAAAACTGTTGGTGAAAACATATGCTTGCAAGGTAATTTAGATCCATGCGCTCTTCATGGCACAAAAGAATCCATTAAAAATGCAGCAAGCAAAGTTATGGATTCTTATGGTTTTGGCCACAAACATATTTTTAATTTAGGACACGGAATTGATCAATATGTTGACCCA
>Ga0181567_10004577_pt1 | contig 10152 bp, 8 predicted proteins | sample 101ome_14_FD_133761 | JGI IMG/M metagenome (GOLD analysis project Ga0181567, IMG submission 133761) | Coastal salt marsh microbial communities from the Groves Creek Marsh, Skidaway Island, Georgia - 101403AT metaG (megahit assembly) | ecosystem: Environmental > Aquatic > Marine > Intertidal zone...
TAAGCCTAATAAGGAGGCTATTTCAAAAATTCCTTTTAGTATTTCTGTTAGAAAAAAGGAAGAACTACCTCACCCGATTAGAAACCAAGAACTACAACGAGTGCCTACGGCAACTGAACTAAGCGATTCTATTTGGCTTCCAGAGCATAGAGGAAGCACCATCAACGCAAAGATTACCACTGACTATTTTGATACAGAAACAGCACTACTAACTCAAGCTGGAAGCAATGGCCTTATTGCCAGCTTAGCTAGTGAAAACCCCTCTGAAATCAAGATCGCTTCATTAGAACTTAATACCGATTTTCCCGTACTGATCCAAGACAAGAACAAACTTCAATACGACCAACTAATCCGCTTTCAAGCGCTTCCAAGTCCAAAGATTGATCCACTTGTTTCAACCTATATTCCACTTAATGAACAACACAAAAAAGCCGTCATTACCAGAAGTGTTTACAATCAGATAGAAAACAACTATTTTGAATTTAAACCAGACTCTATTCCATTAAAACCAAATACTACTTTTTTTAATACCTTACAATCCGTAGCGTTTGATCTAAACCAATACACCAGGTTCCCAACCCTCAAAGAAACCTTTAAAGAAATCATCCCAGAGGTAACTGTAAATACCATTCGTGGTGCTGATGTAGTGATGATCAAGCAAATTAGAATCATGCCTAGATTTGAACATGCATTATTGATGATTGATGGAATTGTATTTTCAAATGCTCAACAACTCTTTGAAGTTCCAGCCACACTAATAGATAAAATCACCATCTATACCGAGGCCTTTGTTTTAGGTGGAAAAACCTATGCAGGTGCAATTTTCATGGAAGGGAACAATCCAAATGCTCCTTACTTAAAAACAGGCATTAGGGTTCCTGAAAGTTATCTTAGTGATTCCCCTAAATCCTATTTCAATCAACAGCATCATACCTCGAATACACTACCCGATTACCGGACACAACTCTATTGGAATCCTAAGTTCATACTGGATGCTTCAAAGACTATACTCCTTTATAGTTCAGATGTAACAGGGGTATTTGAACTTAGAATTCAAGGGATTAACGACGATGGTATACCACTGAATTTTGTAAAAGAATTTAGAGTTAATTGATCCAACTTGCCCATGCAGGTAGTTCACTTGTTACACCAGCACCATTGGTGGTACCCTCTGTTATAAAACCTGTATCTAAATCTTTGGGATACAGTAAACTAAAGGTTGAAGAAGGGTTAACAAATTCAACCGAAGAAACATGGATTTGATGTAAAGAAATCAATTCTTTAGAGCTCTGATCTACCGATATAAAAGTAGCTACACGATCCATATATCCATTGGTAAAACTCAAAATAGCTCCTTTGGTTAAAAGTGAAATGACGGCTGTTGATGTTGGTCCAATAAAACTGATACTATCCATCGTGACCTCTGCTCGAGGTTCTGTAAGTTGGTCGACAGGATTGTCAAACAGTATCGGATTTGATTGAATCTGTGAAAAATAAACCTCGTCAATAGACCCCCTCCATCCTGCTGTTGAAACAATTCCTTTTCCCGTATGATGAATATAGAGTTTTCTTAAATCTGGTGTTCCTCCAACTACGTTGATTGCTGCTCCTTTACAATTTGAAATTTCAACCTGATCAATAGATGAATTATATCCTACAGCATAGAGTCCAAGAGCAGGCTGATCCACCTGATGAATAGTTTCACCAGCATCTTTTATAGATACATAATTGAGTTTGATAGAGTTACCATAGTCTTCCAAACCACCGTAAAGATAACTTCCAACACTTGTCATTTGTGGAGTTGGATAATTTGTACGAGCCTTGCCTAAGGCAATAATTCCTGCCCATTCTCCTGGAGCAGCATTCTGATTTAAGGATTCAAAGACAATAGGCTGCTGTGCATTACCATGACAGAGAAGTTGACCTCCCTGAGCAATTGCTATATAGGCCCCTATATGAGGAACAACCTTTATGGTTACACCTGCCTGAATTTCCAGAAGTGATTGTTCTCTAATAATCAATGGTTTTGTAAGCGTGTAAGTCATTCCAGTTTTTAATACTGTTCTCCAAATGATCTCACCTCCAATAGGGTTTTCATAAATAGGACAAACGGAATCACAACTACCACCACAATCGACTCCAATCTCATCTCCATCTTTAAATCCATCGAAGCAACTTAGCGGAATTCCCTCTTGGGCATCATTCATAGGTTCACATGAGGCAATCAAAAAACTACCGATAATGCTTAAAAATAACACCAAAGTTTTACTCATAACAGTCACAGGACTTTCTATTAAAGATAAGTTTTATTCTTTGATTTGAAGTAAGGCATTACACCCTTTTAATCGATCTAAATGAAGTTCCCTTTTAAACTCAGAGGATTTGAACGTAGTACTTCTGTTTTTGGCTTGTTCTTGCCTAGCTATCGAGCGTAAAAAGCGTCTAAGATTATCATCTGTTTTTAAAATGATTCCAGGAACCTTGACATTAGCACCCTGTTCATCTTTAGCAACCATCGTGAAATAAGAAGAATTACAGTGCTTGACAACTCCGCTTTGAATAGTTTCAGATTCTACTCTAACTCCAATTACCATAGAAGTTTTACCTGTGTAATTCACAGAAGCTTTTAGTGTTACCAGTTCTCCAACCTCTATAGGATTCAAAAAATCTACTTTGTTAACTGAAGCAGTTACACAATAATGACCAGAATGTTTGGATGCACAGGCAAAAGCAATTTGATCCATCAAGTTTAAGATAAAACCTCCATGAATTTTACCACTAAAATTAGAATTTGAAGGCAACATCAATTGAGTCATGGTGACCTGAGATTCTTCTATTGTTTTAAACATAACACACTATTTTTATCAAATATAACAAACTGTTACAGATAAAAATCATTAGTATAAAAAAAGAAGTATGGTTCTTTTTAAAGCGAATAATGCGTTAAAGAACATGCTCTTAATTGCTCAGCTGCTTGTTCTGCTGTGCTATCTCGTTGAGGATTAGCAAATAGTTCATAGCCTACCATAAATTTCTTAATATCAGCGGAACGAAGAAGAGGTGGATAAAAACACATATGCCAATGCCAATGAGATTGATCCTTATCATTGGTTGGGGCTTGATGTATTCCTGCTGAATAAGGAAACGAAGTCTGAAAAAGATTATCGTATTTAATCGTAACGGCCTTGAGTATCGCTGCAAAATCTTTTTGCTGTTTACTACTCATCTGATCGATGGATTGTTGATGTGATTTAGGAATTATCATCGTTTCATAAGGCCACACTGCCCAAAATGGAACAACAACCAAGAATGAATCATTTTCTAATACAATGCGCTCGTTGACTTTTAATTCCTGATCGATATACGAACTGATGATACTAGTAGAATGGTCATTCCAATATGCCTTCAGGTGGCGGTCTTTCTTTTCAACTTCCTGTGGAATAGAATGCTGTGCCCAAATCTGACCATGTGGATGAGGATTGGAACACCCCATTAATTCGCCTTTGTTTTCGAAGATTTGAACGTAATTCACTTCCTTTTTTGAGCCCAGTTCACGGTATTGTGCTATCCAGAGTTGAATAATCTTTTCAATTGCATCCGTATGAAGTAAGGGAAGCGTCAAGGAATGATTAGGAGAATAACAAATCACCTTACATTCTCCAGATTCACTTTTTGCTTGAAGTAAGCCATCAGTATACGATTCTTGTTTTGCAGGAACTAGAGCCGCAAAGTCGTTGGTAAACACAAAGGTATCTTCGTAGGCCGGATTTAGGGCTCCAGAACTCCGAATATTTGAAGGACAAAGGTAGCAGTTGGGATCATAGGATTGTTTACTCATTGGGGGTGGTTGATCCATTTTACCCTGCCATGGACGATTGTTTCTATGAGGTGAAACGAGGACCCATTCTCCTGTTAATATGTTTTTTCTTCTGTGAGAGTTAGTGCTAAAATTCATTAGTAGTGACTTAAAATATGGGTTCCTTTAGCAAGTTTTACCCTAATGGGAGTCAATTCTGTATCGAATTGATTTTGATAAGCTATGGAAGCTAACTTAATATACTTATCTACAAAAGTAGTATGCACAACATTAATGGTACAACCTCCAAAACCACCACCCATCATTCGGGCACCGACTACTTGATTGAACGATTTAGAAAAATCGACAAGAAAGTCTAATTCCTCACAACTCACTTCATATTTTATTGATAATCCCTGATGAGATTCATACACTAAAGCTCCAAATTCTTCAACTTTGCCTTTTTGAATTAATTCAGCAGCCTTAAGGGTTCTGTTATTTTCTTCTACGGCATAGGTTGCACGTTGATACAGCTTTGGACTTTTTTGATCGAGCTCAGGCTTCAATGCATCGATAACAGAAAGAGGAATATCACATAACAGTTCATAGTCTGGATACACTGATTGAACAATCGCAAGGGCCTCGTTACATTCCCTAGCTCGAATATGATATTCACTTGTAGACAGTTCATGAGTCACATTGGTATTTAACAAAACGACTTCATAATCCTTAAAATCGGCATTGATCTCCTGGTATACCAACGTATTACAATTGAGTAACAGTAATGTGTTTGCCTTAGCTTTAATCACCGTAAATTGATCCATAATACCACACGGAGTGCCTACAAAATCATGTTCTGCTCTTTGACAGATGTTGATCAAATCAAGATCGCTTAAACCAAGTTCAAAGAGTTCATTGAGGCCTTTAGCAATGCCTGATTCTAAAGCAGCAGAAGAACTTATCCCAGCACCTGTTGGAATAGTAGAACTAAAACTACATTCAAATCCACCAATAGTTTTTTGAGTCAGTTGTTGCAAACCATAGATTACCCCGATAAAATAATTATGCCATGAGGTATCTACGGCTACTAAATCATTGCTTAAATCGATCTCAAAACTACCAGCTTCCTTGGAGCTGATCTTTGCGATGGATCCATCTATTTTTTTAAACTCAAATTGAATACTTAAATCAATAGCGGCTGGAAGCACGTGGCCTCCACTATAATCGATATGTTCTCCTATAAGATTAATCCTACCAGGAGATAGAACGGTTATATGATCAAATATCATTAAAAATTGGTTGAGGGTTTAACGTGCCCCAAAAGTAATTGAATATCTACTATAAAAAAAGTATCTGCGAAAGAAGCTTTTTAGATATTAATCCTTTAATAAAGAAATTCTCATGAAGAAACTCAAAGTATTCCTTTGCTTTATTCTGCTGAGAATTTAAACACCGTTTTCGTTCTAAAAGTGGTACCTGGAGTTAAGACAACTGACGGAAATGAGTTTCTATTAGGAGTGTCTGGATAATGCTGTGTTTCTAAACACAATCCTGAACGATACGTATAGAATACATCGCTATTCTTTTTGGGTTGAGTTCCATTTAAAAAGTTTCCAGAATAAAACTGAATCCCAGGTTGATCAGTAATGACTTCCATCACACGACCAGATATTGGATCAGATAAAACTGCTGCAGTTCTCAATCCTGTATTTTGATCATTTATCACCCAACAGTGATCATATCCTAATCCTCTTGTCAATTGAGTGTTCTCGATTGAAATATCTCGACCAATGGATTTTGAAACTGTAAAGTCAAAAGGTGACCCTGATACCGATTGAAGTTCCCCGGTTGGTATTAAAGTCTCATCTACTGGCAAAAAGGCATCGGCATTAAGCATAAGTTCATGACTTAAAATATCATCTGCTCCCGATAAATTAAAATAAGAATGCTGTGTTAAGTTGACAATCGTTGTCTTATCCGTTGTTGCCTTATACCCCACTTCAAACGCATTGTCTTGTGTAAGCGTGTAGGTTACTTCAACAGAAAGATTGCCCGGATAACCCTCTTCCATATCCTTGCTTAAATAATTCAACACAAGCACAGCATCTCCATCAATTAATTTACTGTTTGCAGACCAAACGACTTTATCAAAGCCTTTATTCCCTCCATGTAAATGATTCTTTCCATCGTTTTGAGCTAATTTGTATACTTCACCTTCTAGCGTGAATGTACCATCGGCAATTCTATTTCCAAATCTACCGATTAAAGCTCCAAAATAGGGATTGTTGTTCTCATAATCACTGAGCTGATCATATCCTAATACCACATCTTGAAAATTTCCGTTGCGATCAGGAACTTCAAGCGATGTAACAATTCCTCCATAAGTAATGATTTGTACACGCATCCCCATTGCATTACTTAAGGTATAACGGTCAATTTGCGTACCATCTTTGGTGATTCCGAATACGTCTTTATCAATGGTTGACTTCTTAATTTCTGCATCTTTGCATGAAATTACTGCAGCCATTAGAATGATCATCAGTGTTATTTTTTTCATGGTTCCTAAAAATTTATTCTAAATATAAGTTTTACTATTCACTTTCATGAATTGAGATTAGAGTGGTAGGCAACTATGTGAATTAAATTTTATATTTATCTTAGTTCAATTTAATGAATCAAAAAGATTCAACCGAATAAAGTTTTAAAAATCCCTAATATATTTAAATGAAAACCCTCCTCCAGGACCTTTGATCGATGAAATTACCTTAATGGATGCTAAGGTTCTGAGTAGTTGAGCTAAAAATGGCTGAGGAACTTCAAACTCTTCTGAAATCTTCTTAGCTCCATATTTTTGACCTTCATCGGATTCAACTCCATGAAATAAAACTGCACGTATTGCGTATTTACAAGCCTGTGATAACATCTCTATAGTTTAAAGTAAAATGTATGAAAATCACAGGAGTTATTATAGCATTCTTCTTTTATGCGATTCCCCACTGAGAAAAAATAAGCCAAAAGAGGAGCACTAAAGCGATGAGCCCCATACTAAGTCGCACATCGGATGAAGACCATACCCACTTTTCTTTTTCAGAAGTTTGTAGGCAAAGCCCCTTGATCTGATGCTCTGAAGGTGGACTTGTCAATTTGCTTACTACAACTAAAACAACCACACTAAAGACAAATAAGAAGATTGCATAATGCAAGAAGTTAATTCCTAATAAGATTCCAAATAAACTTTCTGGATTAATGTGAATTACGCCTGCTCCTGTTAGGTATTCTAATATTAATCGAAGCATTCCCAAAACAAAACCAGACCAAAGTGCTGTAATTGCTGCCTTTGCATTGACCCACTTATAGAGCAATCCCAATAGGAAAACTGCTGCAATTGGTGGAGACACATAGGCTTGAATACTCTGTAAATAATAAAAGATTCCTCCACCCATCAAGGCCTTCATAAATGGGATCCATCCTAAACTCACTAGAACTAAACTTATAGTGGCAAGTTGTCCAAATCGAACCAGTTGTTTCTCACTGGCCCTCGGGTTAAACTTTTGGTAAAAATCGATCGTTAGAAGTGTTGAACTGGGATTAAACGCTGAAGACAATGAACTCATGAGTGCTGCTAATAATCCAGCAATAGCTAATCCTTTGAGCCCCACTGGTAATAACTCAGTAATCATTGTTGGCAAGGCTTGATCTGCATTTTTCAATGAAAATGAAATGACACCTTCTTGCATGAGGGCATATGCGATCACACCAGGAACAAAGAAAATAAAAATAGGCAACAGCTTTAGATAGCCAGCAAACAACGCCCCTTTTCGTGCACTGCTTTGATCCTTTGCCGACAAGGCCCGCTGTACGATGTATTGATCGGTGCACCAATACCAAACACCTAAAATTGGAGCTCCAAAAAGCATTCCAGTCCAAGGATAATTCGTATCGCTAATAGGTCTCCATAAATTAAAAAAGTCTGAGGTTTGAGGGTTGGTCTTTAACTCAGCTGCAGTGTCAATAATAGCTACTAGATTCTCCCATCCTCCGATGGCATACATTCCAAAAGTGGTCACTGCTATACTTCCTAAAATCAAGGTAAATGCCTGTACCATATCAGTATAAATCACTGCTTTCAATCCTCCCAGCACTGTATAAAAACCTGTTGCCACCACGGTAAAAATAGCTCCAGTCCAAAAGGGGATTCCAAGTACTTCAAACACCAATGCTCCTGCAAAAATAATCAAGGATATTTTTGTGATAACATATGCTAAAACAGAAATAATGGAAAGGTAATTTCTACAAGAAGCCGAGTAACGTTTCTCTAAAAATTCAGGCATGGTATAGACTGAAGACTTTAGATAAAAAGGCACAAACACCCATGCAAATAGTATTAAAATCAATGAAGCTAAGAGTTCAAAATTAGCCATTGGCATCTCCCCTCTTGCACCAGCACCTGATACTCCAATAATGATTTCAGAACCGATATTGGATGCAAAAAGCGAAGCTCCAATAACAAACCAACCCTGATTTTTTCCTGCCAAAAAATATTCTACTGAAGAAAACTCAGTCTTCGCGTCTTTTTTTGAAACCCATTTAGCAACCCAAAGAATTAATATAAAATACAGTAGTATTACAGCGTAATCTACGCCTGAAAAATTAATGAACATAATTGTTGATTGATTGAATAATTCTTAAAAGATAACCTTTTACTTCCACTTTTTATAGCCTAAGATCTTTTCTCCTAGTTCATTGAGCTGTGCTTGTGGGTATTTTGTCTGTTCCCAATTACGAGGATCTCCCGGAAAAGCATAGCCCTGCGGTGCTATTCGATGCTTCCAAGAATCCACCCTCCACTTTACTAATTCCTGATTGTCCTCTTCTGCAGGCATCATTGAAATGTATTGTGCTAAACGTGGATTAGCGGATCTATTTTCACGAATTCCATGGGGTTGTGATGCATTAAATATCAATAAATCACCGGCCTCCATCTTCACCTTTGTTGGTGTGAATCCTGTGGTATCAGGTAAAAAATGGTGTCGATCTTCTGGCTGAGTTAGCTTCCATGTGTCATAGCTTCTAAAGAGTTCAGGAATACATTGAAATCCCCCCATATTCTCATCGGTTTGGTCCACAAGGGCCAGTACTCCTTGAACCTGTTGAGGTTTGTCTTCAGGATCATAATCCCAATGAATGAACCCCTTGTATTCATGACCAGGTTTTATCGGAAAATTTAAATTACAACGGTCGATAGTTACCCAAAGCTCTTCCCTACCCCAAACATCTACAAAGGCATCATATACCCGTTGAGTCATTCTGTTATTCCACAATTTTTGATTGTTATAACATTCCACCATTCCGGTGTAGGCTAATTCTTTCATCTGCAAATCAGGGTTTTGAGCCGTATACCAAGTCGATTGATCATCTGGATCCTTTTCTTCAAACTCCCATATAAAATTAGCAGTATCAGCAGCCTGCTGTTTTGAAATCGCTCCTTTAACAACCACATAGCCATTATGCTTCCAGAAGGCCCAATCTTCTTCACTGAGTACTCTTAAGGGTAATCCCTCAGAAGAGGTTCGAAGTGGATAGACACTGGAATTAGGTGAGGTAGGATTTCCTGGAATGTCTTTGTGTTGATTTTTTGGAATTTCTGTTTTCATAAGATTTAACAACTTAGTTCGTATTGTACAAATGTAGCCCTACAACCACCCCTATGTTAGGACTATTTATACTAATAATTGAACTATTTTAACATATATACTTATATTTACAATCAATGAAACCCTTATTAGAAAAAATACAACACCAAAAAGATCGTTCCTTTGAATTGCTTCAAACCCCTAATTTAAACGATACTTTTTATTGGCATTACCATCCAGAAATAGAGTTGGTTTATGCCAAATCACCTCAGGGAATTCGTCATATCGGTTCACATATCAGCTATTACAAGACCCATGATTTAGTGTTGATCGGATCTAATATTCCACACCTAAACTTTGATTATGGTGTAGAAAACCAAGTCGAAACCCTCGTTGTTCATTTAGATCGTGATTTCTTTAATCAGGCATTTTTACAAAAACCAGAATTCAGTTTTTTTAAGGAACTACAGTCCAAAGCAAATCAGGCCGTTGCTTTTAGTAATCAAACTATTAAGAAAGTGGGGCCTCTAATCGAAGAACTTCCCCATTTATCGAATTACAAACGCCTATTACTACTCATCGATATTTTAGCCCAACTGGCTCAATCCACCTATAGTCATATTTTAAATGCCAAGGCGATTAAAACCGATAAAACCCTAAAAACTCAAGAGCGTATTCAACAGGTCTTTCACTGGGTAGAAGAACAGTACACCAAGGAGATTA
>Ga0181567_10004582_pt1 | contig 10145 bp, 10 predicted proteins | sample 101ome_14_FD_133761 | JGI IMG/M metagenome (GOLD analysis project Ga0181567, IMG submission 133761) | Coastal salt marsh microbial communities from the Groves Creek Marsh, Skidaway Island, Georgia - 101403AT metaG (megahit assembly) | ecosystem: Environmental > Aquatic > Marine > Intertidal...
AAATAGAACAATCACATAGACTCAAAAGGCTATACTCTCAACAAATCACAATACTGCAGGGTTTTGGCAGAAAAGAAACAGAATTTTAATCCCATGGGGTTAGCAGCACTCTTTTTCCCAAAAACACTGTATGATCTGTGAACACATTATTGAACACCGTTCATCTCATCTTTGTGTTTCGTGCGCCTCTTCGCTGTACCTCTCAACCTATGAGTACAACCCTATTCATCCCATGCATCTGCACTTTGCACCTCAAGTCGTTTTAGAAGTCGCTTATTCCCGTTCATCAATTCCCCTTATGCGGCACAATTGATTCAGGTTTTGCACGCTTTGAAATACAAGAAGCAATTATTTGCCGCTAAGGTACTTTGTGCTCTAGCGAGTCCACAGCTCAGTGCATTTTTTGAGCGTCACAACTTTGACATTATAGTTCCCGTTCCTTCGCACTTCTTGAAAAAATTAAAGAGAGGTTATAATCCTGCCGAAGTACTGGCACGGGAAATCGCCAAAGAGCAGGGCATTGCACTCGGCGCCAAACTCCTTTCTCAACCCAAAAGAAAAGCGACACAGGCCTTGAACAACAAACACCAGAGGGCCAACATACAGCTCGGGACATTTAGGGCAAAGATTTCCCAAAAGCAAAAGAAACTTCATATGCTGCTCATTGACGATGAATGTACTACTGGGGCCACCATGGCCGCATGCTATTGGGCACTCAAAAAGCAAGGTGTTGAAAAGGTGAGTTTTTTGAGCCTGTTCTTTACACCTTTAGAATATGAGGTTAAGGCTACACGTGACCCATAAAGTTCGTTTCTTTGCCTTTGTGAAACTGCAGCACGACACCTCATGGTTTTCAAAAGCAACCCCTATACTGGGATTGATTTTTATCGTTTTGGTCGCCATGTCTTGTGCAAAACGCGGTACGCCGAGCGGAGGAGATAAAGACACCATACCCCCAGTGATCGTAAAGGCGGATCCTCCTTTAGGAAGTACCAACTTCAAAGGAGAACGCATTCGAATTTACTTCGATGAATACATTAAATTCAAAGGTGTTGAAGAGCAGTTCTTAGTTTCTCCACCGATGGGAACAGCCCCTATACTGAGTCCTCAGGCGAGCCCGAGCAAATACCTTGAAATTGAACTTCAAGATAGCCTACTTCCCAATACCACCTATAGCTTTTACTTCGGGAATGCGGTGGTAGACAATAACGAAGAGAATCCGTATCCCTACCTAAATTATGTGATGGCGACCGGTGAGCAAATTGACTCGCTCAACCTCAAAGGGATGGTGAAAGATGCTTACCTCAGAAAGGCTGAAGAGTACATCAATGTTGTGCTATACGCCAATGATACAAGTTATACCGACTCTATCATTTACAAACAGCCGCCACGTTACCTCACTACCACCTTAGACAGTCTGCCCACCTTTGAATTGAGCTTTCTGAGCAAAGGTTCTTACCACATGTTCGCCTTAAAGGACGAGAATAAGAACAACAAATACGATCCGTATCTCGATAAGCTCGCATTCTTAAAAAAGCCTATCACGCTGCCTACCGATAGCCTTTATTTGCTAGAACTATTCAAAGAAAAAATTCTTTTCAAGGCTGAGCGTCCAAAGTTCACGGGCTCAAATCACATCACCTTTGGCTACCAATCTGATCTAGACAGCCTTCCTAGACTCGAGCTCTTATCTCAAGTAGACTCCTTGTGGAGTTTTACAGAGAAGGTAGCGGACAAAGACAGTCTCAACTTTTGGTTTGACGGGCCTTCAAAGATTGACTCTTTGCTGTTCACGCTAGCCGGAGGTCAGGCGATTGACACTTTCAATGTCAAACCGGTCGGACGTCTTGCCAAAGACACCCTCACCTTTAGGATGGTTTCAAGGTCAAGTCTAGCCCTAAATGAACGCGTACAGTTTCGAAGCAGCACCCCGATTAAGGAAATAGACAGTAGTCGAATTACATTGACTTTATCCGACAGCATACGACTCGGTAGCGTATTTACCATCGAGCCAGACCGCAGAACGCTATCGCTAGACCTTCAGCCAAAACCAGAAGACTCTTATCGCATGGCTATGCTACCCGGAGCAATTGAAGATTACTTCGAACAGACGAATGACAGTCTCTCGTTTCAATTCAATTTTAAGGCGCTAGAAGATTTTGGGACGCTGCGCTTTGAACTTGAGAACTCAAAACCTAAAGACTATCCGATGCTCATCGAACTCTTGGATGAGAAGGACGTCTTCGTACAACAGGTCTATATCACCTCAGCACAAGACGCCGTGTTTGAATACGTGAATCCGGGAACGTATTCGATCAGAATTACGGTCGACAGTAACGGCAACAGACGTTATGATACCGGAAATTTTCTACAAAAGCGCAACCCAGAGCGCATTATTTATGTTCCTGAAACCATAGAGGTTCGTGCCAATTGGGAGGAGCGCCTTCGCTTCAGATTACTCGATTAGGTGCGTTCCTGGACTGTAATCTTGTGGAGCGATTAAAGGTTGTTTGATCGTGCCTGACGCTCCAGTATCATTGTGAATGGTCCATTCTGAGGGCTTAAAACTTCTAGACCCTCTATCCACCGTGGGCTTTCTTAGTGCGCCGCCGTCTTCAAACTCATGAGCGGTGCCGCTACCGTCGATTCCGATTTGACCGATCAGTACGCCGTCTGGTAAAAGAAACGGTGAAGTTCGAGGGATTGTACAATCCCATGGAGGCCTTACATCAAAGAGGTGTCGGGAGCATTGCGCATCAGGATCGCTGGCATCTCTTCGACCAGCTCATCTTTACCTCAAATTTCAAAACCGAGGGCAGGTTACAACTCAAAGGAGCAGGCGTTTTTAAACGGCCCTTTTTAACACAACAAAGAGGAAGGTTTAAAGACTATCCTTTTAGAACCTTTGTGGGGTCAAACTATAAGGGCGGATACAGTGATCACTTTCCGGTGATTGCACTCCTTAAGACCACTGGCCCCAAGGAATACGACTGAGAATTAGAAGTAATCCAATACCGTAGAAAAGGGCGATGCTCTTAAACTTCGCCTTGCTTTCGGTTGTTTTTTTGTGGCGCGACCATCCGACCGTAACCAAGGCCACCGCAATGATATTCGTCACCGGATGTTCAAGAGCTGTCAATCGGGCCGCAGCATTTAATCCGCCAATTCCCAATTCAGTAATCGCATGAAAACCTTTTGCTGAAGTGAAGTATACCACAAGACCTATTAAAAATTGAAGGTGAAAAAAAGCCACCCCTGCCAACGAAAGTTTGCGGTCTCTAGAGTCAATAAAGTCACGGCCTGTTAAAAAGCCGTTGAGTGCATTGACAAATGCCAATAAAACAACGCTAAGCGCTAAGAACGCAACATAAGAGTGCAGTGATATAAACGTATTCATAGGTTAAGGTATTTAGGTTCTATGAAAATAATCAATTTTTATAACGCTTCAATAAGGCTTGAGTAGATGGATCGTGATTGAATTCCGCTTTATCCTGCCATTCACTTAAAATGCGATTGGCCAATTGTTTGCCGAGCTCAACTCCCCATTGGTCGTAGCTAAATACGTCCCACACTACTCCTTGAACAAAAATCTTATGCTCATAGGCGCTGATAAGGGCCCCAAGATTATAGGGGGTCAGCGATTCAATTAAGAAGGTGGTCGTAGGCTTATTGCCTGCGAATACCTTATGTGGAATAATATGTTCTACTGATTTAAGATCAACCCCTTTCTCTACGAATTCTGCAGTTACCTCTTCAAGGGTTTTTCCTTTCATAAGCGCCTCAGTTTGCGCAAAAAAGTTTGCCATTAAGGCGTCTTGATGCGGTTGATTCTCATGAAGTGAGGTTCTGAATCCAATAAAGTCACAAGGAATGAGTTTTGTTCCCTGATGCATCAACTGAAAGAACGCATGCTGAGAGTTGGTCCCTGGCTCCCCCCAAACAATTGAACCTGTCTGATAGGCGACCGACTCGCCTGAACGCGAGGTCGACTTCCCATTGCTCTCCATAGAAGCTTGTTGTAAATAGGCAGAGAAACGGTGCAAGTATTGGGTGTATGGGATGATGGCTTCTGTTTCGGCTTCCATGAAATTGGTGTACCAAATTCCTAGAAGTGCCATTTTAACCGGAAGATTTTCTGCTAGTGGAGCCTCTGCAAAGTGTTGGTCCATAGCCCCAGCACCTTCAAGTAATGCCTCAAAATGCGCATAGCCAAGACTTAATGCTATAGAAAGTCCTACTGCACTCCACAGTGAGAATCTACCTCCAACCCAATCCGCCATAGGGAACACCATGTCATCAGAAATACCAAAGGTGGATGTCTGTGTGAGATTGGTAGAGACAGCTGCAAAGTGCAACGGAATTGCCTCTTCTGATGCTTGCTCTACAAACCAACGTCGAACCGTCTGGGCATTCATCAGTGTCTCTTGGGTTCCAAAAGATTTTGAAACCACTAAAAACAAGGTCGTCTCAGGGTTCAATCCTTTTAATACCTCGGCACTGTGATCCGGATCAACATTGCTCATAAAATGAACCTTGAGGTGGTTTTTGTAGTAGGCTAGTGCTTCGGTAACCATCACAGGACCCAAATCTGACCCGCCTATCCCAATGTTTACAATGTCTGTGAAGGGCTTTTGAGTATATCCTTTTTTTGATCCAGAAATAACGGCCTCAGATAACTCTTGAATACGCTGCTTGACTTCAGCAACCTCATGATTGACCTCTTTTCCATTCACCTTGGCATTACTGTGCTTGGCTCTTAAAGCCGTATGCAACACGGCTCTACCCTCGGTCTCATTGATCAAATCTCCGTTAAAATAGGCCTGCTTAGCCGCGTCTAGTTCTGAAAAAATCGCCAGATCATACAGCGCATTCCACGCCTCTTCAGTGATTAGGTTCTTTGAAAAATCAACATAGAAGTCTTGCCATTCAAGACTCATCTTCGAAACCCGACTCGAATCGTTTTTGAAGAGATCTATGAGTGTTGTAGCTTGAACAGAAGTTGCAAGATTCTTGAGCTTTTCCCAACTAGGGCTTTGCTCTGGGTTATTTTGAGGTAAGGGCATTATCGTCTTTGATCGAGATTTGAGGCCATGAATTTAAGTCATTTTCACCAGGATAGGGTATACAAGCCAATTGGTCTAGAGGTAGTTTAATATAGTTGAAATAATCCTTGGCGAAAGACTTGGCAATAGGGGCTGCAGCCGGCAACTTTTCTTGTAAAGGGTCAACCTGCCTTCCGTTTTTCCAGAATCGATAACAGACATGAGGACCTGAGGTATTTCCGGTCATCCCAATCCAGCCTATAATGTCGCCCTGCTGCACACGTTGACCTTTCTTTACATTTAGCGCCCTCATATGAAGGTACTGGGTAGTGTAGGTCCCGTTATGCCGAATCTTCACATATATTCCATTACCCCCTCTGCGCGTTGCCTCGATGACCTCTCCATCTGCCGTAGCGATAATGGGCGTCCCGACAGGAGCCGCATAATCCGTGCCCTTGTGGGCGCGGGTTCGGTTTCCGTAATAGGCAATCTTGCGCTGCAGGTTGTAACGCGAAGAAATGCGATAGGCGTTGAATTTTAAAGGGGCCTTGAGAAACGTTCTTCTAAGGCTTTCGCCTTCTTCGTCGTAATATTCAGTCTGAAGCGTCTTCTCATTGATGTTCGCTGCGAAGGCATAATAGGTTTCGCCTTGGTGTTCAAAAACGGCAGCCTTAATCGATTTTATACCCGCCATAGTTCCGTCTCGCAGTCTTCGCTCATGGGCAATCACCTTAAACTTATCTCCTTCGTAAAGCCTAAAAAAGTCAATATTCCAGGCGTAAATATTGGCTAATTCTTGACTTAAATTTTGATCGATGCCTTGACGTTGCAGGGTCTCATACAAAGAACCTTCTATGACTCCTGATAGCTGACGTTCGACTAAATCGTAGGGATGCTTCTCTTCATACACCTTCACCTCTTCTCTTAGATCTGCCACAGTATAGTTCAAAAAGTCGTTTTCGTAAATGAAGACTACAGGACGTTGTTCATCGTCACACGTTGTAAGAATGCGATACGGCTTTCCTACCTGTATTTTTCTCAAGTCGAAAGAAGAACGTGAAGCACGGGCCGCTTGATCTACCTTCTGATAATCGGCATCTCTGCTGAGCATGATCTTTCCGAAAGTATCTCCTCTGCGAATAGTGTCGTATTCAACTTCATAAGAGATCATATCAAACCCAAATTGCATATCAACAGGCATTGTAACCTCTCCTGTTGATGTGCTATCTGCCTCTTCAGATGAACCACATGAAAAGAGGAATGCAACAAAGACTATGAGTAAATAATACGGCTTAGACATTTTACAAAATTCGAGCATTTACCATCAGCTGTCAACTTGACTTCAAGCAGATTTAATCCGTCTGTACCATAAAGGGGTGTTTAAGGCCCTTAAAGGCGTCTAAATCTGCCTTGATAGATCCAAATCTAAGGTCAGCTTGAATTCGTATAGGTACGCGATTGGCATCATCGCTCACCCACAGCGTTAAGGCCTCTTCTGCACGAAAAATTCTACCTGACTTGACCATGGGCCTAAATGCAAGACACTTGACTTTTCCGAAGGATGTTTTGACTAGCTCCTCGCCTAGATACAACAACTTAAAATCGTAAATACCGTCGTCATCAAAGAGCATATCTAAGGCCACCTCTTCTCCGACAGCAGTGTTTTCTTTGTCAAAGCTCTCACGCAAGTAATAGGTGGCAGAAAGAATATCTTGAATTTTTTGATGGATAGGAATGCTGAAAGAGCTGTCTTTCTTCTTGTTTCTGATTAAAGCCGCTTCCTTTTTAAAATCGAAATCGATGTCTATGTTTTTGGTGTATCCGCCTTCGTCAATATCTCTTATGAAGTACATCGGACGGATGGGCTCTACCGAGAAAATACTCTGATACACATCTTCAACCTTGAAAAAGATAGACGCGAATCCGGTGGTGCGACCTTCTCCTACCGCATGGTAGGCCTTTTGACCATTGTACACCGTATCCTTAAGCGAGAGTGTCGCGTAACTTGCATTTAAGAACCCATAATGCAGGCGGTACTTCAACCATTCTCCTGATTGAAAAGTTTGATGAGGTTCTTCCTCTTGTCCGTACCCAAAAGAGCTTATAGAAATTGAAAGTATGAAAACTAAAAAGTAGCGCATCATTGCTCTATTTTCCTGCAAATTTAGCATTAAAAAAAGCCCAGACAGGCTGCCGGGGCTTTTCTTACTAACCAACCAAACTTTAAATCATGAAAAAACAAAAGATAGCTTGGTATCGACCACTTTTGAGATTCTACTAGAAAAGTACAAAAAAGCATGCCCAAAAGGTCAAATTTTAACGTTATTTAACCTTTGAAGTGGTTGATAATCAAATCGTTTTCATTTAGCCCTGAGCCTCAAAGAATGTACGAATGGCCTGCGCTTGAGAAAGGCTGACAACCGACAATAATTCATCAAGAGAGGCTTTTTTAATTTGAGAGACACTCTTAAAATGTCTCAGCAATTTATCGGCTGTTTTTGTTCCAATTCCCGGAACGTGTTCGATCTCGCTTTGAATAGCTGTTGCGCTTCGTTTCTGACGGTGGAATTTTAACGAAAATCGATGCGCTTCATTGCGGAGCTGCTGAATAAGTTTAAGCGTTTCAGAACGCTTATCTAAATAAAGAGGAACACTGTCTTCAGGAAAATAAATTTCCTCAAGACGCTTTGCAATGCCTATGATTGCGATTTTACCTCGCAAACCAAGAATTTCTAACGATTTCAAGGCGGACGACAACTGCCCTTTTCCGCCGTCAATAACAATGAGCTGCGGAAGCTCTTCTCCCTCCTCCAATAGTCTACGGTACCGACGATACACCACCTCTTCCATACTGGCAAAATCGTTGGGCCCTTGAACGGTCTTGATCGTAAACTTGCGGTAGTCTGATTTTGAAGGCTTGGCGTTCTTGAATACCACACAGGCTGATGCGGGGTTCGTCCCTTGAATATTTGAATTGTCAAAGCATTCGATGTGGACCGGAAGTGCGTTGAGTCGAAGATCTACTTTTACCTGCTCTAAAATACGATTCGCATGACGGTCTGGATCAACTACCTTCATTTGCTTGAGGCGGTCTTGTCGATAGAACTTGGCGTTTCGAAGAGAAAGGTCTACTAGACTTTTTTTGTCTCCTAATTTTGGCACCTCAACCTTGAGATCGGCTGAAACAGAAACAGCAAAAGGCAAGAACAACGTCTTCGATTGGGCGTTGTAGCGGGCTCTTAATTCTACGATGGCTAGACTCAATAGATCTTCTTGGCGCTCGTCGAGCTTTTTCTTAAACTCGAAAGTGTTCGACATCACCACTGCCCCCTCTTGAACTTGTAAATAATTGACATAGGCGTGCTGGACATCGTCTAGAATGGTAAACACATCTACTGCAGTAATCTTTGGATTCACAACCGTCGACTTGGCCTGATAGGCCTTTAAAACGCGTATTTTTTCTTTTACGGCTTGGGCTTTTTCAAATTCAAGTGCAGAGGCGTAGTCTTGCATTCTTTTCTCCAGTACCTGCAAAGAGGGGCGGATGTTTCCCTTTATAATTGCCTCAATCGCCTCAATCTGGTCGTCGTAAGACGCTTCTGACTGCAAGGCCTGACAGGGTCCTCCGCAGTTGCCGATATGATACTCTAAACACAACTTGTATTTTTTGGCTTGTACCTTCTCTTCGCTTAAATCGTAATTACAACTTCTGAGCGGATACACTGAACGGATAAGCTCTAGCAAGGTTTTTACAGTCTTCATTGAGGTGTAGGGTCCGAAGTACTTCGAGCCGTCATTGATGCGCCTTCTCGTTGCAAATACACGAGGAAAGGCCTCGTTCTTGATGCAGATATACGGGTAGGTTTTGTCGTCTTTCAGCAGCACATTATAACGAGGTTGATGCTGCTTGATCATCGAGTTCTCTAGCAGTAATGCATCTGACTCTGTAGCCACCACAATATGTTGAATCGAGGCGATTTTAGAAACCATCACTCGGGTCTTTCCGTATTCGTGATGCTTAGAAAAATAAGAAGAGACGCGTTTTTTTAAGTCTTTAGCCTTTCCGACATAGAGCAGCGCTTCTTTGTCGTCAAAAAACTGGTAGACTCCCGGGGTATTGGGCAAAGAGGCAACTTGAATAGCCAGAGGAGCAGAAGACTTGCGTTCAGACATGATGTAAAAGTAGCCATTGATTTCAAAATTTTGAGATAGCTTTAGTTCGTGAACAAGCAAGAACTTCGAGACTCCGCCCTTGAGCAGCGCAAAGCACTTACTCTAAACCAGGTACAAGAGCAAAGCCTTAAGATTACCAATTTGCTGGTAGGTCTCGACATTTGGTCTCACAAGATTTATCATACCTTCTTGAGTATTGAGCATCAAAAAGAGGTTCAAACAGAGCCCCTCATTACCCTCTTACACGGAAAAGACAAGACCATTGTAGTGCCAAGGATGAAAGAAGAAGGTCAGCTTGAGCACGTCTTACTAGAAGAGAACACTTCAATCGCGATCAAACGTTTTGGCGTTCCAGAACCACTCAATGGAAGTTTGATTTCAGAAGATCAGCTAGACGTTGTTTTTGTGCCTTTGTTGAGCTTTGATAGAAGTGGCAATCGATTAGGATACGGAAAGGGCTTTTACGATCGATTTCTCTCAAAAACCAAATCCAACACTCTGTTCATTGGTTTGAGCCTACTCGATGTGCTTGAAAATACCGTCGAACCTTCAGCCCATGACATACCGTTGCATATGGCAGTCACTCCAGAAACGGTATATCGCTTTACGCCTTAAAGATTCTCTTGTTGAATACAATCAGAATGAAGACTCCCAAACTGATTGCACTGTCTGCGACGTTGAAGACGGGTTCGAAAAACCTAAACGACTTGCCGCCTAATCCCGGAACCCATTTAGGCCATACCGTATCGATTAAAGGAAAATAAAAGAGGTCGACAACGCGTCCGAAAAAAAAGCTATCGTAGGCCTCCTTAGGCGTGTTCCATGCAATTTCAGCGACTCTATAGGGCGTGCTCTCGGTGAAAAGCTGACCGTAGAAAATTGAATCGATGAGATTACCTAAGGCTCCTGCAAAGATGAGTGCGATTGAAA
>Ga0181567_10004591_pt1 | contig 10139 bp, 5 predicted proteins | sample 101ome_14_FD_133761 | JGI IMG/M metagenome (GOLD analysis project Ga0181567, IMG submission 133761) | Coastal salt marsh microbial communities from the Groves Creek Marsh, Skidaway Island, Georgia - 101403AT metaG (megahit assembly) | ecosystem: Environmental > Aquatic > Marine > Intertidal zone...
AGTCGGTGAGCCAAATCCGGCTGATGAAAATAAGGCTCTACGATTTAATGATGCGAATTCGATAGCCGGAATCCTGATGAGAAGATTTGGAGGTTTTGCGGTTCTTGATGTGAATGACTTTATCCGGCCTTGAAACCAATGACTACGAGATTAAAAAAAGGATTCACTCTTATCGAGGTAGTGATCGCTCTTGCTGTTTTTGCTTTCCTAATAGGTGGATTACTTGGCTTTTTGCCATGGAGCGTGGAGGGAGTAAGTAAAGTCAGGGAACAAGACACCGCTTATGGGTTGGTCGATGGCATACAAATTGAGTTGGAAAGAATGGGGTTTTCTTTGGTGGAAGCGGGTACTAATCGGCTTGCGGGCATGTATAGTGCCTTTGATTCGCCCCGTGAGTCAGGAACGAAATTGGATCTATTGCTGGTTGCACGAAGGTCGGGGGGGCAGGTAGCTTTGGAGCAGGTGGTGGAAGAGGCATCACTTACCGAGATGAATAGTGATCAATTAGAGGAAGGAGCAAATCAAGATCTTCTGACAAAAGAAACTGGCGGAGTTGTTTATTTTAACCTCACAGAAAATCAGGAGCCTGTTTCCCTGTTTGGTTTTGATGACAGTCAGAAAGAAATTTACCCTTATTCAACCCGATGGATTCCAGAGGAGGAGAGATATTTCCTTATTAAATGTTCGCAGTTTCCTCTGGAGCATCGACACCAGCACCATCCGAGTAATGGTTTTCTCGCTTTGCAAGTGGATGTCCAGTGGCCCTACAAGGTGCCTGACCCCTCGTCGGATGACGGGTTTCGCCGAATTCCGATGAAATACCGCAATCATTTTAGGTTACCGATGGCGATCACCCGCTAGGGTTCTTCTTTTTTAATGCTCAAGTATTGGTTACTTGCATCGCGACCTAAAACCCTCGTTGCCTCACTCCTGCCGGTGGTTGCTGGTTTCTTGCTTGCGTACGAACAGTCTCCTAATGTCTCAAAAGCAACAGGCATACTTTGCCTCTTGTATTGTCTTCTTGTTCAGATAGGTACCAATTTCGCTAACGATTACTTTGACTTTCTAAAAGGGGCGGACGACAGACGAGAAAATGCACCCCAAAGAATGGTCAGTAGTGGGCTAATAAAGCCAAAGGTTATGTTTGTGGCGACTTGCCTGGTTTTTTGCCTAAGTTTTGCAGTTGGGATTTATATTATGGAGTCGGTGGAAGGGAGTCGGTTTCTAGTTTTTGTGGGAATGACGAGTATCCTTTTTGGGGTAGGCTACACCGGTGGACCTTTTCCTCTAGCTTACAACGGTTTGGGCGATTTGTTTGTGGTGGTCTTTTTTGGTTTTGTTGCTGTTTTGACCACTCATTATGTGGTGGTTTTGTCTGTTGATTTACCTTGGCAACCAAACTTGATACTTCCTTTGGGGGTAGGGTTTGTAATTAATAACCTGTTGGTGGTTAATAATTATCGCGATTATGAAGAAGACAAAAAAGTGGGAAAGAGAACTTTGATTGTTTTATTGGGAAGACCGTTCGGGTTATTTCTTTTTATTTGTGGTGTTCTAATTTCAACCCTTTTAACCCCGTTTCTAGTCCCTAGCGCTTGGCCTACTATCTTTTTACTGCCTGTGGGGTGCTTTGCATTCCTTCAATTGCGTAAAGCAGTGATTACCAGTGATTATAGTAAGGTGCTGTCCGTATGTGCCGCAGAGGTTCTTCTCTATGCCTTTTTATTGTTGCTTGGATATTTGATATGAAGAGATAAGTTGAAATTATGTTTGTACCACAACTTGACGAATTCCCATCTTTCGATCTTATAAAGCTATTATCAACATGCTTTGGTAAACCAACCGGAGACACGAGCGTGTGCATTTTGATCGATCTTCCTGAACTGAACCAGATGGTTGATCATAAGTTTTTAGAATCAAACGAATTTTCGGTTCAAGCCCATGCTGTCGATAAATTTTACAACCCTTTGATCGGCGATCTAGGCAAAGAATTTAATGTTTCCAAGGTTGATTTGTTTGCCTTCAAAACGACCTTTGGAAGCAACCTTGACCCCGAAGATGACGCGATCGACTCGTCCGGCAATGCTCTTTCTCTGGATAAGGATGTCTATCCGCATTATGATATCATTCTCGCGATTACAGACTATTCGCTCACTGCTCCGCTCACTGCAAAAGCTAAAGTTTATGGGTTTAGAGGGGCCACCTTGCACGGACTGAATGACATAATCTTAAACTCGGGTCTCTCCGTCAATTACAACGAAATCAGCAAACAAGCTGAAGTTTTTCGGGCAGTCCTCACTCAATCAGATCATTTTGATTTAACTTTCGAAACAACTTTCGGGCAACATACCCTTCGTATCGATTGTGAAAAGCAGGAAGCTCAGAAAAGTCACGGTTTGTGCCCGGCAGGTAAACCTGATGTCGCAAACCTTCCCGCCGGGGAGGTTTACTTCGTTCCATCGGGGGCGAGTGGATCATTTCCTTTTAGATACTCAGATGGCACTCTAGCTGAAATGATTGTGGAAGAAGGTAAGATCACTGCCGCGCGATTTCTCAGCGGTGACGAAAAGAGAGTTGAAATGCGTAACAAGCAATTGGCAGATGACCCGGCAACAGGTATCATTGGCGAATTGGGTTTCGGGACACAGTTATTACCTTTCTCTGGAAAAGACATCCAAGATGAGAAAATTTTTGGAACTTGTCATGTTGCTACAGGTCGCAGCGATCATTTGGGAGGAAACTTGACTCCGGATCTTTTTAATTCAAAGATGAACGCTTCACACGACGATATTCTTTACGCTCCTCCGAAAACACCCGAGATCAATGTCGCAAGCGTCAAAATGCATAAAAACGGCAGTAGCACGGAAATTTTTGCAAATTATGAGCCTACATCCTGGTTGCTTGATCAAGTTTCTTCCAAGTATCCGGTTGAGAAATTTGCAGCGGTTCCTGCTTAAATTAGCTTTTTTTTGTTTCTCGGTATCTTTACTTTTTGGTTACAGGATCGCTCCCAGCGTCCCTGTTGTACCAAAGGTTTCCAAAGTTAGTTCTGTTAAATCATTTGCCTCTTTTTCTCGGGCACCGAAAGTACCCCTTGCCCCTAAAGCAAGATTTGCCCCACGGGCACCTTCACCCAAATTTCCACCCCGAGTAAAAAGGCCCAAGTTGCCTGCCCGCCCTAAACCAACCAGGTTGGTCCCTTTTGTGAAGAGGGTTCCTGTCGTTCCGAGACCCAAGCCAGTGAGGTTGGTGCCGCAAAGACTTTTTTGACCTTTTTTTTTTGCTTTCAGGTATGTTGAAAAGTTTTGCATAAATCATAGTTTTAGCTGAAATTTTGATTATGCCCATTTGTCTTTGTCCGTTGTTCTTAAAATCCTTTCCTGATTAATGTACAAGGTATTTAGATTTTTTTCTCAATTGTCCTTTGTTTTTGGATTTGTGACGCACTCTGAGGGTACCAATGTTTATAGAGTATCTGGTGGGGATTCTAATCCTCCTTTTTATCAATTTACAGATAGTTCTGGAAATATGGAGGATTTCTCGGTTGTGAAACTTATTCCGGGGCACACCTATAAATTCATTGCTGACGGTATAAGTACTTCTCACCCATTCATGATTGGAGAGAGTCAAAATGACATGAATTCATCGCTAGTAACTGGAAATCCACTAATTGATTCCACTGGAGAGATTGTCATGACCATTCCCAACGGTTACACAGGTAATCTTTTCTATTTTTGTACACTCCACCATGAGACGATGTCACAGGTTTTTCAAATTGCATCTTCGAACTCATATACAGTTACGAATAACTTTTCGTTCATTTTTTTCGAAAACCAATATTACAAACTGTCCAATCCTAATCACGGGCTTTTTATAAGCGATGCTGTTGGATCCGACACAATATTGAATAATGTTTTTCCTTCAAGGCATGTAACTAATTCAGAGTATTTGCTATTCAACCCATCTCATAATTCTCCAAGATTAAATTATTATTTTGACCCCAATGATTTAGATTTTAACGGGACTATTCAGGTTCTTCCATATGTTGAGTCGGAGTTTATCGTATCTAATGAGCTAGCTGAGGATGATTTTTTTGGATACAGTATTCTATTTAACGATTGGAATGAAACCCTGATCAGTGCACCTGATAAGAATTCCGGAGGAGGGGCAATCTATATTTTTGAACAGACTTTAAGCAACGAGGTTGTCCAGAGCAGTTCACTTCAACCTGAACCGGGAGATGAAGGGTGGTGGGGATCGAGCATGTATAGCGATGGAAATTTTCTTTTCGTGGGTGCTCCGAACGCAGACAATCTTGCAGGAAAAATTATAGTCTACAATAGAGATAATGGTTCATACATTAAAAGATCAGAAATTATAGACCCCAAAGAAGGTGCTAATGATTCTTTTGGCTATTTAATAAAATCACAAATAAGTTCTAATCGTTTGATTGCATCTCCGATAACAAGTGCTGATCGAACGGGTAGGCTTGAAGTATTTTCTCTTGGAAATGATGGAAATTGGACCCACCAACAAACTCTATGGTCAGAAGATAATTCTTCAGGTAATTTTTTTGGGTCAGATTTTGAAATTGGAGATAACTTTTTAGTAGTAGGGGCACCTAAAGAGAATAATCAAAAGGGGCAGGTTTACATCTATTCCCAAAATCAAGAAGGTCTTTGGAGCATAGATCAAACTTTGCAAATATCCGAAAACCTTTCTCCAAGTGATGAGTTTGGTCATTCGATAGCTATGAATGAAAATTTTATATTCGTTGGTTCAAAAAACTGGAATAGTGATTCGATCGATGCGGGTGCAGTTTTAATTTTCAATAAACAAAATGATTCTTGGTCAGAGGTGGCCCGCATATTGCCCGCAGATCCAAAAAACAATCAATTATTTTCTTGGAACTTGGAGTCTATGGATGACCTCCTAATCGTGACTTCTTTAAATGTGAGTGATGGAGGAAAGGCATATGTTTATAAAATGTTTGATGATAATGCGAGCGATTGGAGATTAATATCCAGCATTGATAACAATGCCTCTTCTGTATTAAACAGAACTCTACTTTCTCTTGGAGTGAGTAAAGGGAAAATTGCACTTGGTAGTCCTGAATATTCAAATCCCGAAAACTTTGGTGGTTCTGTAAAAGTTTTTTACAATGAAGGGTGGCAGGAATTAAATGCAATGCCTTTGGAACCTTTGTTTGCTGATGGAACTCCAAATTCTCTACCTGATATTTTGGAGGATTCTAATTATTCAGTTAATCATTCCTTTTTAGTTGAGCATCCCTTTGTGAATAATTTTCAATGGAGTGTTTCATCTGACACAGCTCCCGTAGATACCTATTCTATCTCGCCTGAAGGAAATTTCTCATATCTACCTGAAAGTAACTTCAGTGGAGTTCATAATTTCTCAATTAATGTTGAGGCGCCCGATTCTTTTTCTACCCACGAATTCTCGATTAGTGTAACTGAAGTTAATGATGCTCCAGTCTTTAGTCCTCTTCAATCGACAGTGCTAGAACCGGTTTGGGTGGGGGAGTTCTTTTCGCGATCAATAGAAGTTTTTGATGCTGATGGTGATGATGTTACTATTTCTGCAGACGGATTAATTAGCGGGATGAGCATTTCTCGCAATGACATAAATGGAACGATTTCAGATGATGCATTCCTTAACGGTGCACTTTTTAAAGATCTAGAGTTTACCCTTACTTTGTCAGATAATACGGGTACGCATGAGCCTTCCAAATCCTTCGAAATAAGAATTTATGCAAGAAATAGTCCTCCCACTTTCACTGACGAAAATAGTACTCCCATTTCTTCTCTAAATTTGGAACTAGAGGAAGATTTTAATCAAAGTGAGTGGTTGGCAACCATTGGAACTATTCAATTTGAAGATGACCAAAATGTAACAGGGTTTTCCCTTTTTGAAACTATTAATGCGAAAAATGGTTCCGTTGAACTTAATGCTTCGTCATCAACCCCCATCATTTATTCTGCTCATGACAATTACCATGGAGATGACAACTTTTCTGTTACTCTACATGATGCAAGTGAACCATCAAAGTCTTCTGTTTTATTTATTTCTTTAAACATTTCGCCGGTAAATGATCCGCCTGTAATTGATTCCTCTCTCGTTGAGGTTGCTTCGGAGGGAATTCCATTTAGCTACTTAGTAGAATGGAGTGATATTGATGGAGATCTTGGGCATCTTGTAAGCGTAGAAAATTTGCCTAACTGGCTTGAGTATAATTCATCAAGTCACCTCATTACAGGCATGCCGCAAAGTGCTGATTATAAGGAGGAACCGTATTTGGTAAATTTAACTGTCACTGATTTGAGCGGCGCATCTGATTCAGAGATTTTGGTAGTTGAAGTTATACCAGTTAATTACCCACCTGCTTTCTATCAGGAAGGAGATATTACTATCACGGTTAGTGAAGACCTACATCCAATAATATGGAACCCCTTGGCTTTAAGAGTTTACGATTTGGATGGCAGTGATTCTTTATTTGCATGGTCAATAGAGCAGCCTCCTCTGCATGGAACATATTCACTGGAAGAATATGAGAGTGGAGCTTACTTGAATTATATACCTGATAGTAACTTTACGGGTTCAGATTCCATGGTTATTAAGGTTTATGACCCACTTGATACAAACGCGAGCGACAGCTTGAATGTATCCATTTTGGTTGATAGCCAGGAAGATGATCCGGTGATTTCGCCTTACGCCAAGTACACGGATGCGGTTGTAGGAAATAATTGGACATTTACATTTGAGGGCATAGATGGGGATGCAAATCAAAGCGTCGAGATTGAAAATTTAGGTATACCTTCATGGATGACATTTTCTTATGTTGGCGATGAAGTGAATGTTGTAACCTTGGCAGGAGTTCCTACCAATAATGACATTGGGAGCGGTTTAGTAAGGCTTCTGTTAACTGACAACTTTGGGTCGAGTAATAATGTTGTCTTTGAAGTTGAGGTTTTAGCGGAAAATTTCAAACCTCAGATTACAAGAGCAGGTTCACAACAGTCTTCTTTTGAAGTTTCTTTGGTGGAAGATCAGTACTGGGAAAATTTATATCCCTTAGTTGGTTATGATGAGAATAAGCAGGAGCTATCATGGACAATTTTAGAAAGTCCCCAAAATGGAGCCTTTGTAATGGATATAAATGACGGGGAAATAACAGAATTAAATTACACCCCAAATGCAGATTTTGCCGGGATGGATTTAGTTACGCTTGCACTTAGTGATGGTATTGATGAAAGCCTATTCACCTATAATTTTAGCGTTATTGGAGTCGACGATTCTCCAACTGTTACTTCTGATCAAAACGCTGAAATTTTCAATTTAGTTGATGGAGAACCATTTGTTCAGGAAATCAAATTTATGGATGTCGATATGGATCTTTCGGATTACAACATCACGGGAGTTCCCGCTTGGATAGAGGTTCATGATGATAGTTTTCATCAAGGTGAAATTAGACTTTCAGGTATTCCGTCAGAGCAAGATAGAAATATTACTTCTATTGAGTTTACAGTTTTTGATGAGAAGGGTCTCTTTGATCAAATTTCTTTTGATGTTAATGTCACTGTAGAAAATTTTGGTCCAGTATTGTCATATATATCACACTTTGTAGAATTGCAGGAAGATCAACCACTTACCAAAGTTGGTGATTTTAATGTTACTGATGAAGATCAAAGTTCAGGTCACACTTGGACTCTTTTAGTCCCGCCTGAGAACGGACTGGCGGAGTTGGAACCACATGGGGGTAATCAGAAATTATTTTATAAGCCTGATGGTAATTTTTCTGGGCAAGACCAAATGAAAATTAGGGTTACTGACCTGGGTGGTAAATATGATGAGTACGATGTTAATTTAAGTATAAGTTCGAGGCCCGATTCTCCGATAATAGTAAGCAAACCAATTGAGCAACTATTTGAGGATCAAAATTTCTCTTATCTTTTAACTGTCAAAGATGGCGACTTAGATAACGGAAATGAGGAGGAACTCACGATTAGCACACTTGCTTTACCATCCTGGCTTTCAGTCGAACAGCAAAGTCCTGGAGTTGCACATGTATATGGGAAAGGAAATGTCACTGATGCGGGCTTTCATTTTGTATCTTTTGAAGTAATCGATTCAAGTGGAGATTCTGTAAAGCAAGATTTCTTCTTTAATCTTATCGTTAGAGATTACCCACCTGTTTTCAAATCTTCCGTCACAGGTACAATTCTAGAGCAAGTCATAATTAACACTAATGAAGACCAAACCTTTAAAAATTGGGTAAATCCCCAAAGTTTTCTAGCGATTAACCCAGATCGAGAATTCGACGACTTTAAGGAAATAAATTGGTCTGTAGCTACTCCTCCAATCAGCGGTGCATTCCTGAGTGTAAGTGGTGAAGGTGGGAAACCTTCTGAATTTGTTTACACTCCGCCTCCAAACTTTTTTGGTTCTGATTTTTTTAGCCTAAATATGGACGAAGGAGATCGAATATCTGAACTTGAATTTGAAGTAATTGTATCACCAGTACCCGATAAACCTTCTTTTATATCTCCAGTAGTGAATTTTTATGAGGTGCAAAGCGGTGAATTTTTTGAACTAGATGTCGAAGTCAAAGATATTGATTCTGACCTTTTAGAATTCAATTTGAAGGGAGCATCATGGGACTTTGATTCCTGGCTGAAGCTAACTGATTCAAATGTGACCGGAATTACTAAATTAGAGGGGGTTGCACAAACTAATTCCAATGGCAATGAATTCCCCTTTTCGCTTACAGTCACAGATGAAACCGGACTAGTTGCTGTTTATCCTTTTACAATTAAAGTGACCGAAAAGAATTTTGCACCGATTATTACTCCTAACGCCATAGATGTTCAGTTTAATTCTAAAGGACTTTTACTCTCCGATATTAAAAGAATGAGTGCTATCGATAAAAATGGAGATTTAATTGAATGGTCTTTGTTGGAGGGATTCGAACCTTCATTTGGCACTTTGAGCGTTGAGGGAACAGGTTCGCTACCAAGTAATCTCAAGTATTTTCCCCGTTCTACGCATAAATCTGAAGATTCGTTCAAACTCATAGCTAGTGACGGTTTAAGCTACGACACTATACAGGTTAATACCAAGATTGTTTGGGAACGAGGACTTACAGTTACAGGCGATCTCGAAGATTTTACAATTTATGAAGGACAAGAATTTACCAAGAGTTTTTACTTCCATCCGGAAAATGGGTTGGACGATGTTGAAATCCTAAATAAGAATTTTCCAGATTGGGTTAATGTCGAAAGGGTAAATTCGAATAATTTCCAAATACTGGGAACTGCTCCACTTGGTCAATTAGGGACTTTTGAGATTAAATTTTCCGCTAAAGGTCTCCAAACTGACACTTGTGAAATTGAAATTAATTTATCAGTTCTCGAGATAGAGGAATCAGAATGGCTTTATAATAAGGTAGATTTTGAAAATGGATGGAGTTATCATTTTGAATTCGGCTGGATTTTTCTAAAAAATGTATCTTCGAATTCAGTTTGGATGTGGAAAGATGGTTGGGGATGGCTTTGGAGTGAAAATAATCTTTGGAATGATAAAGGAGAGGGATATTTTTACAGAGAAGATCTTGCATCTTGGATTTTTTGGACTCCAAAACCAAGTCGATCCGGTTACAATGTTTATGACTTTGAAACTGGTCTATGGATGAAGTTGTAGACCCTTGCTGATATTTAGACCACCAAACTCTTCTGTTTTATTCCTAGTTGCCCAAGGAAGTAATTAACATCGTTGAAAATATTGTTGAAATCGAGGGCATACCTTTTCCGCAATGAGTTCACCGAACTACCGTGCTCAATAAATTGATCAGGCCAACCAATCCTCTTAATTGGTAAGTTGATACCCAAAGAATCAAAAGACTCTAATATTGCTGATCCAAAACCGCCTGCGAGTACATTATCTTCCATAGTTATAATGGCTTTATGGTTTTTAGAATGTTCTTGGAGTAATCCTTGATCCAATGGCTTTATGAATCTTGGATCAACAATGGTTGGACTGAATCCATAAATATCAAAAATTGAATCAGAAAGTTCTTTAGCCACTTCGACAAAATTACCAAGTGCCCAAATACTTAACAGTTC
>Ga0181567_10004609_pt1 | contig 10119 bp, 5 predicted proteins | sample 101ome_14_FD_133761 | JGI IMG/M metagenome (GOLD analysis project Ga0181567, IMG submission 133761) | Coastal salt marsh microbial communities from the Groves Creek Marsh, Skidaway Island, Georgia - 101403AT metaG (megahit assembly) | ecosystem: Environmental > Aquatic > Marine > Intertidal zone...
AATCTTCCATTCACTTGTTGCATAATCATAACGTAAACCAAATGTTTTGTATGTTAAAACATTATCAACTATAGTCTGTCTTAGTGTGCTAGAAAGCACTGTATTCCATGGAGCAATTACGCTATTTAAAACTGCATCACTTGGAATGTTTTCACTTAATGTCACAGGTCCAGCACCAGTTGAGAGATTGCCTGTTCCTTGGTTTATGCCATCGTCAATTACGCTGCTAATGCCACTCCAGATATAATCTTTGGTATTTGCAGTTCCACTGGTACCTGTAATTAAATTATTATTAAGATCAAATACTTTACCAGCTGGTGCAGTAAATTTTACTAAACTTCCTTGCTTTACATACTTCAAATTACTTGAAGTAAAGTTTCCAATAGATTGTGGAGCATCACTGGTTGCATTCTTAAAGAAACCTGTACATGAACCGCTTGCTTGTGTACTACGGTTCCAATCAACATCTAATCCTGTTACAACAATAAATGGATAATTTTCCAAATAATAATGATAGGTTTCTTTGTTTTGTATAATTGGTTCTAAATTTTTGCTGATAGTATTACTAATATCGCCTGCTGTTGTGAAGTTAAACACAAAGTTTTTAAGTATATCTTCTCTATAGAAAATACCATCTTCTGCTACAATATTCGTGCTTGAATATTTGCCTGTTGTATCTCGTACATCTAGATATCTACTGACACCACTAGCAGTACGGTTGACTGCTTTGGATTTAATAATATTATTAAAGCTAGTGTATGGGAGAATTTGATAGTCTTCTCCTGTTATCATACGCTGTTGAGTGTAATATTGCTGCTGAGCTTTGAGCTTGATGTCGTTTAAATTTTCTCTAGCACTAGCATTTGCAACAGTATATTCAAGACTGAGAACAACCGTAAGTGTTTCTACCTGACTGCTATGACTGATGTAAGGAATATCTAGTGTAACGTTTGTAATATCTTGTGGTGTGATCTTGTAGGTGAAGCCATTGCCTACTCTAAAGTATGCACGGAAATTACCTGTTGGGATGTTACTAAACACACCGTCACCAAAACTAAGGCTAACTTGATCTGCTGATCTACTGTTTACTGCAAATTGATTCTTACTACTAGTCAAACTGTTGTAGATTACATTTGTGCCGTTGATAGCAGGAACCTTAGTCCATTGCTCGCTTTCAAGGCCGTTTTCATCAACACTGTAAAGCCACACATCGTTGTTATCAATATTATTTGTATCAATTTCTACTACACGATTAGGTAAGCTCTCTGTAATATTGAAGTCAACTGTTTGTAACTGTCCTTGTTTAAAGTAAAAGAAAAAGCCATTGTTCACACTAGCAAATCCTTGACTGTCATTTTTATAAATGCAGTTTAGGGTATTGCCAGGCTGTGGGCTGACCTCATAAAGGAAGTCGGTTCCACTGTATGTGCCGTTTACAATTTCAAATCCAAAGGTGTTACCGCCAACATCAGACTCAAATGGATATACACCAACTGTGTTAGGAACAATACTAATGTGATATTCGTCTGTGGGCACACCAACAACAGTTGTTCTTAATGCGGGTGTACCAAAACGCTGTGTTTTATCAAAACTTGCATTTAGAACAGTTGTAAACTGCTCTAAGAAATCTGGATTGGTGTTGTCTCCCCAAAAGATTTGTGTATTTTGTAAGTTATTACCATTGCTGTCAATTACATTTTCTGTAGTTTGTACAGCCTGTATCTTTAGTAACCCGCGAGCAATTTGTGCACGTTTGGGCTGATAGTTAAGCATCTTAGCAATGCGGAGAATACTATCTCTACGCTCTGCTGTTTCTAAAAAGTTTTCTCTAGCGTTTAGATCTGCACGGAAGCTGAGACTCTGTGCAATATAAGCAATGAGATCGATAAGTGCAATGTATTCACTTGATTCAATATAGTCGTTAAAATCTTCAGGGTAATAAGTCCTGAGATAGTCGATCATTGTTTTGCGGATAGTCTGAAAATCGTAGGCTTGGAAGTCTATCTCTCTAAATGTTTCGTAGACTTTAGTCCAATCTTCACTAGCAAATAGATTACTTTGTCTTGTAGTATGAGCCATAGTTATACCATTCCAATTCTAATTGTATTTATGGCTTTTATAATATACTACTTTTATAAAGTCGTTGCTGTTGCGTTTAGCAGTCCATCAGCGTTTAAGAAACTTACAAGCATGGTTTCTGTTTGATTTTGCTGTATATAAAGCAGACTTACTTGTGCACCTATGCCATTACCTTGTGGTAATTCATCTATAATAAGTTCTTGTAGCTCTACCCTAGGATCACTTTCTATTACTTCCTGTATTTCTTCCAGTAAAAGATTTTTTGTTTCCTCAGTTAGAGGTTCCATAATAAGATCGTGAATGCTAGTACCGAAATTAGGATTACTTAGTTTTTCGCCTCTGCGAATTCCAAAATGATTGAGCAAGTCACGTTTGATCAGCTCGATGTCTTCAAGCCTTACACTATCAAATGTGCTTCTTAATGTGCTATATCCTTTATACAGTGCCATGACGTATTTACTTATATCCTCTGCGTCTTGCTTCTCTAAGTAGCGCACCTTTGCTAAGTCCGGTTTCTGCTTTTAGTTTAGCAATATAAGCTCGTCTGTCTCTAGCTTCTTGCGCGGCTCTTTTATTTGACTCGTCGAGCTGTCTTCTACGTTCTTCGCTCATTGATCTAGTAGTACTGCCGCCTCCTGTGACTGTTTCAGTGGTCGTACTAGTTCCTGTTGATGTTTGTGTTACTGTAGTTGTAGTTTGATTAACTCCGGGAGTTTTTGTTACCACAGTACCAGTTACAGACTTATCGCCAGTAAAGTTATCATACCAGCCGTCGCTGTAACCTAAGCCGCCATCAGTATCACTTTGTACATTTGCACTAACACCTGTTTGGAAATAGTCGTCATAATAACTAGTCATATCATTGTTATCTGGTACTATAGTTGTACCTGGAATAGGACGAGGGTCGATATAATTGCCTTCTCTGTATTTGGCTGCAATCTCCCCGTCACCGCTTGCCCAACTAACCATTGTCATTCCTGCGATTGTATCCGCATCGTCGTCCTCATCAAGTGCGCCATAACTATAAGCATCTTGCATGCTGTTAAATGCATCTGCGTAGAACATATTTTCTTGTGTAAATTCACTAGTTAAAAATGCTGTCGCGCTGTCTATGCCGTCTTTGCCTGTCCATAGTTTGTCATCGGTCAACTGTCCATTGAAAAATGCTTCAGGCCTTACAAACCCATTCTTCTGCAGATTCTCTACTGTTGCTCCGTACTTGCCTAATGCGCCTGTAAGAGAATTAGTGAAGTTGTGTACACCATTGCTACCAGCTAGTGTTGCGGCACCTGCTGCAAGATTTCTAGTTACTTTTGGATCTAATTTACCAAGCGCAACATTTGCAATGTTTTCTTTGGCAATTACAGTAGCTGGTATCTTTTTATCGTTAGTTAGATTTTTAACACGGTCGATGCCAGTAGTCTTTTTCTTAGATACACTTTTGGGTATAGCAGGATTGAGTGCTGCGCCTCCTTTAATATCATCAATGTCAACCGCTGTATATACTGTTTCTTGAGTAGTGGTTTGATGCTCAACATACGGCTCGTGTGTCGGCACACGGTCAACACTAGTACGTAAGTCTTTGTCGGCGTTCCAAAACCCTTTTGCATTTGGTTGTGTATCTTTTTTATCTGTTTGTGCTGCTTTATTCTGTTTACTTGCAGGAGCCGCTGGGCTTTGTAGTGCAACACAACTGCCTTGTACAGCAATAACACTTGCGGCTTTAATGTTCATCATTGATCCTGCTTGGATATTAACTCCGCTACCACTTTTAACGTGAACACTTGCTCCACCGTATACAAAAGCAGGACCTTTGTCGCTGTAAAGATTTGCCATACCTACACCTTCTAAATGTAAGTTAGCACCTGCTACCATTTGTATAGTTGAGCCTGCATGAAACTTCATACTACCATCTGTATGGAAGTTCATACTCTGACTACGTAGATTTATATTAGTTTTGCTGTATACATCTACTTGTCCTAGACTGTCCATTTGTATCCATGCAGTACCTTTGCTGTTGCCGATATAAATTAAATCTTCAGTATCGTGTAACAGTATCTGATGTCCGGCGGCTGTACGGAAACGCATAAGGTTGTTATTGCCTTCCATATCGCCATCGTCTAACACTAACGCATGACCTTTAGCTCTAGCATACCTGCCTTCTACTGCACTAGCTTGTGATTCATTTAGATCGCCGCCTGCTGCTAGAGTTTGGTTAATGTTAGTTTGTTCTATCTTAGTACCACCTTGAAGGATTCTACGACCCTTAGTACTAATACCAATTACTTCACTGGGCGTTTCTCTGGCGTAACTACTTGTGGTTAAACCTCGGATTTCGTCTTGATCTAATCCTTGATTTTTTAAAACTCTAGCAGTGTTTGTGTCAAGTGCTCGCTTGGGTGTTAGAAAGTTGCTTAGTTTACCAACATCATTGTCTGTGTCGTTGAACTCGAGTGTTGGTGCTTTTGTATGTCTAACCAGATCCGGGTTCTTCGTAAAGTTTGTGCTTGCACTGCTCTCCGGTACACTTTGTACCATATAGATATCTGGTGCACACGCAAACCAAAATCCATCAGCGCCACGTCCTTCTGGAAACACGCATAAAACTCTTGTGCCAACATCTGGCGCAGGAAACATAATGCCACTAGTGTTTTTTACAGCTTCTAGGTTATCGCCGCTTTTATCTAAAGTTTTTCCAAGTGCGTTTGTTTGTGTGGTTCTACTGTAAAAGGGAGTCGCATATTTTACGCTGCGCCATTGTGTCTTGTCCTCTTCTCTAGCTTGATCACTGAAAGTGGGCACAAACACCATAAGTGTGCCACTGCGTGTTGGATGGCTGTTTACTTTAACTACACCTATAACAACACCTTTATCTTCGCGGATACCTCTAACTTCTTCTGTTTTAAAGTCTCTATCGCCGCCTTTAGAGCCGCCTCTGATGTTAGTTGGCATTAACTTCTCCTATTTACTTTATGAAATTCTAGTAGTGGTACCATCAGCTTCGGTTCTAATTACTGTTCCGTCCGCAAGTCTAGTTGTGCTGCCGCCACCTGTTCTTATTTCTATGTTTTGTGTGAAAGTCCTCTGTTGTGGAGTATCTGCTGCAACAACATCAACTGCTGGCACAACAGGAAACTCTTGTAGAGGTGTTTGTTGTATTTCTTGTATATCAAAAGGAATACCAGTGCCTTCATCTTGTATGACCTGAGGAGCTACTTGGTCTAGTTCAGCGCCAATTTTTGGAACAGTATTTGTTGCAATACTAGTTATAGAACTTTGCGCTGCACTAGATAGTTTTGCGGCAAGTCCGCTTAAGGGTAGATTGTTTCTCCCACCTAGCAAACTAAGTAAGAATTGTTTTTGATCATCCTGTGCTTTTTGCCTGCGTTCTGAATTCTTGAGTGCTTCTTTACTACGAGCAATCTTGCCATTTACAGGTTGCATCTTGGCTCTAACACCACGAAGTTGTTGTCTAAATATACCTCCACTAAAGGTATTACTTACTTTAATAATCTGGTAGACTCCGCTAAACTCTGCTGTGCCATACTTTTTATTAACGTTAGGATCTGCAAATCCTGTTAAGTCATCATAGTCTGTTGGAGTTTTGAAGTTTAATTGAACATACGGAGGAGTTAGGTCATAGTTAATAGTTCCGTCTGGCATAAATGGTACACTATAAACTTTGCCTTGGTTTCCCTGTGGTTGGAAGAATCCATCTCCTGTGGGCAAGAAAGCAGGATCTCCTATAATACTAAAATCACACTGAATCAAATCTGTACCATCATTAAGAATAGTACCCATTAAGTCTTTTGCACGTTTATCCTCTACAGTTTCATCATCTGCAACGGTCTGTCCTTGATTACTTTGCGGAGTGTCTTTTGTTTGCGGACTTATTGTATTTGGAGTTTTGTCATTCTCAGGATTACCAGTACCTAGAGTTACTGCTTGATAGTAAGCCATGTTGAAATCAAGTTTAAGATCAAGTACATGCTTGTTCTGACCGGTGAAGATATAGTCATAAATTTTGTGTACACCTTCGCCTTTTGGTTTACTTTTGGGTGCCCATGGGTAATCATTGTAGAACACACCATTGGTTTGCACTGTCCATGTAATTTCGAACTTGTATCTACCTTGTTTTTTGTCCCAACCTAGGCAGTCAGTAATCTGAGGTACAACCTTAAACCATTTGATTGGTTTGTCTAACTGTTCTTTATCCGCTGCACTTTTTTGTAGATCACTTATAATATTTTCTTTTACATAAGAGCTAGCAACAATTATATAGTTTATTAAATTTATAACACTAGTACCGGCATTAATCTTGAACAGCTTTTTATCTTTTACAAGATTAATTTTGCCTTTCATCACACTACCATACTGCTGGTAAACGTTTTTAGTTTTTTGTGTGGTGTTCAGTGCATCTATTCTTTCGCCAACTAGTTTAGCATCTAGTATGCTGTCTGCAATATCAAACTTCCAAACTTCAGCAAGATTAGAACTGGGTTCTACCACACGATCTTTTTTGGTTTTTGGATCTTTGATAGTTTTTCTTTGAGTCTGTGCTTTGAAATGGTTATTAATAGCCTCAGGTAAACTGATTGCTTTTTCCCCTAGTACATCTCTGGTTTCTTCGTAAAATCCTAAACCGTTGGCAGCTTCATCGTCATCGATTCTAATAGTTTCAGTTGTAACTGCTTGTGCGGCACCTTTTAGAACATCTCCAACTGATCCTGCGCTCACCTGGACGTTCACAGGTATAGTACTGCGTAAGGAACTGAATACATCATGGTGGTAAGGTATAGCTGTTATTCTATACTGTGTTCCTGTTGTATCAACGCTAAACTTTATGCTGGTAATCTTGATAGGGACGTATTTTGGCTTGGCGATATTTTGACTTGGCTTACCAAATTCGTCATATCCCTTAAATTTAATTTCCATTAGATAAGGGGTATTGGTATAACTCTGATCTTCTTCTAGACTTTGTTCGCTCTGCTTCTTTAGTCGTTCGAGTAGCGTACACCCATTTGGCTCTGAGATCATAAATTTTATGTTGATGGCATTTGTGTTTCCTGTCCTAGTACTAGGGTTAGGTCCGATGTTGTCAAATGTAACATCATCTATAAAAAATTCTGTGTTACTGAATTCGCTAGCAAGTTCTGGATCATTCCCTACGCCACCATTACGCATTAATAAAAACTTAGGTGCTTGTGCTACTGTTTTAGGGGCCTTAAGCATTCTTACATACTCCTTAGGAGTAAGCATATACAGTGCTATATTATAGGTATAGCTTCCAAAGTTGTCTAGTTCATTTTGTCTTGGATTAATTTCTACAGTAAGATCAGCTTCTAACCCACTAGCTTTTTTCTTTGCACTTTGAGCACTTGCGGTTTTTTGCGACTTTGTTATAGCATTTTTATCTTTTGCTGTAGCACTTGCTGGTTTTTCGCTTAATTCAACAGCTCCGCTATCGCTATCTCCAAGGGGATCATCGTTTGGATCTAGATCTGCTTCCTGACCTGATGCTGTTTTTGTTGTTGGGGTGCCTGCAAATTCGCCGCCGGCGCCGCCTATCTGTATAGGAGTGCCGCCACCAGATTCTTCTTCATTAATAGAAAAATCCTCATTGCCAAAGTCATCAGAATCGTTTGTAGCCAATGAATCGTCTTGGAAAAACGCTACCTCTTCTGCATCATCAGCAAGGAAATCGTCGTCGTCAGCAAAGAAACTATCATTAGCAAATCCAGCATCTGCTGCATCAAAGTCATCTACTTCAGTACCAAAATCCTCATTACCAAAGTTGTCTAACTCATCATTAAAAAACGAATCATTGCTAAAGCCAGCATCTGCTGCATCAAAGTCATCTACTTCAATACCAAAATCCTCATTACCAAAGTTATCTAATTCGTCAGCAAAAAATGCATCGTCAGTGAAACCTGCATCCTCAACGCCAAAGTCATCTAGTTCGTTGTCTGTATCAAATGCAGGGTCCGGTGTTTCATCAAAAAATGCATCGTCAGCAAATCCAGCATCTTTGGATTCAAAGTTGTCTAGCTCAGTATCTGTTTCTGTAGCTACTACTGGTTCGTCAGGAGTTTTAGTCTCATTTGGTGCGCCAAAACTTTCTAACTGTCCTTGATTAGGGTCGCCGTCAACATCATTTAAAACATAGTTGAAGAGTTCGCCAGATTCTGTCGCATCGTCAATAACATCTTGAGGAATATCTTTAAATGGCACACGTCTACTAATAAAGTCTTGTAACCTTGTTGCCATTTTAGATTCCTAGTGCTTGTTCAAGTGCAGTCTGCTTTGGTATATAAATTTTCAATCCAGGTTTAAAATCAAAAATAGGATCTTGAATAGCGTTTGGATTACGTGCTTGGAACACCCACCATAAGTTTGGATTGTTGTATAAGTCATTTGCTAACAGATCAGGACGATATTGGTAGGTCTTAGTAATTGTATAGATCACATCGTCATCTTGTACTGGGACAGGACGATTGGTCATTATATCTAAGTAGTCGCCATACATTTCTGTAAGTGCATAAGGACTATCTTGAGTGTAATCTACTGTTGCCATTATGGTGTGCCTCCAAGTCCTCTACTACCTCCAACTAGTTTACCAGCAGCATAATTTTCCAATCCAAATCTTGTTTGTGCTGCACGACTTACTACAGGTTGTAGTGTAACGTTAATGGTCATCAGTGTAGGTACACGAGTCATATCACTTAGTGAGCCTGTGCCTGGTTGTATTGGAGCTTCAATGTAATCCACTCCATTTTCAAAGTCTTGAACTGTATTTGTAATAACCACAGGCACGCTCTTAAACATATAAGCGCCGTGAGCACTAAAGCGTAGCACAGGAGGCGGTGTACCTCTGTTTTGATCTACACCATAAAAACTTTTTGTGCAGCTCTTTAGGAACCAAAGTGTAGCAAGCAAGTATCTTGCTTCATCTTGGTTGTTTGCTGTAAACTGTCCTACCACACTAATTTGATCAACTGTGCTCATTCCATAGCTTTGTTGAGTGTAGTTTGTGTGACTTGGATTCTGTCCAGCATAACTTGCACTGTAGCTAACATTAATATTAGGAGTGTAAGGCCATACAACACCGTCTGTTTTAGAAAGCTCTGCCATTAGTCTATTCTTTGGATCTCTATAAAACAATGGGCCGCTTCTTGGACTTAGTGCAAGACGTGCACGAATGTCGTTTTCTGCATTAAATCTTATGTTTGCTGCACCTAGAGATTGACTGTTTTGTCCGCCAGGGAACAAACCATTTGCTAAAAGTCTTTCAGCTTGATTGCCTAGAAAGGATCGTGCACTCTTAGCAAGAAAACCGTCACCAGGAATAGCTTTATTCAAACCCTCGTTAACGATACTAGTAGATCTACTAAATATCTTTGAGTTTAAATTGTCAAACAAATTAGCCATATTCTACCCTTTAATATTTGCTCTATGTATTTATTGGTTATATAATAGTAGCATATTTTAGGAATCATAATGCGTCGTAAAAAGTATCTTAACAACAAAGACTTATTAAAAGAAATACACAAATCAAAGAATTCGTACAGTAGTTATGTGGATGAAGAGAATGATCATCAGTACGATATTATTCTTCCCAGCTTGGACAGGGTAAACATGCGTACTGCCGCACAAGCTAAACGCAATCGTGCAGACAGGCTAGCAAAACAAGCATATGAAGATGCTATTGAACAGGGTCAAAAGGTTAAACAAGCCGAGTTTGCCATAGATTGGAAGAAGATAAACAAGCAGGATCTGGTATTCCGTATCATGACATTTGATCACGTGCCTCTACAGCCAGGTCGTAAGAAGAATCCAAAAACAGTAGCAGATCATCATACCCAGGTAAACTTCCAACCTTTCCAACACTATCGTTATAACGACAAAGATGAACTAGTATGCGTTGGAAAAAGTCATTGGGTAGGTGGCATGGAGAATGGCTACTTCAGTAAGGATCACGGAGACATGACACGTAAACTTGCTATGATGTTTATGAAACTGGTAGAACGTTATGGAACACGT
>Ga0181567_10004615_pt1 | contig 10107 bp, 10 predicted proteins | sample 101ome_14_FD_133761 | JGI IMG/M metagenome (GOLD analysis project Ga0181567, IMG submission 133761) | Coastal salt marsh microbial communities from the Groves Creek Marsh, Skidaway Island, Georgia - 101403AT metaG (megahit assembly) | ecosystem: Environmental > Aquatic > Marine > Intertidal...
GCGATACACGCATTGACCACTTCAGATAAATTATGGGGAGGGATGTTAGTCGCCATACCCACCGCAATACCAGATGAACCATTCACCAGTAAATTCGGCACGCGCGATGGCAGCACAGAGGGCTCTAGCTCGTTCTCATCGTAATTAGGAATGAAGTCAACAGTTTCTTTGTCTAAATCCGCCAGCACTTCGTGCGCAATTTTTGACATGCGTACTTCAGTGTAACGCATGGCAGCAGGTGCATCCCCATCAATGGAACCAAAGTTACCTTGACCATCGACCAAGGTGTAACGCATAGAAAAATCTTGCGCCATGCGCACAATCGTATCGTAGACCGCCGTATCACCGTGCGGATGATATTTACCAATCACATCACCGACCACACGAGCAGACTTTTTATAGGGTTTGTTCCACTCATTGCCTAGCTCATTCATGGCAAACAAGGTGCGTCTATGCACGGGCTTTAGACCATCACGCACATCCGGTAATGCACGCCCAACAATCACACTCATGGCATAATCCAAGTAGGATTTGCGCATTTCATCTTCTATGTTAACGGATACGATTTCTTTAGCGATAGAGGCCATTGAGGAGAGATTCTTTATTCTTAATTATGAGTATGAATTATAACACAACTTCACTCTATATAGGGCAAAGAATATCTTACTATAAGAGCGAAAAAAGCCATGTTTCGTGCACACATTTGCATAGCCTGCAGTTCACGTGTCAGCATTATGTTGTTGACCTAAACTAATGGCGAAAAACGCATAAACCTCCATACTTATGACCACAAGCCGCAGGTTAATTGACTTAATTCAGAGCAAATTTGTCCACCATCCATTAATCAGGTAAGTTGTTGCCATGTCACCAAAAAAAATCGCCATACAAACGCTATTGAGCAGCCGCATCGTCGTGCCTATTGAACCGGCGGATCGTGTACTCACAGATCACGCTATTGCAATTGATAATGGCGTGATTGTGGATGTTCTCCCCACCGAACGGGCATTAAAAAAATATGATGCTAAATCCTATGTAGAGTATGACGATCATATCCTCATGCCTGGGCTGATTAATGCCCACACGCATGCGGCTATGTCACTCCTACGTGGCGTGGCCAGTGATGTACCCTTGATGGATTGGTTAAACAACCATATCTGGCCACTCGAAAAAACTTTTGCTGATGAACAGTTTGTCCATGATGGCTCTCAACTGGCCATTGCAGAAATGCTCAGAGGTGGCACCACTTGCTTCAATGATATGTATTTCTTTCCTGAAATCACTGCCCGCGTGGCTTCACAAATGGGTATGCGCGCTGTGGTCGGCATGATCGTGATTGAATTTCCTACCCGTTACGCCACTCATGCAGATGAGTACTTATCCAAGGGTTTAGCCTTGTTCGATACTTACAAAAACAATCCTCTGATTACCACAATCTTTGCCCCGCATGCGCCTTACACGCTGAGCGATGACACACTCACCAAGATCAGTCGCATATCTAACGAACTCGACCTGCCCGTGCACATGCACGTGCATGAAACCGCTCAAGAAATTAAAGACAGTTTAGAACTGCATGGCGTGCGTCCACTGGATCGTCTGGATCAGTTAGGTTTGTTAAATCCCAATCTCCTCGCGGTACACATGACGCAACTGACAGCAGAAGAAATTACTCAAATCGCTGATGCCGGTGTCACCGTATTGCATTGCCCCGAATCCAATCTCAAGCTAGCCAGCGGTATGTGCCCTGTGCATGCCTTAAAGCAAGCCAAAGCACGCGTCATCATCGGGACGGATAGTCATGCCAGTAATGATGACCTCGATATGTTTTCTGAAATGCGCACCGCCGCATTGCTAGCTAAAGGCGTTAGCCAAGACGCGACTGCCTTCAATGCTCAACAGGCACTGCGTGCCGCCACCATCGATGCCGCGCGCGCCTTAGGACTGGGCAATGAAACAGGCTCAATCGAAAAGCATAAATCGGCCGATATCATTGCCATACACTGTAACAATATCGAGAGCTACCCACATTATGATGTATTTAGTCACTTGGTCTACAGTACAGATCGTCAATGCGTTTGCGATGTATTCGTCGCTGGACGACAATTACTCAAAGACCGAACACTAACCACTGCCAGCGAAGATGACATCATCATCAAAAGCAAACAATGGCAAGCCACTATCAATGCCTTCGACGCATCGACGGCAACACAATGGTAAACAACTTACGACTTAATAATGACTGAAACACTATGACTCAATCAGATAACTCGCCTAATGACAATTTTGATCCAGAAGAACTCGCTAAATTTGAATCGTTAGCTTTTCGCTGGTGGGATCGTGACAGCGAATTCAAACCCTTGCACGACATCAACCCCTTACGCTTAAATTTTATCAACGAGCGCATTCCATTGGCCGGCAAACAAGTGATCGACATCGGCTGTGGCGGGGGTATTTTATCTGAGAGCATGGCGCAAAAAGGCGCCATCGTAAAAGGCATCGATCTGGGTAAAGCCCCACTATCAGTGGCCAAACTGCACAGCAAAGAAAGCGGGCTGGATATTGACTATGAAATGATATCAGCCGAAGCCATCGCTGAGCGTGAGGCCGGACACTATGACGTCGTTACCTGCCTAGAAATGCTAGAACATGTCCCCGAGCCAAGTAAAGTCATCCAAGCCTGCGCACAACTGGTGAAACCAGGTGGCCATGTTTTCTTTTCCACCATCAACCGCAACCCAAAATCCTACCTATTTGCCATCATTGGCGCTGAATATGTATTAAAGCTCCTGCCCAAAGGCACCCATGACTACAACAAACTCATCAAACCCTCTGAACTCAGCCGGTGGATTCGCCAAGCACACCTCCACAGCAAAGAACTCATCGGTATGAGCTACAACCCACTCACCAAAAAATATTGGTTAGGCCAAGATGTCAGTGTCAACTACATGATGCACACGCAAAAAGACTAAGCAGTAAAAACTCCTCTTCCACAAAAAAACCCCAGTGATCAAGCTAGGGGTTTACATTGTAAACTTACGTTCAAATTGCCCTCGGGCGAAAAGATTGGCACATGTGGCAGAGCCTGCGACGGTATCCGTCTTACTGTAGTAAGAAAAGAACCATCTAATCATGTACACATAAAATTTTTTTATTGCATCCTTGAATTATTTATATATGTCATTATTTATCGCATGAGGAGATGATTACAGCTCCTCGATATATTTTATTAACTATTTTCATAGGATAAATATAATGGATATTAAAAAATCTATTCCATGGAACTGGTTTAAAAAAGAAGCGCATACGATTAATGTCAAAATCACGCCCGTCTCCCGCGGACGTTGTCGCCTGTCGATTATTCATCACCTACACGAGTGCAGCCTTGTGTGGCTGGCTTGCCTTACCTAACACGAGCACGTATAACATGAGACTCTATTAATTACTCATGGCTTTTCGTGTCTCACTCATCCTCTTGCCCTATCCCTGTGCGTGCTTTGTTGTTCGATTTAGATGGCACTTTATTGGATACGGCCCAAGATTTAGTGCTGGCATTAAATACTATGCTCAGCGCTCATGGGCGTGATGCTATTCCCTATAAAACAGCACGTTTTTCTGTTTCTCAGGGCAGTGCCGCGCTCACGCGTTTAGGCTTTCCTGAGGTAATTGATGAGGCTGATTTTGAAGCCCTGCGCCAAGAATTTTTAGTGACCTACAAAGAATGCCTGTGTGAAGCCACCGAGTTTTATTACGGCATGCCCGCGTTATTAGATGAACTGGATGCACAGTCTATTCCATGGGGAATTGTGACTAACAAACCGGGCAATCTAACTGATCCGCTGGTCGCACGTCTGAATCTTCACACTCGCAGTCAATGTGTTATCAGTGGCGATACTTTGAGTGTGAGGAAACCTCATCCAGAACCTCTGTTGCTAGCCAGCCAGATGATCAATAGGCCACCTCAAGAGGTGCTTTATATTGGCGATGATCCGCGTGATATCACTGCAGGCAATGCGGCAGGCATGTATACTTGTGTGGCCAATTACGGTTATATCGAGGCCGATCTCGACACCTCATTATGGGGAGCGGATTTTTGTATCGACCAACCGCTGGAGGTACTTCAGCATATCGCATTAATGCAGGCATAAATTTACTCGGGCAACTCAGTGTATGATGACAACTTTTGAACTCAGCTGGATAGTAATCATATTAATTGCCGCGCTCAGCGCTCTGCTGGCATATTTGTTTACGCGTCAGCACTTTCAAGCCCTAATGCAAAAACATGCCACTGAAAGGCAAAAGCTCATTACTCAGCTAGAGGTTGAGCAAGCGCAAACTAAAGAAAAAATTCAGGCACTGAACGAATCTCGCGAACAACTCAAAGAGAGTTTCACGGCACTTTCAAAAAGCGTACTAGATGCAAATAGCGAATCATTTTTACAACTCGCGCAACAAAAACTCGGCTTGTTTGAAAGTCGCGCACAAGCCAATCTCACCGAAAAAGAAAAGTCGATCGAGAATTTACTCAAACCAGTCAATGCCGCGCTAGAAAAAACTGAAAAGCAGCTGTCATCAATTGAGAAAGAACGCAAAGAAGCTTATGGCTCGATCACTACACAATTACAGATGGTGACAGAAGCCCAACAAGGCTTACAGTCAGAAACGAAACAACTGGTGCGCGCCTTACGGCGACCCGAGGTGCGCGGTCAATGGGGTGAACTGACCTTAAAACGCTTGGCAGAACTAGCCGGCATGGTGAATCACTGTGACTTTGAAGAACAAGTCAGGGCCGATCTAGGCGACAATAAGAGTCTGCGTCCCGATATGATCGTGCGTATGCCCGAGCAGCGCGAACTAATTGTCGATGCAAAGACTCCATTAGATGCTTATCTATCTGCCATTGAAGCGGATGAACCGGCTCAACGCGAGGCTCATTTGCAGCATCATGCACGCAAGGTACGCGAACGCATGAAAGAATTAGCCAGCAAATCGTATTGGGAGCAGTTCAGTCAGTCACCTGATTTTGTGATTTTATTTATCCCCGGTGAACAGTTTCTCACAGCCGCATTAGATTATGATAAACAACTACTAGAGGATGCGTTTGCTAACCGAGTGATATTATCTACTCCCACAACCTTAGTCGCACTGTTGCGTTCGGTGGCCTATGGCTGGCAACAGGCACGCATGTCACAAAATGCAGAACAGATTCGCGATCTCGCCCAAGATTTATATAAACGCTTGAATACCTTCGCTGGCCATTTACAAAAAGTTGGAAAAAATCTTGATGACAGCGTGAGTAATTACAATAAAGCCATTGGCTCTTTAGAACGCCAAGTACTTCCAAATGCGCGCAAGTTTCCTGAGCTTGGCGTGCAAACTAAAGAAGAAATACCGCTCATAGACGAGATTGATAAAAAAACTCGTGATGTTCCCTTGATAGAAACCAAACAAACTGACAATGACGATTAAGCCCACTGATAGCGATACGCCACTGCATTCTGATCTTTTCACTTTTAACGCGCCTGAAAATTATTTAGCAGAGCGTGTCATTTTAATCACGGGTGCCAGTCGGGGCATAGGCAAAGCCCTTGCTATAGAATGCGCTCGCTTGGGCGCGCAAGTGATCTTAATTGCCAAAGATTTAAATCGTCTAGAAAAAACCTATGATGAAATCATTGCGCTTAATCAGGCTACACCTGCAATTTTGAATATTGATTTAGAAGTCGCCAGCGCTGATGACCATAATGAAATTGCTGCTTCCATCGAAAAAGAATACGGACGTTTAAATGGCTTGGTTCATAATGCGGGCCGCGTGGGCGGCTTAACTCCACTGCATGCGCTAGAGCTAAGCACCTGGACCAAACTGATCACTTTACACGTACACACTCCGTATTTACTCTCGCGCGCTTGCCTACCTCTACTCAAAAAAAGTGCCGATGCCAGTATTGTCTTTAGTGTGGATGAGGCCAACAAAGCCTATTGGGGAGCCTACGGTGTCGGTAAACAAGCACAGATTGGCTTGTTACATATATTGGCAGATGAATGTGATGGTGACCAACGCATTCGTGTCAATGGCGTGCACCCAGGCAGTGTGCGCACAGATTTAAGAACCCATAATTATCCCGGCATTAATCCTGCCAGCTTTCCAGAACCTGCCACAGTGATCGCCCCCTATATTTATTTATTGGGTACTGATGGCAATGCCATGACCAACCAGATAGTTAGTCGCACACCAGAATAACCACACAACGCTTCATCTGAATAACAACTCAAGCTAAACGCGAACACGACAACCTATCGTGCCGACTGAGGAGAAGGTTTAACGGGCTTGGCGTACCAGTGCGTTAATCTCTTTCACTTCCCGATTAACTAAATAACGATATTGACCTTTCTTGATCCGATCATCGAGTGCGATCGGTCCGAAACGAATACGGATTAAACGAGTCACTTGCAACCCTTGTGATTCAAATAGACGTTTGACTTCATGATTACGCCCTTCTTGCAACACCACTTGCAACCACTGATTAGTGCCTTTGCTGGGGCGTTGCTGAATATCAGTGAAGCGAGCCAACCCATCTTCTAACTGAACGCCTTGCTTAAGTCTTTCTATGCACTCTGGACTGACTCGTCCATGCACGCGCACCATATATTCACGATCTACCTGTGCACTCGGATGCATGAGCGTATTCGCTAATTCCCCGTTAGTGGTGAACAATAAAATACCCGAGGTGGTGAAATCGAGGCGACCAATAGCGACCCAACGTCCAACAACTAATTGAGGCAGATGATCATAGACGGTTTTACGCCCTTCAGGATCTTTGCGCGAACAAATCTCGTCATCAGACTTATGATAATGTAAAAACTGAGTTTCGACCTCGGCCTCTAGCTGTACCTTACGTCCATCAACCGTGACTTCTGATACCCCTTCATCGGTCTGACCGAGTTGCGCCACACGCCCATCAACTAATACTAAGCCTTGAGCAATCCAGCGCTCAATTTCACGACGTGATCCTAGCCCCATGTTGGCGAGGACTTTTTGCAGTCGTTCAGCCATGATATATGCTAGTGTTTTATTTCCGTGCTTGGATCTAATTCATTGAGCTCGTCAAACTCCTCATTGAGCTCAGCGACTTCAGACACAGAAAAGTCTTCTTCACCATCATCTTCATCATCATCTTCATCTGAGAGATTGTCGGCCATGTTGTCAGCCACAGCTTGCACAGTCTGTGATTCATCGCTTTGACTACTTGAGTCGTCTTGATCCATTACCGCATGAGTGTCAGATTCCGCGTCACGATCAGTCGCCTCGGCTGATTGAGATTCATCGCTGGCTGCTTGTGGCAGGTCTTGTCCAAAATCCAACTCGGGGGCAATTTGATCAAACTCTTTAATATCCGCTAAGGTGGGTAATTCGTTCAGGCTTTGCAGATTAAAGTAATCTAAGAATTTTTTTGTGGTAGCGAACATCGCCGGACGCCCGGGTACTTCTTTGTGGCCAACAATTTTTACCCACTCACGCTCTTGCAACACTTTCATGATATTGCTACTGACAGAAACGCCTCGTATATCTTCAATTTCTGCCCGCGTGATGGGTTGTTTGTAAACCACCAATGCTAATGTTTCCATTAATGCACGTGAGTAACGTGGCGTTTTTTCTGCATGTAATCTTGCCACCCAAGTTTGGATATCTACACGTGTCTGATAACGAAAGCCACTCGCCACTTTAACCAATTCAACACCACGCTCCTGACAATCTAGTTGCAGTTCTTCTATGCAGCTTTTGATGACACTGCGCTCTGGCACTTGTAAGTCACCTTCAAATAATTTCATGCAGTGATCGATACTCAACGGATAGTCAGCCGCTAACAGGGCAGCTTCAAGTATGTTTTTTATTTGTTGAGATGACAGCTCATTCTTCTCCATCTTGACTCCCTCTTTCCTCGATGTGTCGATCGGCTGGTTTGACATATATCGGTGCAAATATTTCCGCTTGTACGATTTCAATCATGCGATCTTTGAGTAATTCCAATACTGCAATAAACGTTACTATGACGCCATCACGCCCCTCTTCTGCAGTAAACAAACTGGTGAAGTCAACAAACTCATCGCCCTGCAAGGCAGTGAGCACCTGCGTCATACGCTCTCGTATAGATAAGGGTTCTTGTACCACCGCATGTGAGGCATACATGGCAGCACGCTGTAACACTTGGTGAAAAGCCAGTATCAAATCCTTCACATCCACGGGAGGTTGCTTGTCTTCTTCGATTACTTCAACGGCAAGTGCATGGGCTTCAAAATTTTCACGCTCTAGACGCGGCAATTGTTCGACATCTTCGGCCGCCTGCTTGAAGCGTTCGTATTCTTGCAATCGTCGAATTAATTCTGCACGAGGATCTTCTTCATTATCTTCTTCTACCGGGCGCGGTAATAACATGCGTGACTTAATTTCTGCCAGCATAGCTGCCATCACCAAATACTCCGCCGCCAACTCCAGTTTAAGTTCCTCCATCACCGCAATGTAGTCCATGTATTGCTGAGTAATCTTAGCAATCGGTAGTGCGAGTATGTCTAAGTTCTGGCGCTTAATAAGATATAACAGCAGATCTAACGGGCCTTCAAAAGCATCTAAAAAGACTTCCAATGCATCAGGTGGAATATATAAATCATGTGGGGGCACTGATACCGGCTCGCCCTGCACCATAGCAAAGGGCATTTCACCTTGCGCACCATCAGGAATTAAATCTACATTGTGGATTTCTTCATTAGCCATTAGCGATAGACCAATCCCATTGATTTACGCACATCTTCCAGCGTATCGCGCGCAATATCACGCGCCTGTTCACAACCATCATTAATGATACTCTGCACCGTTGCGAGATCCTGCTCATATTCTCGGGCTCGTGCTTGGATGGGTTTTAATTCTTTAAGCACGGCTTCTATCACCGGCTGTTTGCATTCTACACAACCTATGCCAGCACTAGTGCAACCCTGCTTGACCCATGCTTGCACATCACTGTCTGAATATACTGAGTGTAATTGCCACACTGGGCAGTGTTCAGGATTACCTGCATCATTACGCCGCACGCGTGCCGAATCTGTCGGCATGGTGCGAAGTTTTTTCTCTAGCTCTTTAGGGTCCTCACGTAATGCAATGGTATTACCATAGGACTTAGACATTTTCTGTCCGTCCAGTCCGGGCATTTTTGAGGCTTGCGTTAATAAGGCTTGTGGTTCAGGTAAGATAATGCGCCCCGAACCTTCCAAATAACCAAATAAACGCTCCTGATCACCGACCGAAATGTTTTGTTGCGACTCCAGCAAAGCTTTAGCCACTGCTAGTGATCCTTCATCACCCTTTTCTAAATATTCTTTGCGTAAATTTTTATATAGCTTGGCATTTTTCTTACCCATTTTGGCAATAGCTTGTTGCGCCTTTTCTTCAAATCCCGATTCTTTGCCATACAAATGGTTAAACCGGCGCGCCACCTCACGGGTGAGTTCTACATGAGCCACCTGATCTTCACCCACAGGCACATAACCAGCTTTGTAGATGAGAATGTCCGCTGACTGTAATAACGGATAACCCAAGAAACCATAAGTAGCCAAATCTTTTTCTTTGAGTTTTTCTTGTTGATCTTTATAACTTGGCACCCGCTCTAACCAACCCAAAGGCGTCATCATGGATAGCAATAGATGCAACTCGGCATGTTCAGGCACTCGCGACTGTATAAACAAGGAGGCCGTGCCGGGACTGATCCCCGCAGCCAGCCAATCAATCACCATATCTGTCACGCTGCTAGCGATGATCTCGGTGTTATCATATTCCGTTGTCAGCGCGTGCCAATCCGCCACAAAAAAATAACATTCGTGAGTATGCTGCAATTCTATCCAGTTTTTTAGTACCCCATGATAATGACCAAGGTGCAATCGACCAGTAGGCCGCATGCCTGAGAGTACGCGTTGATTTTGAGCGGTTGAGATTGACATTAGTGTTTAAGAAAAGTTGATGCCCGTACAGAGTTTGACCTAGGGCTTGTAAGGTGTGGCATGGTCGGCGCTATCAGCGCTATGTCGGTCGATGTATCCATTATTGGGGGTAATTATACGACTTGA
>Ga0181567_10004625_pt1 | contig 10097 bp, 8 predicted proteins | sample 101ome_14_FD_133761 | JGI IMG/M metagenome (GOLD analysis project Ga0181567, IMG submission 133761) | Coastal salt marsh microbial communities from the Groves Creek Marsh, Skidaway Island, Georgia - 101403AT metaG (megahit assembly) | ecosystem: Environmental > Aquatic > Marine > Intertidal zone...
GGGATTACAAATTAAATCAATTAATAATTTAAAGTTTCAATATTTAGATTATTTAGTTTTAAGCCCAAGTATAAATCATAGGTTAAAAACACCTCATGAAGTTGTATCAAAAGCTCTTAAAGAAAAAGTAAAAATCACGACGGACTTAGAATTTCTTAATATATTTCAAATACCAAATTTTTTAATTGGTGTTACGGGCACCAATGGAAAATCAACTACAACAAAATTTATTGAAAATTGTTTAACAAATTCAAAAAATCAATGTATTGCTTTTGGAAATATTGGTGTTCCATTTGGCAACATTGTCAATGATTTATTGAATGATGACATTCTAGCTGTAGAGATATCTTCTTTTCAGTTAGATAAAATAATAAATCTTAAATTTCATATAGCTGTGTTACTAAACATATCTAAAGACCATCTAGATTGGCATGGTAGTTTGGAGGAATACATTCAATCAAAATTAAAAATTTTTAAAAATCAAGATGAAGATTGTTTTGCTGTTATTTGTATTGATGATAAAAATTGTGAGAGTATTGCAAAGAATTTTGATAAAAGATTTATATCTAAACTAATCAAAATAAGCACAAAAAAAAAAATTAATAATGGGATTTATTTAGAACAAAAAAATCAAAGCTTGATGATAATTAATAATTTAAATCAGACTAAAATTATTATTGAAAAAAAAAAATTATTATTTACTAGAGCAGATCATAACTATCAAAATTTATTGGCAGCATACACATGTCACTTTTTATTAAAAAAAAATAATTCATCTTTTTTAAACTCAGTTTACAAATTAAAAAACCTTGAACATAGATTAGAATTAGTTGCTAAAATAAAAAATATTTCAATTTTCAATGATAGTAAATCTACAAACATTAACTCTGCGAAGAATGCCATTAAATCATTAGATAATATTTATTGGATCTTAGGTGGTAGAAAAAAAAAGGAAGGAATAGACGGCATTCAAAGCTCTTTAAAAAAAATTATTAAAACATATACATTTGGTGAAGCTGGACAAGAATTTAATGAGTTCTTAAGAAAAAAAAAAATACAATCTAATAAATTTTCTAGTTTAGAGTTAGCTATAGAAAATGCTTTAAAAGATTCCTTAAAAGAAAAGATTGAAATTAACATTCTTTTTTCTCCAGCATGTTCATCTTTTGATGAATTTAAAAATTTTGAGGAAAGAGGAAAATATTTCAAAAAACATGTAAAGAGAATTCTTAAAAATGTTTAAGTTTTTATCTTTAAATAAAAAAAATAATCCTGATCTCTTAATATTTTTACCAATAATCTTTTTAATAATTATAGGAATATTTGGAATTTTTAGTATATCTATGAGAATAGATGGAAAATATGATTTTCTTATAAAAAAACATCTAATTTTTTGCTTTGTTGGTATCATAATGATTATTTATTTTTCAAAAATATCAATCAAAAATTTAATTTTTTCATCTATAATCTTGTTTACTATTTCCTTTATTTTATCAATAGCAACAATTTTTTTCTTTCCTGAAACAAAAGGTGCGAGCCGATGGATAAAATTATTTAATTTTTCTCTTCAACCTACAGAAATTTTAAAACCATCTTTTGTAATTTTAAGTTCTTTATTACTTGGAAGATATAATAATAAAAGGGATTTTTCTTTTCTATTGAATATAATACTTTTTGGTTTGATTTCTCTAATTCTTTTAAGCCAACCAGATTTTGGAATGTTTATTTTATTTTTTTCTGTGTGGATTTTACAAGTATTAAATTCCAATCTAGAAAAAAAAATAATTTTTCCAATTTTGGGTCTATTTTTTTTAACTTTTATACTGAGTTATTTATTCATTGACCATGTTAGGTTTAGAATTGATAATTTTTTATTTCCAAATATTGGTGATAATTATCAAATAACAAAATCTTTAGAATCATTTGCAAATGGTGGGCTGTTTGGACAAGGAATTGGGAACGGAACAGTTTCTAAAAACTTACCAGATGCCCATTCTGACTTTATATATGCTCTTATTGGAGAGGAATTTGGTTTTATAACAGCCTTTTCTATATTAATTTTTTATATTATTATATATATTAGAATATATTTTGTATCAAAAATAACTAAGAACCTTTTTATTCTTAACTCTTTAACAGGATTAGGGAATATTTTAATCTTTCAAACTATAATCAATATTTCATCTAGTTTAAATTTATTACCTACAAAAGGGATGACCCTACCTTTTATTTCTTACGGAGGATCTTCTATAATTTCAAGTTCATTAGTAGTTGGTTTTATATTAACCTTGATTAAAAATGCAAAAAATCAATAACAAAGTTTTTCTTGTGGCAGGGGGTACAGGCGGGCATCTGTTTCCTGCAGTTGCTATTGCTCAAAGAGATAAAACAAAAGAATATATTTTTTTAATTGATTCAAGAGTAGAAAAAATTATCCAAAAATTTAATTTTAAATATTTTCTTATATCCTCTTCTAGATTAGAAAAAAATTTTTTAAAAATACCATTTTTTTTATTTAAAATACTGACCGGTTTCTTACAATCAATATCCTTAATCTATAAGTTTAAACCAACATTAATTGTTGGTTTTGGAGGATATACTTCAATTCCAACTATCCTAGCAGCTAAATTCTTTAATATAAAAACACTTATTCATGAGCAAAATGCTCTAATGGGAAGAACCAATAGAATTTTATCAAAACTATGTTATGCAACAGCTATTAGTTTTAAAACAACACAATTTGCAAAAATAAATTCATATTTTACTGGAATTCCTGTAAGACCTTTCAAAAAAAAAAAAGTTAAAAAAAATAAAAAAAAAATTCTTATTGTTGGAGGAAGTCAAGGAGCCAAAATATTTTCTAAAATTATACCCAAAATACTTTTACAAATACCCCAAAATATAAAAAAAAAAATAATTATTATTCAACAAGTAAGGCTTGAAGACAAAAAAAGTTTACATTTAACATACAAAAGAATGAAAGTTGATTTTGTTTTAGAAAGTTTTTTTACAGATCTGCAAAATCAAATTTACAATTCAGACCTTGTTTTTGCTAGATGCGGCTCATCTACCTTAGCTGAAATTAATGATTGTAGCAAAAGTTCTTTTTTATTTCCACTTCCCAATTCAATGGATAATCACCAGTACATGAATGCATTAGAATTTAAAAAATATAATGACTGTGAAATTTTTGATGAAACAAATATAGATTACTCAGACATTTCAAATAAATTGGAAAAGGAAATAAAAAAATCAAAAAAAAGAATTATAAAAATAAAAAGAGAAAAAAAAATATCCTTAAATGATCTTATCAATGATATTATAAAATGATCTGATGTTTAGCAAAAAAAAAAATATACATTTTATAGGTATTGGTGGTATTGGGATGAGCGCAATAGCTGCTATTCTCTCAGAAAAAGGATTCAAAGTTTCTGGAAGTGATTTATCTGAAAACTATATTATTAAAAAACTCAAAAAAAAAAATATAATTGTCTTTTTAAATCATTCAAAAGATAACCTAAAAAATGTGGATATTGTTGTACACTCTTCAGCTATAAAAAAAAATAATATTGAACTACAATTTGCAAAAAAAAATAAAATACCAGTCTATTCAAGAGCAATGATTTTAGCTGACGTAATGAGACTTAAATCGTCAATTACAGTTTCTGGTTCGCATGGAAAAACTACGACTACCTCGCTAATAGCTTCAATTTTAGAATCATCAAACTACGACCCTACAATTATAAATGGTGGAATTATTAATGGTCTTGATCTTAATGCAAAACTTGGTAAAGGAAACTGGATAATTGCAGAAGCTGATGAATCTGATGGGTCTTTTGTTTTTCTTCCATCAACTATTGGAATAATTAATAACATTGACTTAGAACATACAGATTATTATCGAGATTTAGAACATATAAAAAAATCATTTATACGTTATGCTAAAAATATACCTTTTTTTGGTTTACTTTTTTTATGTATTGATGACAAGAATGTTGTTGACATAATTGAGGAATTATCATCTCAAAAAATTATTTCATACGGCCTTGACCCTTCAGCAAATTTTTCAGCCTCAAATATAAAAACAATGGTAAAGAAAAAGAAATTTTTTACTTCATTTGATTTAATTGAAAATATTCACAAAAAAAAAATTATTAAAGATTTTAAATTACCTTTAATTGGTAAACATAATGTTCAGAATTGTTTGGCTGCTATTAGTTTAACAAGAAGTTTGGATATTTCTTATAAAGATATAAAAAGGTCTATTAGTCTTTTTCAAGGTGTAAAAAGAAGATTCACTATTTTAGCAGATAAAAATAATAATTTAGTGATTGATGATTATGCTCATCACCCGAGTGAGATAAAAGCTACCTTGGAGTCATTAAAACTTATTTCAAAGAAAAAAATAATTACAGTTATTGAACCACATAGATTTTCAAGGCTCGAATGTCATCTTAACGATTTTATTGACAGCCTAAGTAAATCCGACTCTATATTTATTTTACCTGTATACAGTGCAGGTGAAAAAGATATAAAAAAAATTGATAGTTTAATATTTAGTAAACTTCTTTCTAAAAAATTTAAAAATAAGTTCATTTCGTTAGTAAAAAACGAAATAATTTTTTTTAAAAGCTTAAAAAAAATTATTTCTCCTGGTGATAATATAATTTTTTTAGGTGCAGGTAAAAGTGCCGCAGTAGCAGAGAGATTTTGTAAATATACAGGGCTTGATTAATGACAAGTTTTTTTAAAGATTTAAAAAATTTAAAATTTAATTATAAACTAGGAAAAAAAACATGGTTCGGATCAGGTGGTAACTCTACTCTCTTTATAGAAATAAATTCAGTAGCTAGTCTTCAAAAACTTCTTAAGTTTGTTCCATATTTTGTACCAATTTTCGTTTTAGGAGCTGGGTCCAATATAATTGTAAGAGACGGTGGCTTTAATGGATTAACTATTAAGCTGTCAGGAATTATAAAAACAATTAATTATAATAAAAGTAAAAAAATACTAACAATTGGTGGAGCAGCAAAAGATTCAACAATTTCAAGATTTTGCGAACAAAATTCAATTACTGACTTTGAATTTTTAAGAGGTATTCCAGGAACTTTAGGTGGCAATATTAAAATGAATGCTGGATGTTATGGAAAAACAATCAGCGACAACTTATTAGATTGTAACGTCATAAGTAGAAATGGAAAAGTAAGCAATTTAAAAAAGGAAGAAATAAAATTTTCTTACAGAAAAACTTCATTGGATAATGATTTTATTATAACAAGTGCAAATTTTAAGGTAAAACTTTTCACAAAAAAGGAAATTTCTGATAAAATGAAAAAAATTATAAAAGAAAGATCGTCTTCTCAACCAGTCAATTACAGGACTGGTGGAAGTACATTTAAAAATCCTCCCAACCAATCTGCATGGGAATTAATAGATAAAATAAATTACAGAGGGAAAAGTATTGGGGATGCATCTGTTTCAGAAAAACACGCAAACTTTCTCATAAATAATAATTATGCAAAATCAATAGATCTTGAAATTCTTGGAGAGGAGATTAGGGAAAAAGTAAAAAAAAAATATAATATTAATTTAGATTGGGAATTATTAAGAATTGGTAAATTTAAAAAAATATAAAAAAGTTGTAATTTTAGGTGGAGGGATTTCTGATGAAAAAAAAATTTCCGATCTAACAGCAAAGGAAGTTTTTAATACTCTAAAACAAGATTACGACGTAACTTTAATTAATGTTACTAATGACTGCAAAAAATTAATAGAAAACTTATTAAAAAATAAACCTAATGTAGTTTTTAATTGCTTACATGGATTTTTTGGTGAAGACGGACAAATTCAATCTATTCTAAATTATCTAAATCTTAAATATACTCATTCGGGAGTAATGACATCATCAATTTTAATGAATAAAGAAATATCAAAAAAAATTTTTTCTAGTTTTGGAGTTAATTCTCCAAAATCATTAACATTAGAAAAAATAAAACAAGAAAAGTTTGAAAATCCTATAATAGCAAAACCTGTAAATGGTGGTTCAAGTAATGGTTTATTGAAAATTAAAGACAATATGGCATTAAATTCTTTTGTAGAAGAAAATAAAAAGAATATAGACAGTTACTTATTTGAAGAATTTATTAAAGGAAGAGAAATTACTGTTGGCGTCCTAAATAATAAGGTTTGTGGGATAATGGAAATTGTTTTTGATTCTGAACTTTATGACTATAACAATAAATATATTAAAATTGCTGAACATTTAATAAATCCTAATATACCCTCACATATAAGGGATAAATTACACGATATTTCTATTAATGTACACAAAGGAACTAATTGTAACTGCATCAGTAGATTTGATTTTAGATATGATGAGGAACAAGATGATGTTTTTTTGTTAGAGGTTAACACACAACCTGGACTTACAAAAAATTCGTTATTACCAGAGATGGCAAAAAAGGATGGAGTGAGCTTTTTTGAACTTTGTGAAATTCTTATTAAAAATTCTATATGCGAAAATTTTTAACTTTATCATTATCATTTATACTAATTTTTTTCCACTATAGTAATTTTTCTAATTTTAGCGATTTAAAAAAAAAAATACAAAAAAAAGTTCATAGAATTGTAATTCATGGTTTGGATAATCTTAATGAAAATATGATTTTAAGAAAAATTAGTTTAAAAGAGGATCAGAGTTTTTGGGACTTTAATCCAAAAGAACTTAAAAAAGATCTACAAAAAATTAAAGGAATTAAAAACTTCTCATTTAAAATGAAAAGTGACGGCGTTCTTAATATTTTTATAACTGAAGAGGAACCATTCATGATTTGGAGATTTTCAAATAAAATAAAATATCTTAACGAAAAAGGAGAGATATTAGATTTTGATAAAAAAGAATTTAAAAATTTAATAATACTTGAAGGAGAATTAGAAGAAAAAGCACTTACAAAGTTTAATGAAATTTTAAATCTTCATAATGAACTAAAAAAAAATATTCAAAAAGTTTACTTTACTAAAAATATTGGATGGAAGGTTTTTTTTAAGGATAAATCTTGTCTCTATCTTCCTGATAAAAAAATTGATAAGATTATTAGTGTATTTAAAAAAATTAAAGATTCTTTATTTAACAAGAATTTTAAATATTTTGATATGCGTATTCTTGGGAGAGTTTACCTAAACAAAGAAAATAAATGTTTAACTTCCTAAAAAATCATAAAAAAATTATTGTTTTTGATATTGGTTCACAAAAGATTGGAGCTATTTGTTTTAAAATATCAAACAATAGACCAATGATAATTGATATGGAATACCAAAAAAATAATCAGGATGAGAATAAATCTCACTCATTATCAGATAATATAAGAAAAATTTATAAGAAAATATCAAATAATAAAGACAAATATTTGATCTATTGTAATATTACTGATCCAAGAGCGATTTACAAAAAAAATAAATCTGAAATAAGAACAGGTAAGCTTGGTATTTCAAAAAAAGATGTCAGAAAAATTTTCCAAAAATGTGTTTTTGAATCAAAAATGAGTGGAAAAAAACTTTTACACTCTTACCCACTTAATTTTATAATTGATAATAAGAGTATTACTGACGAACCACTTATAAAAAATTGTGAAAATTTCGGTATTACTTGTTTTAATCTTTTTGTAGATAAAAATGTTGTTAATGACTTAAATCTTAATTTTGAAAAAAATAATTTAAGCGTAAAAAATTATTTTGATTCAGGTGTTTCTTCGTCATTAGCATTTCTCACAGAGCAAGAAAAGAATGATGGTGTCTTAAATATAGATATTGGTGCTAAAACAAGTAAAGTTGTTGCATATATTAATAAAAAGATTGTTTTTGCTAAAAATTTTAGAATAGCTGGTGATGACGTTACCTCTGATATTTCTCAAGGGCTTCAGATAACATTAGATTCATCAGAGCGTGCAAAAATAATTAATGGTACTTTAAATCCACCTTTTAATGAAAAAATTGAGATTGGTCTTGATTCAAAAAAAAAAAAAATAATTAATATGAATGTTTTATACGGAATAATAAAGCCAAGATACGATGAAATATTAGAAATTATAAGAGATAATGTTTTTGATGAAATAAACACAAGAGTAGGAATAAAGTCTGTAGTTTTGACAGGTGGTGGAAGCAAAATATATGGTTTAAAAGTCTTATGTGAAAATATCCTAAATAGAAAAACAAGAATTGGACAGATTGAGAATAATTCGAGTTTTTTTTACTGTAAACCAGAGTTCAGCACATTGTTGGGTATGATTAATCTGATTAACAATCAGAATTTTTTAAATTTTTTTGAAACAAAAAGTGAAAGTAGGTTATCTATTTATTTTGAAAGATTAGATAAGTGGATTGAGGAAAGTTACATATAAGTTAGGTCTGTAACATTATGTAATTTTTTGTGAATTGATGAAATTTTTACAAAAATTATTATAAAATTATGCAAGTTTTAAAAAAACAAAACGAAAAATTATCATTTACTGATCAAAAATTACCTAGATTTTTGATAGCTGAAAAGCAAAAAACAATCTCTAAATCTATGACTATTACCGGCATAGGCTTACACACTGGAAATAACGTTTCAATGACCCTGAATCCGGCACCACCTAACACTGGTTTTGTTTTTAGAATCAAGAAGGATAAATCTACTGTTTTTATTAAAGCAATTTATAGTAACGTTCATTCTACAGAATTATGCACACTTCTATCAGATGGCAATGGAAATAATATTTCTACAGTAGAGCATATCTTATCCGCTTTGCATGGTCTTGAAATTGATAACGTTTACATTGATCTTGATAGTAATGAAGTTCCAGTTTGTGATGGCTCATCAATTATTTTTATAAATTCATTAAAAAAAAATGGTTTCCAATCTCAAGATAACTTCAAAAAATTTATCAAAATAAAGAAGGTTATTGAAGTCAAGGACAATGAAAAAATTGCTAGAGTTAGTCCATTTGATCAAACTATGATTACATGTAATGTTGAATACCAACATAAGTGCATTGGCAAACAATCTATTTCTCTTACTCTAACCCCCGATTTGTATGAAACACAAATTAGTTCAGCAAGAACCTTTGGCTTTATTAGAGACGTTGAAAAGTTAAAAGAAAAAGGACTGATTTTAGGTGGCAGTTTAGACAATGCTATTGTTTTAGATGACGAAAAAGTTTTGAATAAGGATGGACTAAGATTTACAGATGAGTTTGTTAGACACAAGGTACTTGATTTTATCGGTGATATATCTTTGGCTGGTCATAAAATTATAGGATCATTTTATACCTCACACACCGGCCATGAGCTTAATCTCAAGTTACTAAAAGAAATTTTTAGCTCCAATGATAATTGGGAATTAATATCTTCTAATTAAAATTTAAAATAACACTTTATAAAACTAAAAATCATATTAATAATATTTAACATGTTCTCGAATATGTTAAGGCTTATAATATTACTGGTAATATTTAGTTGTTCCTCAAAAAATGAAGAAGTAGTTAACACTTTTTCAAGTGACATCGGTTTATATAAAGCTGGGATGAATTATCTAAAAAAAAGAGAATTTACTGACGCTATTGATAAGTTCACCGAATTAGAGATTCAACACCCATACTCCAAATGGGCCACAAAAGGTCAATTAATGGCTGGTTTTGCGCATTATAAAGCCAATGAATATGAAGAAGCAATACTTACTTTAAGCAAATTTATAGAATTGAACCCAACTCATGAATCTATTCCATATGCAATGTATCTAAAAGCATATTCATATTTTGAGAGAATGCCCGATGTTAATTTAGATCAAAGATTATCAAATAGAGCTGTTGATGTATTCTCAGAATTAATTAATAAATATCCCAAATCAAAATATGCTAAAAAATCATTAACCCATCTCCAAACTTTAAATAACCATTTAGCCGCCTCTGAGGTTAAAATTGCAAAATTTTATCAATCACAAGGTTACTTTCTCTCAAGCATTAAAAGGTATAAAAACGTTTTGAAAAATTATAAGAAATCTTCACATGTACCTGAATCTATATACAGATTAATAGAATGTTATATTTCACTAGGATTAGTTA
>Ga0181567_10004633_pt1 | contig 10087 bp, 10 predicted proteins | sample 101ome_14_FD_133761 | JGI IMG/M metagenome (GOLD analysis project Ga0181567, IMG submission 133761) | Coastal salt marsh microbial communities from the Groves Creek Marsh, Skidaway Island, Georgia - 101403AT metaG (megahit assembly) | ecosystem: Environmental > Aquatic > Marine > Intertidal...
CCATCGTCTATCACCAGCACTTCATAGCTAAAGGACGAAGCGTCCAACGCATCGCACACAATGTCCAACTCCTGACGAATGCAGTGCGCTTCATTAAAAGCCGCAAGCACTACGCTCACATCGCACTGGTCGAGATCGTCGCGTTCGGACAGCGCTAAATATCCATCCATCCCTTAGTCTTCTCCCACGTTAAAAGCCTCGGATGTGGATCTGCGGAGGGCCTGCCACGAGAGCGGCCGTTGCCAAAAACAGGCAAACCCCAACAGCCCAGGCACCGCAAAGCAAAAGGCAAAAAACAGAGCGGAATAGGCCAGTGAGGCCTCGAGGCTGTCAGGCACCGCTCGGTGGGCCATAATCAGGGCCAGCCCACCCTCTCTCGTGCCCAATCCCGCAACTGATAGGGGCAAAAAAGAGGCGAGCCCCACCAGAACAATCGAAGCGATAATGTCTGAAGCTCCCAGCGGCAAATTCAACCCGCGCGCAAGGGCAACCGTCTGCGCAAAGTAGATTGTGTACGCAAGCACGGTCAGCGCGGCCGCATACCAACCTACCGACCGCACCAGTCCCCAGCACTCTCCTCGCAGGGTAGAAACAAAAGCCCCCAACCCTCTTCTCAACCTCTTTGCCGACAGCGCCCAAAGCGCTACAACAAACAATGCAGAGAGCAAAACAGCAAAAACCAAGCCACGGGCATTCGACGCGTCTGAAATTTCGCCTATAATCGGTCGTATTGCCCCCCATAAGTCCAGATGAACCACTGCCCACATCGCCAGACACGCCATAAATACGACGTCAAAGAGCCGGTCTAGTACGGCTCCTGCTAGGGCGCTTTCCCAGGGTATATCCCGCTCGTTTCTCACATACAGCGCCTTTGATAAATCACCCAGACGACCGGGGGTAAAGGTGCCGATAAAAATGCCAGACGCGTAGGCAGAATAGGCTTTCCAAGGCGTAAAAGCGCCCCCCTGCGCGGCCAAGAGGATATTCCAACGCCACGCTCTTACGGCAATGAGAGCCGCCGTATAGGCCGGCATCGCATAAAGGTGGGTGATATCCACCTGCGCAAATAGGCCCCTCAAAGACGTCCAATCCGCGCCGAACAAGAGCCAGACCAAGAGGCCAACCCCAACGGAGCGAACGCACGTGCTCGGTCGGATAGTCACCCTTGGTCCCCCTGTCTAAACCATGCCTCAAGCATCGTCAGCGCCCACAGCTGCTGGCTGTAGTCTCGCCGGTGCGCCATATGCGCATCGATCATCTGGCGTATGCGCTGAGCGGAAAACAGACCTCGCTCTTCGGCTCGCTGCGAGCACAGGATCTCATATACCCAAGGCCGCAACGGCCCCCGAATCCAAGCCCCCAGCGGTATGGCAAATCCCTGCTTCGGACGATTTAAAATCGCCTGAGGCAGATAGCGCTGAGCCAAAGACCGCAGTAAAATCTTGCTATTCCACTCCGTGTATTTTACCGCCCTGGGCTGTCGCGCCATAAACGCCACGACCTCTTGGTCGAGCAGCGGCGAGCGCACTTCCAAGGAGTGCGCCATGCTCATCCGGTCTACCTTAACCAGAATATCATCCGTCAAATAGGTGCTCAGATCGGCCCGCAGCATCGCCTGGTTACCGGCCTGAGACGCCTCTTGCCAGTACGTGCTATAACTCTGTTCTGAAGGCGTCCTATATAGGATATCGGCAAAATTTTCCGTATACAGCGCAGTTTTTTCGGTTTGGGTAAAAAAAAAGCCCAACTCGTGTGGGGAGCCTCGCGCACCGCGCGGGCAAATTCCACAAACCGTCGTCCCTTCTTTCGCCAGCTCGTACCGTAATACCCATCGGGCTCGGGCACACTTTCCCAAAGCGACTCAAAAAGACCGCGCCCGGCCCAAGAGGGCCACCGGTTATAGCGATCGGCCATGATCCGCGCTTGATACCGGCGATATCCGCCAAATATTTCATCGCCCCCATCTCCGCTCAGCGCCACCGTAACGCCCTCTCTCGTTACGCGCGAAAGATGATACGTCGGGATCGCCGAAGAGTCGGCAAACGGTTCGCCAAAGTGTTTTAAAAGCTGGGGGATCATCTCCTCGATCTGATAATCGACCACGTATTCCGAATGATCCGTATCCAACGCTTGGGCGACTTGCCGTGCGTAGGTCAACTCATCAAAGGAGGCATCGGAAAAGCCAATTGAGAACGTGCGAACGCGCTCGTGTCCAACCGACCGCATCAGCGCCACAACGAGGCTCGAATCCAATCCCCCACTGAGGAAAGCGCCCACGGGCACGTCGGCTAAAAGCCGCAGCGATACCGCTTCGCGAAGCAGCCCATCAAGCTCTTCAACTCGTTCCTGCAGAGCGCGTTTTTCGCGTTCCTCTCGATATTCGACCTGCCAATAGCGTTCCATACGAAGCTGTCCGCCGGAAAAAACGGCCCAGGTCGCCGGAGGCAGCTTTTTTACGCCTTTATACAGAGTCCGTGGATGGGGAACAAATAGATAGCTCAGATATTCATCGATCGCCGCTGGATCTATTTCGCGCCCGATCTCCCCGTCACACAGCAAACTGTGTAGTTCGGAAGAAAAACTCAGCCCCGAAGGCGTTTGCGCATAAAAGAGCGGTTTCTTGCCCAACCGATCGCGCGCCAGAACAAGCTCGTTACGACGACGATCCCACAGCGCGATGGCAAACATCCCGCGCAAGAGGGCGAAGCATTCCACCCCGTATTCTTCATACAGGTGCACAATGACTTCCGTATCCGACGCCGTGCGCAGTTGGTGTCCGCGCTCGCGCAGTTCCTGGCTCAGCTGTTGATAGTTGTAAATCTCCCCGTTAAACACGACGCGCAGGCTGCCGTCTTCATTTTCCATGGGCTGATGGCCACCGGCCAGATCGATAACCTGCAGGCGACGCATGCCCAGAGCCGCTCCGTCCTCAATAAAAAATCCATCCTCATCGGGCCCGCGATGGACGATTGCGTCGCACATGCTGCGGACCGTTCGCTCATCAATCGGACGCTGGATATCGGCGTGCACTTTACCGACGATGCCGCACATACTAGGCCTCCTCCAACACACTGCTGTAGAGCGCGTGCAAGGTCGCCGCACTGTGTTCCCAGCTGTGCTCGCCCCTTTCAATATGCGCGCGCGCCTGTGCCCCCATTTCCCTGCGACGCGGACCGTCTTCGCGGAGCGTCTCCAACGCCTCGCGCAGCGGGATCGCTGCACCGGGCTCGACGAGCAGGCCGGTTTCCCCCTCCCGAATAAGCTCCGGCGTCCCCCCTACGCGCGTGGCCACTACGGGGAGACCGCTGGCCTGCGCTTCCAGCACGACATTGGGCCGTCCCTCTGAATGACTCGGCAAGACAAGGACATCGGCCGCCTGCATCCACTGCGGAATCTCCTGCGAGGAACGGCGCCCGACAAAGTCGACCTGCGATGCGATCCCTTCTTCTGCGCAGCGCTCCTTAAAGGCCGCTTGCAGCGGCCCATCCCCGACGACGTAGAGCTTCCATCCGGATTGATCTCGCCACGAGGAAAGCGCTTCGAGCAGGACGTCTATACCCTTTACCGGCACTAAAAGGCCGACAAAGAGCAGGACAAAAGACTCGGATGGGATATGTAAACTACCTCTGGCAGCCTGGCGATCACCGGGGCAGAAGCGACCGTCGACTCCGTTGTATATGACCGATATGTTCTCGCGCTGAACCCCGGCATCGGCCAGTTTATTTGCGATATCTTCGCTGACGGCCACCACGCGGTGCATCCGATTCGCAATAAATCGGTTTAAGCGACGCCCCCACTGACCGGATAACAAATGTATATCGCTGCCCCGCACACTCAGCACCACCCTTTTACTCCGCCCCAGAGCCCACAGCGCAACGAGCCCCGAAACGGTCCAGTGGCAGTGCACCAAATCGGCGGATAGGCCGCGGCGGCGCGCACCGAGCAGAAACCCCAGCAGGAAAAAGGGCACCTGAAAACGCACCCACCAACTGCTGCGCACGTTGGTGGGAATACCTCCCCCATAGGCCACGCGCTGAAGCGCAACAGGCCAGGCATAGCGAAAGCGAAAAACTTTGATCGACCCTACCGTTTCTCTCCGGGCAAGGCCCCTTTCATGGGGCGCGAGCACAGATACCTGTACACCGCGACGGTTCAGCGCATGCGCCTGTTCAGACACGAACGCGCCAAAGAGATCGCCGACAAATCGAGGAAAGCCCGTTGTCAGCATCAGAACCTTCATTCGCTCTCCTGCATATCGTATAGCATGGCAAAGAGCAAGAATTGAATCCCCATAATAATCATGAGCGCGCACACAACTGACCTGGGCCCCGTAACGCCTTCCCCTGTAAACTGCTGGAATATGAGGAAGCCGCCGTAGAGCACGCCAACGGGCAGCAAAATGAGTCCAAACAAGTAGAAGAAAAACAGCGGATGAAAGTCGCGGACTAAATACTTACTGAGCAACCGCCAAAAGAAACCTCTAACGAGCATAGGCGTTACGCGCAGGGCATAGTCGACGCCTTTGATTTGCGACTGGCGCTCGCCCTCTAGGTAAATGGCCCGGCGAGGCACGTCCTTTACCCGCAGGCCGTAGGCATTGAGACGCACGAGAAAATCCATCGGATACCCGTACCCCTTCCACGCCTTCCCCCAGTCGATCATATCAATGGCCCGTTTGCTGATTGCCGTGTAGCCGTCGACCACGTCGTATATCTTATAAAATCCTGAGGCCATCTTGGTAGAAATTGAAATAAGCGCGTTGCCCAGAAAGCGCGTCCACGGCATCCCGTCTAAGCCGACCTGAGGCATGAGGAATCGATTGCCCTTGGTGTAATCGACCTCTCCACAAGCGACGGGCTCAATCAGATCCTCCACAACCTCAAGAGGCATTTGGTTATCGCCCCCTACGACGACGGCAATATCAAAATCATCGGCGCTCGACTGCAGATACCCGGTGATGATAGCCGCACCCACGCCTTTGTTCACCTCGTGCCGAAGCAGCACGACGCGTGGATCGCGCTCGGCGTGCCGTCCGACCACCTCACACGTGCTATCCTGGCTCGCGTCGTCAATCACGTAGATTCGATCAATTGTTTCCGGCACGCTCTCAAGCGTAGGACCTATTAGCCGCTCTTCGTTGTGCGCCGGGATCACCAGCGATATTTTCTTTTCCCCGAACAAAATACGACTCCTATTTATCCAACGTTACGATGCCATAATCAACTGCGCTAGGCGCGCCTAGCCGTCACTACAACCCCACGGCCCCACGGCCACCGCGAGAAGAGTTCGTCAAACCGCAGCGCGCGAGCGATGCTCTCAACGACCCATCGGTGCCGTCCCACGCGCGTGTCGGCTCGCCCTTCGCGCTCCTCAACGGCCTGTCCGCGCGTCCGCAAAAGCCAGGGAGCGAAAAGGAGACGATGGTAGAGGCGCCCCAGTGGAAATCCCCACACAACCACCTTTTCCACCACAAATCCATGCCGGCTAAACAGAGATACAAACTCATCTCGCTCGTAGCGTTTAACGTGCCGCGCCCAATCATCGCTATAGTCCCAAAGGCGCGGGTTGAGCGGCACGCTGGCAACGAGAACTCCCCCCTGTTTAAGCACTCGGTAAAACTCCTGGACAGCTGCCCCATCCCCCCCATCTTCGGGCAAGACGTGCTCGAGCACCTCGCCACAGACCAATCCATTAAAGGTCGAATCGGCAAAGGGGAGGTGCGTCACTGAACCCTGCTGCACGCGCAGACGCTCCTGCCAACCCAATGCCTGGACCTTTTGTTGAACCGTCTCGACAAATGCCTCCGCATCTTCGACGGCCTCAACCTGGTAGCCTGCAGCGCACAGATCGAGCGCCATGCTACCGCTGCCACAGCCCGCATCCAAAACAGTGCCTTGGGCGAGCATTGGCCGGAACAGGCGCATCAGCAAGCGCTCGCGAAAAAGATGAACCGGGCCGCGAATCTCGCTCTCGCCCCAGTCCGTCTGCTCGACCGCTTCCACCTCAGCCACCAACGCCTATGGCCCCTTCTAGTTGATCCACCAAATCGCGCCCGATTGCCTCTGCTGAAGCAGTCGCAGCGTAGCGGGCGTATCCATTGCGACCTATGCGCTCTCGCAGAGAAACGTCCGTTCGCAACCGCTCTATAGACGCGGCCAGAGCCTGGCCGTCACCGGCCGGACACAGCAGCGCCGACTCCCCGTCTACGAGCAGTTCGCGGATCGCCGGAGAATCCCGCGTAATGACCGGGCGACCCAGCGCGAGCGCGGCAAAGACCTTGTAAGGAATGACGCGAGCGGCCTTAGGCGTCGCTCCAAAAATCCCCAAACCCACGTCCGCCTCCCGCATCGCCTCGGCTAATTCTTCGGCGCTCAGCCACGTCTCAATAAAGCGCACGTGCTCCAATCCCGAGGCCCGTTCACGCACGGTGGCGTGGTCTTGCCCCTGACCAATCAGCGTGAATTCGACGCGCTCTTCGCGCAGCGCGCGAGCGGCTTCGACAATGCACTCCGCACCGTGTAAAGGCACGTAGGTTCCGAAGAACAACACCCTGAAAGAGGGGGATGGGACGGGTTGACGGCTCGCGGCAGGAAAACGATCAAAAATATTGCCTACCATGCTCTTACGGAATTTATCTCGGGAAATGCTGAACAAGTTAGCATAGTGAGATCCCAGCTCTTGGGTATCGACGAGGACCCAATCAGCGCTGCGAAAGGCACAGCGGTCTATAGCGTAGAGCAGACGCCCCTTCATGCTCCCCGGCGACACGCTTTGCCGATCCATAACCGCCGTGTCATAGAGCGAGATAAACGAAACCAAAACCAGCGTTCGTTTGGAGAATAGATTGAGCAACCGAGCCAGCAAAATGTCTATATACCCCGGATATCCGACTACAACGACCTCGTGTTCAGGACAGCGCATGTAGCGCCAGATCAGTTTGGCATAGCACCGACAGGCGCGCAGGGCGAGGCGAAACCACCGGCCCCAACCCGCATGAAGCGCTCGGTGCAAGAAACCGTCCCACAGATCTGCCCTACAGGACCACACTTGACCGGCGGCGCGCTCTACTCCGGCATAGAGCACCTGATTTACGGGATAGGCATCCGATAAGATGTAGGTACCAAAAAAGACGATGCGCAGTCCCATCAGGCGCGTTCTGCCCTTTCTGAACGCATCAGAGCTACCTGCTCGGCAATCAACCCCATCATGAAGACCATTACCGAAGTAGTAAAAAGCAGCATGGACATATTCGTAAATCGGTGCTGGGTAACAAACGTATACCCGTAGTAGCCGATCCCCATTAGAAAGAGATACATACTTACGGGCAGGAATATCTTTAGCGGCGCAAAGAGCATGCAGATTTTCATGATGACGAGAAGAAACTTGGGACCGTCCGAAAGGATGCGAATTTTACTCTTTCCCACCCGCTTAGCCGCTTCAATGGGGATGTAGGCTACGCTAAAACCCGCCCTCAGCATGCAGAGGGTAATCGTTGTCGGATAGGAAAATCCGTTGGGCAGAAGGCCGACAAAGTGTAGCGCGACGCTTCGTCGCATTGCCCGATATCCGGAGGTAAGATCTTCGATCTTGCGCCCCGTTACGTAGCTGGCAAAAGCGTTGTATATGCGATTGGCTAAGCTCCGGTGCCATCCGGCCTGCGACGCACTGCTGCGAGCACCCACAACCATATCAAAGCGTTCGCACTCCCCAATAAAACGAGCGATATCTTCCGGACTGTGCTGACCGTCTGCATCCATACAGACTAGCACCTTGCCGTGCGCCTGACGAATACCCGTCTTTATCGCCGCTCCGTTTCCCATATTGTAGGGGTGTTCGACCAGCCGCACCGGGGCTCCTACCTGGGCTACCTCCGCAGCTGTTTCGTCCGTTGAACCATCCGAAACCACGAGGATCTCGTAGGGTCGCTCCATAGCATTCAGTTCGCCTATCAGCCGACTGAGCACGGAACCAATGGCTCCGCCCTCATTGTAGGCTGGAATAACGATACTAAAATCGAGTTCTCTGTCTTCGCTCACTTGTCGCCTGTGCTTGCGGAACCAAAGAGAGGCAGTTCACGCCGAAGTTCCGCTTCCTTCTTGGCGTGACACGAAGGACAAAGAGCAATCAGATTTTCCAACCGATTGGCTTCCACATTGGATTTGAAATTTCGATAGGGAATCTTGTGATGAACGTCCAATTGGCGGCCGATTTCCTCTTCACTCTGGCCGCAAACGCGACAGGCGTATCCGTCCCGTTCGCGGGCACGATCAGACTGCTCAGCCCAATTGGCACCTCGTCTGTGACTAGGCGTGCCCAGTTTGGGCTGCAAGTCGGGCTGCTCGGCAATCCACGCCTGTCGGCAGACGTCCCCGCAGTAATGCAGTTCAACGGCTTCGGCATACCAATCCAGGACCTGCACCGATTGACGACAGTGCGCACAGCGCCGGCCCACCAGCACAGCGCCGGCTTTGTCCGGCCCGCTTCCGCCAAAATTAAAATCTAACTGGTCTGCACTGGACATAGTACGCCACTGCTAGGTAGAAACGGGGAGAGTGACATGGGAGGAGAAAGACAAGAGCGGAACCCAGAGGATTCCAAGGGGGTGTCCAATAATAGGAATGTTATATAAGTAAAGTCAAGGCGCCCTATTCCAAGATGACAAAGTCGACTTCGAGCGTGTCGCGCACGGAAAGCGCCTGTGCCACAACCTCAACGCGCTGCGGCCGGCCGTCTCCCACACTTTGCAGCACGGCAATTGCCAAACCGTCTCGCGTTAGGCTTGAAGGCGTTATACTTCCAGCCGTTGACGCAAATACAACTAAGGTGCTGTCTGCAATTGGCTTATTGCCTTTGAGGATCGTCGCCCATATCTCGGCCGTGGCCGTGCTATCGCTCGCCGAAACGCGGCCGGGGTAGGCCGTCAGCTCGAGCGTAATTTGACGGCTCTCCGAATTGGTCGGAGCAACGGAGAGGGCACATCCGGAGATCGTCCACGCAAAAAGGAGAAGGCCCCAAAGCGGGACTCGGGCTGTAAACGATGTATTCATTGTATGAAGTCGGGGGGAATCCAGGTGAACTGGGATGCCATGGAAGCCAGCATATTGTTCACTAGGTTGGTGAGGGCTTCTTCCTGAACGCGCTGTAAATCCCCTGCCGACGCGGTAGCCGTTACATCGCGCTTTGTTGGAGGCAGCAAGCGCATGCCCTTGCGCAAGCGGCTGATGCCCTCCGTTTCGTTTGAAAAAGCCTGCATTTGCGTTTTAGTTTCATCAAAGACGAGCACGCGATAGCGCAGACCCACCTCCACGTGGGCCTCCGGAAGATCAACGACAAACGGAACTTGCAGCCCTGCAAAGCGGTCGACGTCATAGGCTGAAACCACGCCCGTGACAACCACATCGATACCCAGCTTTTGCGCCAATTCAAGCGCCTCTCGAGGCTTTAGAAAACCCTCTTTGGGAATGTCCGCATAGCGGGCCAGATCGACTACTTCTAAGCTGTCGTGAGGCTCTAATTGGGTTTTTATCTTCTCTACTAAACGCGTACCCGCACCGTATTCTTCAAAACCCTCAAAGTCTACAATCGCCAAGCGCAGCACTTCAGACGGCTGATACAGACGGCGCGGGGGCTCGGACGGCTGGTAAATGGCATAGCGAGATTCGAGGCGGCGACGCCCCGTCATAAAACCGTGCATGCGAAAGCCGAAGGTAACCGACGAATCCACGGGGTAGTCTAGCAGACCCACCTGTCGGTTAATCTCTAGCTGCACGCCGCGAAATACATTAACCCGAAAGCCCATTTTAAAAAGGGCTCTGGCCTGTGCTTGCTCCGTAAAAGCGACCTGAGACTGATACTCGCCGTTAAAACTAAAGCGACGATTCATTCTGCCGATCTCAATGCCCATTCCGTAGACGAGCTGGGAGAGCACTTGGGCGTTGGCAGAGCGGAAATAGCCCCCATTGAGCATAAAGGACGCCCAGCTAAAGTGGATATCGGCCAGCAGCTGCACGCCTATATCCAACGATTCGCTGCTGAACGAGCGAATGCCTCCGATCTTATCGAGGGCGTGCTGTCCCTTGTATCCCAA
>Ga0181567_10004645_pt1 | contig 10081 bp, 12 predicted proteins | sample 101ome_14_FD_133761 | JGI IMG/M metagenome (GOLD analysis project Ga0181567, IMG submission 133761) | Coastal salt marsh microbial communities from the Groves Creek Marsh, Skidaway Island, Georgia - 101403AT metaG (megahit assembly) | ecosystem: Environmental > Aquatic > Marine > Intertidal...
ATGGGTTGAGATAATCACTCGCGCAAGAACAAAGTTACTGGGTATCCCAACCAAGGCAAAACAACGGATACCAGACTTGGACACAGACGCAATTGGTGTTTTGGATGATATTGTGCGTGAAGCTTTAGAAGACCTTGCTGTTGAAGGGGAATAACGCAGTAAAGCTCAGGAATGCCGCATTTTTGGCGTTTAAACCGCCAAAGAAGATGACTTTGAGCGAATGGGCCGACTCTTATGCGTATTTGAGCGCAGAATCAAGCGCAGAAGGCGGCAGATGGCATACGCTCCCTTATCAGAAGGGAATTATGGATGCGATCACAGATCCAAAGATAGAGCAGATCACTGTGATGAAAAGTGCCCGTGTTGGGTACTCAAAAATCCTGAATCACGTTGCGGCGTTCCATATTCACCAGGATCCATGCCCGATCATGATCGTGCAGCCCACGATTGAGGATGCGCAGGGCTACTCGAAGGAAGAGATTGCTCCAATGTTGCGTGACACGCCTTGCTTGCGTGGTGTTGTGAGCGAGGCGAAGGCAAAGGATGGTGCGAACACAATTTTGCAGAAGCAGTTCCCTGGCGGAAGCTTGAGCCTGGTCGGCGCAAATTCACCACGCGGCTTCAGGAGGGTGAGTCGCCGTGTTGTGTTGTTTGACGAGATTGACGGCTATCCAGCATCAGCTGGCACCGAGGGTGACCAGATCAAGCTTGGAATCCGCCGAACGGAGTATTACTGGAACCGCAAGATCGTGTCGGGCAGTACGCCAACGGTGAAGGATTTCAGCCGTGTGGAGCGCATGTTCCTGCAGGGTGACCAGCGTCGATATTTCGTGCCATGCCCAGACTGCGGTCATATGCAGTATTTGAAGTGGGCAAATATCAAGTGGCGAGATGATGATCCCGATACTGCGAGTTATGCGTGCGAAGGGTGTGGTGTGTGGATCCCTGCGTCGAAAAAGCGTTGGATGGTTGAACGCGGTGAGTGGCGGCCCACCGCGCCAGGGAACGGCAAACATTTGTCGTTCCACATCTGGGCAGCTTACAGCTATAGCCCGAACGCAACTTGGCAGAACCTAGTTGAGGAATTTTTGGATGCAAAGAATGACGCAGAGCAGCTAAAGACGTTCGTCAATACGGTGCTTGGTGAGACGTGGGAGGACGAGTATGCGTCGAAGGTTGGCGCGGATGCTTTGAGTGAACGTGCTGCGATTGAGGAGTACCAGCAGGGCAATGTGCCAAGTGAGGCTTTGCTGTTAACCATTGGTTGCGACGTGCAGGACGATCGCCTTTCGCTGAGTGTTTGGGGATGGGGTCGCGAGGAGCAGGGTTGGTTGATTGACCGGGTGAAGATCTATGGCGACCCGTCTCGTGGCGAGGTTTGGAAGCAGCTAGACGAGATCCTGCAGGCGCCGTATCCGGGAGATGGCGATCGGAAGCTGAAGCCGATGGTGGTGGCGATTGACTCTGGCGGTCACCACACGGCAGAGGTGTATCAGTACGCAAGAGAGCGACAGAGCCTAGGCGTAGTCGCGATTAAGGGCATGTCCACGAAGAACAAGCCGCCGATTGGAAAAGCGAGCAAAGTTGACTTGAATGCAAATGGGAAGACGCTGAAGAAGGGCGCTCAGGTGTTCCCGGTGGGTTCGGACACGATCAAGTCGCTGTTATTTGGCAGGTTGAAGCACAACGACCCTGGTCCGGGTTATTTGCATTTTTATCCAACGGTTGAAAATGATTATTTCGAGGAACTGACGGCGGAGAAGCAAATTATGCGATTCAGGAATGGATTTCCTGAAAGAATCTGGGTCAAAAAAAGCAGCGCAAGAAATGAAGCGTTGGACGAATTGGTTTATGCGTATGCGGCGCTAAATCGCGTGTACCAGATCAAGGATCGCAGGACTCTATGGGACCAGATGGAGAAGCCGCCAGAGGAACGCAAAACACGTCGCAATGCGCAGGTCAAGAAGAGTGGAAGGAGTTTCGTTAATCAGTGGTAAGAGTTAGACTTCGGCATATCAGTTGATAATTCTGTCGATGGCGATCCCACCATCCATAACAAGTGGCGTGGATGCGGTGTGGACTGATGCCGAGACCGTTGATGTTTTTGGCGACGCAGTAACTAGCACCACCCATACGCTTACTTATTACTTTCGCTTGAACACTGCAGGCGAGGGCGTGACTGCCACTGCGGTTGCATATAACAGCGGCTGGAAGACCACGCTGTCAGCTGCAGTGACTGGTGCGATGGATGCCAGTCCTGATTGGTATTTTCAGGCAGTTGCGACAAAGACCAGCGACGGCACGATCCAGGAGTACAGCCGAGGGCAGATTGAAGTCAAGGCTTCACTGGCGTATTCCGGTACGCCTGCTGCATTTGACGGAAGGACGCAAGCTCAGCAAGATCTAGATGCTGTTCAGGCCGCAATTCGCAGTCTGATTAGCGGCGGCGCTGTTTCCGAATATCGAATCGGCAATCGCAACCTTAAGCGATACGACTTGTCTGAACTGATTGAATTGGAATCAAGGCTAAAGTCAGTTGTGGCTAAGGAAAACAAAGCCAAGCTGATCGCTTCTGGTCTTGGCGATCCACATAATCTTTACGTTCGATTCGATCGAGGCTGATGGGACTTCGTACACGATTTCTTAGAAGGCTTGGGTTGCAGCCAATTCCGCAGCAACAGCCTCGTCGGCGCCGCCGCAGCTACGCAGGCGCGATCATTTCGCGACTGACGAATGATTGGATGAGCACTCAGTCGAGTGCTGATGCTGAAATTCGCAACAGTTTGCGTAAGTTGCGTGACCGCAGCCGCGAGATGGTGCGGAACAATCCGTACGCCAAGCAAGCGAAGCGTACGACGCAGATCAATGTTGTCGGCAGCGGCATCAAGCTGCAATCACAGGTGCAGCAGGTCCGTAGCCGTAAGCCAAGCGAGGCGATTAACCGGCTGATCGAAGAAAAGTGGAATCTGTGGACTCGCGCTCAGCACTGTGATGTTGCTGGTCGGCACAGTTTCCACATGATGGAATGGCTGGCGACTGGTGCCTTGCCTGAGTCAGGCGAGGCGTTGTTTCGGATCATTCGTCGCCCATTTGGTGGTAGCCGAGTGCCGTTGGCGCTTGAGATGCTTGAGTCCGACGTTTTGGATGAGGAGTATCAAGGCCCGACGCTTGCGAAGAAGAATGAGTGGCGGATGGGTGTTGAGGTCAATGAATGGGGCCGCCCTGTGCGGTATGCATTCCTGACTCGTCATCCGGGTGATTACTGGTTCCAGAACGCACCACAAAAGGGAGACAAGCATGTATTCCTGCCTGCAGAGGATGTAATTCATCTGTTCTTGCCGGAGCGGCCTCAGCAGCATCGCGGTGTGCCTTGGTTCCATCCTGTGATGGCGGATGCGCATCAGCTGCAGGGCTACGAAGAAGCAGCAGTGATCCGCGCTCGCGCTGGCGCATCGATTATGGGCTTTGTCACGAGCCCTGAGGGTGAGCTTGACGGCGATGACGTTGAAGATGGTCGCCGGATTTCAGAGTTCGAGCCTGGGATGTTCAAGTATCTGGAGCCTGGCCAGAACGTAACGGTTCCAAATATCGACTCGCCTGATCAGCAGTTTGAGATGTTTGTGCGCAATAAAGTGCGCAGGTTTGCAAGTGGCTTTGGGTGTAGCTATGAGACTCTGAGCCGCGACTTCAGCGAGACCAACTACAGCAGCTCAAGGTTGAGCTTGCTTGAGGATCGCGAGCACTGGAAGGTTGTTCAGTCTTACCTGATCGAGCACTTCCACAATCGGGTATTCCGCGAGTGGTTGAACCTTGCGGTGCTAGCCGGTGAGCTGCCGTTTGATGATTACGACACTCGTCCTGAGCGTTATGACTCACCGCGATGGATGGCGCGTGGCTGGGATTGGGTTGATCCGCTGAAGGAAGCGAAGGCTTACCGCGAGATGGAGCAAGCGGGCTACATGACGAAGGCGCAAATTGTCGCGAAATTGGGCGGCGATTTTTACGACAACCTCACCGAGTTCGCGAGAGAGCAACAAACAGCAGCTGAGCTTAATGTTGAGCTTGACAAGGACATCATTGAGCAGCCGCCGGAGGTCATCGAGTAATGTCAGCAATGCCGACAGAAGGGATGCGCGAAGAAGCGCAGCGTTACAGAGACTGGAAGGAAGAGGGGCGTGAAGGTGGCACTGATGTCGCTGCTCGTCGCGCTTCTCAGATCCTGAGCGGTGATGAGCTAAGTGATGAGACCATTGTGACCATGAGCGCATGGTTTGCTCGTCATGAAGTTGACAAGCAGGCCGAAGGGTTCAGTCCTGGAGAGGAGGGTTACCCATCTCCAGGCCGCGTGGCATGGGCCGCATGGGGCGGCGATGCAGGTAAGACTTGGTCTGATCGACTTGTTGAGGCTATGGATCGTTCAATTGAAACCGAGCAAAGGGCAGAGCCTGATGCTTTGAGTGTTGGTGATTTTGTCAGCTGGGATAGCTCTGGTGGTCGTGCTCGCGGAAAGATTGAGCGAATTGAGCGCGATGGTTCAATTAACGTGCCTGATTCTGAGTTCACTGTTAATGGAACCGAGGAAGATCCTGCGGCCTTGATTCAGGTTTATCGCGAGGGTGATGATGGCTGGGAAGCTACCGAGACTAAAGTAGGACATCGATTTAGTACACTGACAAAGATCGAAGCATTACGCGCAATGGAAGTTGATTCTGAAGCGCCAGAAGTTGTCGCAGAGGAAGAATCCAAAAAGGATTTGACTCGCGAAATTGAAGGCACAAAGTTCCAGCGTGTTGAATCCACAAGTTTCAACATGCTTGATGAGCGGAGCATGGAGTTTCCATTTAGCTCCGAGTATCCCGTGGCTCGCTATTTCGGGAACGAAGTCTTGAGTCATGAGATGGAGTCCGCGAATCTTTCGCGGCTCAACGATGGCGCACCGCTGTTGTTTAACCATGATCCAGATCGCATGATCGGCGTTGTCGAGCGTGCATGGATCGATGGTGAGAAGAAACGCGGCTACGCAAAAGTGCGTTTTTCGCGCAATAAATTTGCGCAAGAAGTGCTTGAGGACGTTCGCGACGGAATCCTTCGCGGCGTTTCTTTCGGTTACTCCATCGATAAGATGGAGGAGCGTAATAATGATTTCGTAGCGACCAATTGGTCGCCTTACGAGGTCTCGCTGGCCGTTATTCCGGCTGACCCTACCGTCGGGGTTGGGCGTTCTTTAGAGGACACCAATTCTGAACCTGCGGCTTCAACCGCATCTCCTGAAAACACTGTGACTGAACCTGTCATGGACAACACTCCTGACCTGGAGGTGATCCGGTCCGAGGCCGTAGAGGCCGAGCGCACCCGGACTGCTTCTATCTCCAAGCTGGGCGAGCGTCATGCTCTGCCTGAGCTGGCACGCGAACTGATCGACGGCGGCAAGTCTGTCGATGAGGCTCGTGCTGCATTCCTCGAAAAAATCGGCACCCAACCCGTGGAACACAGCATCACCGCCAACGACCTTGGCTTGACCGAAAAGGAGACTCGCTCCTTCAGCTTCGTTAAAGCTCTGAACTTCCTCTCTAACCAGGGTGATGCTCAGGCTCGTCGCGACGCTGCCTTTGAAATTGAAGTCGGCAAGGCTGCTGCCAAGAAGTACGAGCGTTCTTCTAACGGCATCGTTATTCCCAATGAAGTCCTTCGTCGTGACCTCGTCGTTGGCACTCCTACCGCTGGCGGTGATCTGGTTGATGACGTGCTGCTGGCTGGCAGCTTCATCGATCTGCTCCGCAACCGTCTGGCAATCGCCCAAGCTGGCGTAACCATGCTGACCGGCCTGCAGGGCAACATCAGTGTGCCGAGACAAACTTCCGCTTCGACCGCGTACTGGGTTGGCGAAAATTCTTCCCCGACCGAAAGCCAACAGGCGATCGACCAGGTGAATATGACGCCCAAGACCGTGGGTGCTTTTGTCGACTACTCCCGTCGTCTTCTGCTTCAAAGCAGCATTGACGTTGAGGGTATGGTCCGCGACGACCTGGCTCGCGTGATTGCACTGGAAATCGACCGCGCTGCTATCTACGGCACCGGCTCCTCCAACCAGCCTCTTGGTCTGACCAACGTGAGCGGCATTGGCTCCGAGACCCTGACCGGAACCGGCACCTTCACCGAGTTCATTGCGATGGAGACCGACGTTGCTGCAGCTAACGCTGACGCTGGCGCTCTGCGTTACATCGTGAACGCAACCACCCGTGGTGGCCTGAAGGGCACCAAGAAGGATGCCGGTAGTGGCGAATTCGTGTTCGCTGATGGTGAGATCAACGGCTATCCCGCGATCGTTTCCAACCAACTGGCCAACAACGATGCGTTGTTCGGTGACTTCTCCATGTTCGTCATGGGTATGTGGTCTGGCCTAGACCTGACTGTGGATCCTTACGCTGGCGCCACTGCTGGCACCGTTCGCGTGATTGCACTCCAGGATGTTGACTTTGCCGTCAAGCAGCCTGGTGCATTCTGCTTCGCCACCTGATTCTTATGAGACTTGAGATCACACGCAATGTGATGATCAACGGGGAGCCTGTGAAAGCAGGCTCTTTTGTTGAAGTCGAGCTAGGCATTGCGAATTTGCTGATTGGCAGTGGCAAGGCAAAGGTTGCTCCAAAGGAGGAGCCGAAGCCGCAGCCGAAGCTGGAGATCCAGCAGAAGCCTGTCAATTCAGAACTTAAGCCTGCTACTCGACGCGGGCGACCGAAAACCAACTCTGGTGAAGACTGATGGCAATTCTTTCTGTGGGGCTTGAAAAGCTCTCCCATTTTGCTCTGGCTCCTACTGCAGAGCGGACCACTGATCTCGATGGCACCGCTGTTGACCTTGTTGACTATGAGGGCGACATCGTTGTGATTCTCGACGTTGAGAATGGTGGAACGTCAACTCTTGACGTGAAGATTCAGTCTGCGGACACCTCTGGTGGCACGTATTCTGATGTTTCTGGTGCTGCTTTCACTCAGGTGAGCACCAGCGCTAGCAAGCAGACCTTGGTTTTTGCCAAGGGTGACGCTAAGCGCTACATCAAGGCTGTTTCGACCACTTCTACTTCAACTCACACCTATAGCGTCAACGCTTTTGGTGCTTTGAAGTACGCCTGACGGTGACGAGCAGCCTCCGGCGCCGAAATGGCAATGGAGGCTGCTTTTGTTATGATCATTTCAATAGGTGCAAGAAAATGCCATTCGGATACGACAGCAGTTTTGATACTGCAACGCTAGGCGCCTTGACCGCGCCAGGGGTTACGGACGCGCAGAAAAGCACAGGAGCTTATCTGAGCTTTCAAGTAACAGTGTCCGACATTGGCACTAATGTTGTAATCAGGCTAGAAGGCAGCCTCGATGACGTTAATTATTTTAATCTTTCTACTGGCAGCGTTGATTATACTTTAACCGCTAATGGAACATATGGATATGTTTTATTTGCGCCAGTTCAATACATTCGTGTTCGACTGGTAAGTTTTTCGGGAGGCACGCCTTCTGTTTCCACCGTTCTTGGAACTGTCTAGGTAAAAGCTATGGAAGTTCTTACTCCTATTGTTCTAGCTGGCGGCGGCACCGGCGGCGGCGGCACTCCAGGCGGTAGCGACACTCAGGTTCAATTCAACGACGGTGGAGCGTTCGGCGGCGACGCAGGTCTCACCTATGACGCCACCAATGGTTCGCTGAGTGTTGGCGGTAAGACGATTACCACCGATGAGCCTGTAGTGGACCTGAGCCAGACGTGGAACAACGCATCGACTACGTTCACTGGGCTGAAGCTGAATGTAACGAATACTGCGAGTGCCAGTGGTAGCAAGCTGCTGGATTTGCAGGTGGGTGGGACGAGTCAGGTTTATGCTTTCGACTACGGAAGTCAAGTTGGACTTGTTTTTGACAATGACACTTCGAACGGTTTTGTCGGAGTGACATTAAACCAATTCACTTTTGGATCCAGAGTTTCTTCACTATTTAGCGTAGGCAGACGCTTTTCAGCTGATGACGCCATATTAAAGGCATCTGCTGCTGGAGGATTCGGATGGTCCTATGTAGCGGGTTCACAAAACACTGCGGACCTGAAACTACTCCGCGACGCCGCAGGCACCCTCGCACAACGCAACGGCACTAACGCCCAAACCTACAGGCTCTATAACACCTACACCGACGCCTCGAACTACGAGCGTGGTTTCCTCCAGTGGAACAGCAACGTTCTTGAGATCGGTTCCGAAGGTGCTGGCACTGGTTCCGAGCAACCTGTTCGCATCACAGCAGCAACACTAAAGCTGCCCAACCTGCCCACCTACGCCGACAACACTGCTGCCACCACTGGTGGTCTAGTTGCTGGTGACGTTTACAAAACCGCCACTGGCGAACTTCGTATCACCGTTTGACGATCATGGACACTCTTTCTCTCACACTGACCAACACCCGCGTTATTGACGGGCTCATCTTTGCCGCCAATTCTGCTGGCATGACACCTGAAGCCTTTGCTGAGTCTGTACTTACAGGCGAAGGTCAACGATTTGCTGATGGTGCCAGGATCGGCATTATCACTGGTGCGGCATTTATCGCACGTTTTACACCGACCGAGTACGGCAACATTCTTGCTGCTTCTGCACCTCCGGTGGATGCCACACCTGAGCAGGAAGCCAATGCTGCTGCAGTGGCTGGTCTCATCGCTGAACTGACCGCTTCTAGTGATGTTGCACTGAATAACCCACAAGTTGAAACTGGCCTGACGCTGCTGGTGAGCTTGGGTCTACTAGATGCTGCACGTCCGGCTGAGATCCTGAGCTATGACCGCCCCACGCCACAGGTGTAGGACACTACGACTGGAGGTGAGGCATGAACCTTGTACGGCAGGAGCCAATTAGACCATCGCCGCTAATCCCTAACCCACCATGGCATTCACCGAAGACCTAAGCGTATTCCTGAGCACTGCTGATTTTGCAGTTGAGGTGACTGCTGGTGCGGTGTCTGGCTTAGGCATCTTGGATATGCCGTCAGAGATTATCGCTGATGGTGTGGTGCTGACGACTGATTACAAGCTGACGTGCGAAGCCTCAAAATTTGGCAGCTTGCTGCATAGCGACTCTATTGTGGTTGGCGGCGTTAATTACACTGTCAGAAGCGCGTCACTCGTCGATGACGGTGCTTTTTGCGAGATCATGCTGATGAAGGTCTGATGGTTGTCGAAATTGGCTACTTCGCGGACAACTCCAAGAACATTCATTTCTGGGATCCGCTTACAGCCGACGGTGCAACTCCTTCGGTAAAAGTTGCTGGAGTTAATTTTACATTCTGCGACAAAATTACAGGCTCGAACATTACAGTCGTGCATCAAGGCTCTTTCAACGATTCCGACTGGTTTGACTTGGAATCCCACTCTCATGCGGGGAGCGGGGTTGATCGCCATACGTATTCAAACACTCCAGTTCTTTACGTTAGAAGTGCCGCCTCCGGCATTGGCGGCGGAGAATCGTACACCGGCTCTGTGATGTGTGACTGATGGCCACTAAACGCGAACAAATCCTGGCCCAGATCGCGTCAACGCTGGCTAGTACGGCTGGTGTCAACGGGAGGGTGTATCGGTCGAGGGCCACTGCTATCGCCCGAGCGGAATCCCCTGCAATTATTGTTGAGCCTGTCATTGATACATGCCAACAAGTAACCAGCCTCCCCAAGCTTGACTGGACGTTGAGGGTGCGGATTGTAGTTACGATTCGCTCAGCAAATGCATATACGGATGCTGATTCTGTCATTGAGTCGATGCATTCAAAGCTCATGGCAGACCTCACCCTTGGCGGCCTTGCGGTTGATGTTCAGCCAAGCATCACCAACTTTGACTTTTTTGATGCCGACCAACCAGCCGGTGTTTTTACGTCTGAATACGAAGTGCTTTATAGGACATCGGTTGCTGACTTGACGACTGAGTAAGGTTTAGCAAGAGGCAAGGATTACGATGAAAGACGAGTACAGCGGTCAAGGTGGGTCGTATCTTCTCGATCCAGAAACCGGAAAACGCACTCTGATCAAGCGCACACTTCCCGCCGAACCCCAGCAAAACGATG
>Ga0181567_10004650_pt1 | contig 10073 bp, 9 predicted proteins | sample 101ome_14_FD_133761 | JGI IMG/M metagenome (GOLD analysis project Ga0181567, IMG submission 133761) | Coastal salt marsh microbial communities from the Groves Creek Marsh, Skidaway Island, Georgia - 101403AT metaG (megahit assembly) | ecosystem: Environmental > Aquatic > Marine > Intertidal zone...
CAGCGGTTCATTTCTTCTGCACTTTCGGCAATCGGAACGGCACGACCCAGACGTGTGGCGCTGGCAGCCATACCAACCGCCTCGGCTGTCAGGTTATACGAATAGCGCAGCATATCCTTTAAAATCTCGGGCAACGGCTCGCTCTCGCGGCGCGCCATCAGAAAGACCTCGTCCGGCATCTGATCAACAACCTCGGCCTTCGGCAAGATCAACCCGTTTTGCTCGGCCACAGCGCGGAACACCTCGCCCGCATAGGCCAAGGGTTTGCGGGTCGGTAGCCAGCGGGCACCGCCTTTGCCCAAGGCCGCTTCGGCCACCACCCAATTGTCGATCCCGTCCGCGTCTTCATATGCATAGACAGTCAACGCCTCTTTTGCCGACGTAATCCGCGCCGAGGCAACATCCGCATTATACCGCCCCGACCGCGCATCAAGCGACAAGGTATACCCCCCAGACTTGCGCGCCCATTCGAACCGCACGCGGTTGCGGTTCAACATGACCCCCGACACCGGTGGGTTATAGGCCACGTGTTCGGGCTGATGCTGATCAATCCGCTCGGCGAAAGGCAACGCCTCTCCCCAGACCAGCAGACGCCCCGTAATCCCGGTAACTCCGACGCCAATCAAAGCCTCGGCCAGTTCCCCCAGCGCATCGGTTGTTAGCTCTGGATCACCACCACCGGCCAGGATGAGATCACCCTGAAGGATACTACCATCCAGATACCCAGTCCCAAGAACCCGTGTTTCAAAACGGTGATCCGGCCCCAGGACGTCCATCGCATAAAGCGCCGTCAACGCTTTGACCACGCTGGCAGGAGGCAATCCGCTGTGTCCGTGATGTTCCTCGACAACCTCGCCAGTTGCCCGATCCATCACGCAAAATCCGGTACTCCCGTCCAGACGCGCCTCTTCGATCATGATCTCATAGGGGGCTTTTGGTTTCGGAGGAAAGTTATCCGGCCGAAGCGATGGAAAAGGTGCAACGTCGGGACCGGCCGCCTTTGCCGCCCCCGCAACCATCGTGCCTGCTGTCATCGCCAACAGCGCGCGTCGTGAAATCCCCCGCCTCATGGAACCCGTTTATGCCAGCCGATTCGGCCAACACAACCCTTTCTTGGCCAAGCGACAAAAAATCCTCTACCCCCAGTCGCCGGCCTTGCGAATCTGAGTCGAAGACAATTTGACCAAAGGCACATTCACATAAGCCCATGCAGGGGCTTCGGACTGTCCCAAGGAATGCACCGATCTTCCTGTGATCCGGCTGCCCCGATACATCCGCGCCGCGACCGAGCGCCGCGCACCCAAGCGCTGACCTGCCCGCGCCAGAACAGCCACCGGCACCGACTGCATGATCGCCTGCCAGTCCTGCCAGCGATTAAGCTGTACCATATTGTCGGCCCCCATCAGCCAGACAAACCGAACCCGCGGGTACAGTCGTTGCAATGACGCAATCGTCCGCGACGTATATGGACTGCCCAAAGACACCTCTAGATCGGTGATCTTCACCCGTGGGTGATCCATGATCTGAGCCGCGGCCTTCATCCGTATATCCAGAGGAGCGGGACCATGCTCTTTCAAAGGATTGCCGGGACTAACCAACCACCAGACCTGATCCAGACCGAACCGTTTCAACGCCTCGCGGGTGATATGCGCATGCCCCTCGTGCGGCGGATCGAACGACCCTCCGAGCAGACCGATCACCTGACCGGCAGCGGCATATGGAAACCCCTGACGCATGCCTGACGGTGTATCGCAGCACCTGCCCGCTGGGAAAGGCGAAATCTTGAAAAGATTTCGAGCGGCGTTCTTTTCAAGAACGCGCCACCGCACGCACCCCAAACCGCGCCGTAACTTCTGCGCCTGTAAAACCCTTTCCGTGCACAGATCGTGGCGCTTCGGGCAGGTAGGATAGCGAAAGCAAGGATTCCGACAGCCCGGCCAGACCACCGCAGATATCGACAGGAAGAGGGCAAAGTGATCCCTCTTGGCAGAAGAGCTACGGCCAACCGGCGGGCCCGCCACCTTTAGCGATTAGAAATTAGTGTAACACCCTGCCGGAGATGTTCCGAGCGGGGCGTTTGTGATGGGTGGTTTCCACCCATCCCATGTTAGTCCCGTGTGCCCGCGAACCGTTCCTGCCATTCTTCCCGCTGCTCGTCGGTGATTTTGGCAAACAGCACATCCGGTACAGCAAATGCATGACCTGCGGGCAATGATGTCAGCGCAGCCTCAATATCTGTGGGCCACTCGGTATCCAGAGTATTCATCGCCGACAGCATTTTCGCGCTTGTGGTTGGTATGAACGGGGCCGACAGAACCGCATAAAGCCGGATCAGGTTCAGACCCAGTCGTACCTGTGCGGCGGCTTTCTCGGGGTCTTCTTTGAACGTCGACCAAGGCGCGGCTGCCTGAAGATACTCGTTCCCCGCAACCCATATACCACGTAGTTCTTGCGCCGCCTTGCGCACCTCTTTGTCCTCCATGAAGCGTTCATAGGCGCGGATTTTGGTCGTCAAATCGGCAATCAGCGCCATTTCCTGTTCACCATAAGCACCACCTTCCGGCACTACTTCGCCAAATTTAGAGCGGCAGAATTTGGTGATCCGGCTGACAAAGTTACCCAGAACGTCCGCCAGGTCTTTGTTCACACCGGATTGGAAATTCTCCCAGGTGAACTCGCTGTCCGAGGTTTCCGGCACGTTCGACAGCAGCCACCAGCGCCAGTAGTCGGCAGGCAGGATCTCCAAAGCCTGATCCATAAATACGCCCCGTCCGCGCGAGGTGCTGAACTGGCCGCCGTCATAGTTCAGATAGTTGAAGGACTTGATGTAATCGACCAGCTTCCATGGCTCGTTCGATCCCAGAATGGTGGCCGGAAAGCTCAACGTATGGAAGGGCACATTATCCTTGCCCATGAACTGGGTATAGGTCACGTCCTCGGCGCCCTTGTCGGTGCGCCACCAGCGTTCCCAGTCATCACCCTTGCCAGCGTTCACCCACTCTTGCGAGCAGGCGATATATTCGATCGGCGCGTCGAACCAGACATAGAAGACCTTGCCTTCCATTCCCGGCCACGGCGCATCGCCCTTGGCCACGGGCACACCCCAGTCCAGGTCACGGGTGATCCCGCGATCCTGCAGACCGTCGCCGTCGTTCAGCCACTTCTTCGCAATCGAGGTGGTCAGAACCGGCCAGCCTTCGCGGGTGTCGATCCACTCTTCCAACTTGTCCTTCATCGCCGACTGACGCAGGTAAAGATGTTTGGTTTCGCGCATCTCCAGATCGGTTGATCCCGAAACGGTCGAATGCGGGTTGATCAGATCCACCGGATCAAGCTGTTTGGTGCAGTTGTCACATTGATCGCCCCGTGCGCTGTCAAAGCCGCAGTTGGGGCAGGTGCCTTCGATGTAGCGGTCGGGCAGAAACCGCCCGTCTGCATGGCTGTACATCTGCGTTTCCGAAACCTCGCGGATCAAACCTTCAGCCTCAAGCCGCACCGCGAAATGCTGGGTCAGCGCCTTGTTTTCGGCACTGGAAGAGCGTCCGAAATGATCAAAGCTCAGTCCGAAACCGTCGGCGAGCTTGGCCTGAACGTCCCACATTTCGGCGCAATAGTCGGCCACCGGTTTGCCCGCCTTCGCCGCCGCCAATTCCGCAGGCGTGCCGTGTTCGTCGGTGGCGCACAGAAACAACACTTCATTGCCGCGCGCGCGCTGATATCGCGCGAACAGATCGGCAGGCAGCTGACTGCCCACAAGGTTTCCAAGGTGCTTGATCCCGTTGATATAGGGAATTGCCGAGGTGATAAGATGACGTGCCATGGTTCGCGTCCCCAAAAATCGTTTCGCCTGTCTTTAGCGCACCGTTTCCCGAAGAACCACTCCCCGCATCTTCATCTTACCAAAAATACTCCGGGGGAGGCCGAAGGCCGGGGGCAGCGCCCCCTCTGGCGACGCGCGAAGCGCGGCGCAATCACTCTTTCGGATCACGAATGCGCTTCATCAACCGCCCGATGGTGAACGAGGTGCGCGGCGCATAGACATACGGCGTCTTTTCATCCACCGTCGGGCGTACGCGCATCCGCGCCAGACCAAAGATCACCAGAACAGCATGCCCGGCGGCGATCATCACAAACATGGCGGGCGGTCCGAACAGTTCCATCAGGTTCGATGCCAGTAGCGGGGCTGCGATTGCGCCGACGGCGTAAAAGAACATCAATGCCGCGGACAGTTCGACCCTTTCTTCGGTACTGGCAAAGTCGTGGGCGTGGGCTGCGGCAACCGAATAAATTGGAAAGGTGGTCAAGCCGAAGAAACCTGCTGTCAGCATGATACCTGTTGTTGTCAGGTCATGGGTCAGCGCCGTAACCGCCGAGCTTAATATAGCTGCCGCGGACAGCCATATCAGCACCCAGCGGCGGTCATATTTATCGGCCAGCCAGCCAACAGGATATTGCGCCAACGCGCCCCCTGCCACAAAAGCTGCAAGGAAATAGGCGATCTCTCCAATCCCCAGGCCGACTTCCTGACCGTATACCGGCCCGACCATCCGGAACGAGGCACTGGACAGCGCGGCCACCACCACGCCTGCCGCCGCAAGGGGCGAATTACGCACCGCCAGCATCGGTCGCAAACGCGGTGCATCGCCGGTCGAAGGCTCGGACGACTTGGTCAATGTCAGTGGCAGCAGCGCCGCGCAGCAAAGCAACGCCAGCAGGTTGTAGGACACATAACTGGCCGGTTCTAAAACCGAGATCAGCATCTGCGCCACCAGTGATGACCCCATGTCCACCACGCGGTAAGAGCCCATAGCCCGCCCGCGGGTTTCGTTTGTGACTTTCGCCTGCAACCAAGCCTCGATCACTGTATAGCACCCGGCAACACAAAGCCCCGAGGCGACCCGCATCAGTGCCCATGCAGTGGGGTCAACAACCAGCATATGCGCCATCAACCCGATCGCACCGGTGGCAGTAAAGGCCGCAAAGGCCCGCGAATGGCCCACATTACCCATCAGGCGTGGGGCCCACCAGCAGCCAATAAAAAAGCCGAAGAAATGCGCCGAGCCCAAAAGACCGACCTGAGATTTCGTGAAATCCAGCGTCAGTCCTGATAGCGCATCCAGAGGGCCCACGCCGCCCGAGGACAGCTGCAACAGGATGACAGACAGGAAAAGGGCGGCAAAGGAAATCATCATACGCATGAGACCACCTTGGCAGGGATAACCATTCGGGCAAGAGGGTTTTCGACATTTGCGGGTCGGATTTATCCGATCACTGTGTCATTTGCGCTGGCGCATGAATTTATTCCACGCCTCACGCGCGGTTTCATACCTAAGCGACAAATCCGCGATTTTAGCCATCAGGTCCGTTGGCACAGGTTGCGTAGCTTGGGCACGGGGTGGCAATTTGTTCCGTCTCTGGCAAGTTATACCGCGATCTGAAATCCCTGCTTGTCCCGCTGTAGGCGCCATTCGGCCACTGGATCGGTGCGCGAGCGCAGACGTTTCAGCCTCCAGCCCTCGGCCTCGGGGGTGTGGGCAGGGTCCAACCGCCAGCGGCTTTCCACCCCCTGCGCGCCGCCATCTCCGGGGGTCAGTGCCAGCCCGAGCGGTTGGTACTGACCTTCGTTCGCGCCGGTTTCGGCGGCCAGATGTAATCGCCGCACTGGCGTCAGCCCCGGCAGGCCGGGGATATCGGCCACCGCCAAAGGTGCCGCCCCGCTGCGCAGGATTTCCTCAAGCGTCCAAAGAATATCTTCGGGACGTTGGGGGTGAACGAACAGAAACCGTGTCGGATCAATCAGGCTGACCATGCCGTCGGGGTTCAACTGGTCGGGCATCCATGCGGGGGAAATCCAGAACACCGGCCCTTCTGTCTGGGCAGCCAGCATCAACGCAAACAACTGCCGGGCCCGCCCGCAACATTCGTGCAGCCGGGTCTTGCTCAGCGTTAAATCCGCGACCAAAGGCAAGCCGGTGCGGGGGCGGTGCTGACGGCGGTTAAGAACTTGAGTCGTCATGGGGTGAATATATATGTTCACTAAATGTTCTCAATATCTATGTCGAAATATTCAAAAATACATAAATTCATTGATTTGGATGCGTTTTGCCCCCTAGCATGTCGGGTAGGTAGCTAGTGAAAGATTACCAACAAAAAATCCAAACAGGGAAACCCGATTATGAAACTAAAAGCACTTCTGGCGATCATCGCCACGCTATTCGCCTTTGCGTTTTCGCCCGCAGTCGCTGACAGCCATGCTGACGGCGTCAAACGCCTTGCCATTCAGGTTAGCGACAACATGGACGGCACCATGGCCAAAGCGCTGAACGTGGCCGCCAACTTTGCCCGCATGCAAAGCGAAAAAGGTAACCTTTATGAAATTGAAATTGTCACCTTCAATGCGGGTCTGCATATGCTGCGTGAAGACACATCGCCGGTGTTTGACCGGATCAAAAGCATGAATGACTCGGTGCCCGATCTTCGCTTCTCGGCGTGCGGGAATACAATTGCAGGTATGACACGGCAAGCCGGAGGCACCCCTCCTCCGATCGTTGATTTTGCGGTCGTTGTTCCCGGTGGCGTAGGCCGATTGATGGCACTGGATGCCGCGGGCTGGTTTGTTATCCGCCCATAATCTAAATACCATGACATCAGGCCCCGGCAGAGGAAACCCTGCCGGGGCTTTTCATTGAGGAGCGTGCAAATGAAATTGAACCCTTTGGGCCAAACCGGACTGATGGTCAGTGAACTGTGTCTGGGCACCATGACTTATGGCACCCAGACCCCCGAAGCGGATGCCCATATCCAGATCGATTATGCTTTGGATCACGGGGTGAATTTCGTGGATACGGCGGAAATGTATCCGGTCAATCCGGTCGCCAAGGAAACCATAGGGCGGACCGAGGAAATCATCGGAAACTGGTTTGAAAAGACCGGGCGGCGTGAAGACGTTATTCTGGCCACAAAGCATTCCGGCGAAGGCTTGCAAGCCGTGCGCGATGGCGCACCGATTTCGAAAGAAACGATTTCTGCGACAGTCGAAGGCAACCTGCGTCGGTTGAAGACCGACTACATCGACCTTTATCAATTCCATTGGCCAAACCGCGGTTCGTACATGTTCCGCAAAAACTGGACATACGACCCGTCGGTGCAAAACAAGACCAAGACGCTCGACAATATGCTTGAGTGCTTGGAAGAGCTGCAAAAGTTGTTGGATCAGGGGAAAATCCGCGCCTTCGGTCTATCGAACGAAAGCGCGTGGGGCACGGCGCAATGGTTGCGCATTTCCGAAGACCGCGGCTTGCCACGAGTGGCTTCGATCCAGAACGAATACTCGCTGCTTTGCCGGCTTTATGACACCGATCTGGCCGAGCTTAGCGTGAACGAAAAGGTCGGGTTGCTTGCGTTCTCCCCATTGGCTGCGGGCTATCTGACCGGCAAATATCAGGACGACGCGGTGCCTGATCATTCGCGGATCACGTTGCAACCCCAAATGGGCGGACGAAACACGGATCGCGTGCGTCCGGCTGTGGCCGCCTATCTTAAGGTCGCTCAAAAACACGGTCTTGATCCGGTGCATATGGCCTTGGCGTTCTGCTTTCAGCGTCCGTTCATGGCTTCAGTAATTTTCGGTGCAACCACCCAGACGCAACTCGAGCACGCGCTGAAAGCACAAGACATAGTTCTTTCAGACGAGGTGATGGTCGATATCGACGTCGCGCACCGAGCTCATGCGATGCCCTATTAAGTGGCAAGCAGTCCTCAATTTCATCTTACCCCAAATACTCGGGGGTGAATGCCGCAGGCAGAGCGGGCAAAGCCCCCGAAACCCACAGAAAAAGAAAACGGCCCGGAAAATCCGGGCCGTTTGCAATTGGATCAAGCGAAAAATTAGTTCTTCGACTTGTCGACCATTTTGCCAGCCGAAATCCAAGGCATCATGCCGCGCAGTTTCTCGCCGGTGGCTTCGATCTGGTGCTCGTCGTTGATGCGACGGGTCGCTTTGAACGAAGGCTGGCCAACAGCATTTTCCAGCATGAAGTCACGAACGAACTTACCGGTCTGAATGTCGGTCAGAACGTCTTTCATGGCTTTCTTGGTCTGCTCGTATGGCAGGATGCGTGGGCCTGAAACATACTCGCCGTACTCAGCGGTGTTCGAGATCGAGTAGTTCATGTTCGCGATGCCGCCTTCGTAGATCAGGTCTACGATCAGCTTCACTTCGTGCAGACACTCGAAATAGGCCATTTCAGGTGCGTAGCCAGCTTCAACAAGAGTTTCAAAGCCCATGCGGATCAGCTCTACCAGACCGCCACACAGAACAGCCTGCTCGCCGAACAGGTCGGTTTCGCACTCTTCGCGGAAGTTGGTTTCGATGATACCCGAACGACCGCCACCGATGGCCGAGCAGTACGACAGACCGATTTCCAGTGCTTTGCCGGTTGCGTCGTTGTGAACAGCTACAAGGCAAGGCACGCCGCCGCCTTTGGTGTATTCGCCGCGAACGGTGTGGCCCGGACCTTTTGGTGCCATCATGATCACGTCAACACCGGGCTTAGGCTCGATCAGGCCGAAGTGTACGTTCAGGCCGTGCGCGAATGCAATCGCCGCGCCTTCGCGCAGGTTGTCGTGGACGTATTTCTTATAGGTTTCTGCCTGAAGTTCGTCGGGCATTGTGAACATGATAACGTCGCACCATGCCGCCGCTTCGGCGATACCCATAACTTTCAGGCCTTCGCCCTCTGCTTTTGCAGCCGAAGGTGAACCTTCGCGCAGAGCAACAACAACGTTTTTCGCGCCGCTGTCGCGCAGGTTCAGGGCGTGTGCGTGGCCCTGTGAACCGTAGCCCAGAATGGCAACTTTCATGTCTTTGATCAGGTTAACGTCGCAATCGCGGTCGTAGTAAACGCGCATTTGGAATTCCTTTCCGTGTTGAACTGAGGCGGTTGTACTGGGGTAGCTTGCGATGTGCGATTGCAAAATTCAGGATAAATCGGTAATAATCTGAAAAAGTATTCTTCAATTTTGGATTTGGCGAAAATATTATGCTTGATGATCTGGATCGCCGTATCCTAAGGCAGTTACAGGCCGATCCGTCGCTGGGGGCTGCCGAACTGGCCGAGTTGTGTCGGGTGACCCAAGCCACCTGTTGGCGACGGGTTGAGAAGATGCAGGAAGCGGGCATTATTCAGGCGCAGGAAACGGTCATTGACTGGACAGCTCTTGGTTACGCGGTCGAGGTGTCCTTGCGCATCACGCTGGACAAAACCCAAGCCCGCGCCTTTGACGAGTTTCTGGCAGGGGCCCGCGAGGTGCCGGAAGTGATCGAAATCCAAACCTTCCTTGGCCGAGTCGATGTGCGCCTCTCGGTTATCGCCCGTGACATGCCGCATTATCAGACGCTCTACCGCGAGCGTATTCTGACCCTGCCGCATATCTCAGACATTGAGGCGCTGATGCATATCGCGCGGGTCAAATCCGACAGGGATTTGCCGATATGATCGAACTGGACGAAATCGACCGGAAAATCCTGCGAATTCTGGTGCCCGATGCCACGCAAAGCGCCAGTGCGGTGGCGCGCAAACTGGATATGTCACAACCGGCCATTTGGCGCAGGATCAAGCGACTGCAAGATAGTGGCGTCATTCGCGGGCGGCGCTTGCGGTTGGATGCGGAAAAACTTGGGTTCGGAGTCACGGTGTTTCTGGGCGTCAAGCTGGCGCGTAAAGGGCAGGTGAGCCTTGAGGATTTCGAACGCGCCGTCAGCGCCATCCCCGAGGTGCAAACGGTCGAGCATGTGCTGGGTATGTATGACTACCGCCTGCGGGTGGTGGCGCGTGACCTTTCCGACTTTGAGCGGGTTTTGCGTCGCCGCATCATGACCCTGCCGGGGGCTGGGGATGTTGAAGCCAACGTGCTGCTTAGCGAAGAGCGCCGTCCGGGACCGATCGGTTAGGCGAATTTACGCAGAGTGCGCGCCTCGCGGCCTGTCAGGGTATAGCGGGACAACTCGCGTTCTTCTTCGACCAGTTCAGGGAAGTAATCCAGAATTTCTTCGCGCGAGGCTTTGTCGATCA
>Ga0181567_10004661_pt1 | contig 10061 bp, 8 predicted proteins | sample 101ome_14_FD_133761 | JGI IMG/M metagenome (GOLD analysis project Ga0181567, IMG submission 133761) | Coastal salt marsh microbial communities from the Groves Creek Marsh, Skidaway Island, Georgia - 101403AT metaG (megahit assembly) | ecosystem: Environmental > Aquatic > Marine > Intertidal zone...
ATTAACGCTGAGCGTGCCTTGGCTGTTGGGCTGGTCAACCAAGTGGTCGCTGATGTCGGGTTAGAGGAGGCCGCACAGGCGTTTGTTGACGAGATGATGGCAACTTCGCCGATGGGACTGAGAATGACGAAAGAGGGCCTTAACATGGCCATTGATGCGGGAAGTCTTGAAGCGGCTATGGCCATTGAGAATCGCAATCAGGTTATGTGCTCGAGCTCAGCTGACTTCAGAGAGGGTTTGCAGGCATTCATTGAAAAGCGACGACCGATTTATAAAGACGCATAGCTTATAACGAGCATCATATCTCGCGCTGAAATAGGAGCATTTGGTTATTCGCCGGCATTGCGTAGTCGGCCATAAGCGTCATGCCCACGCTTCCAGCGATCGCGTCAACGGTTTCGAAATTGCGGACACCGCTTGCTGGGTCGCGGTCCTTGAGCCATTGATCGAAAGCGGCGTTCGACGCCGAGGTGAATTGTCCGTCGTACTTGTAGGGACCGTAAAGCATTAGTAGACCGGTGGGATGCAGGGCTTCTGCAGCAAGGCGAATAAGATCCTCGCCGAGATCCTCCGAAACGATGTGCATGACATTGGCCGCGTAAACGACGTCTACGGAATCATCACTCCAAGTAAAGTCGGTAAGGTCAAGCGTGAGCGGTGGTTGGATATTGATAGACCCATGCAACGCAAGGTTCGCGCGCAAGATAGGTATCATTACCTCTCGCTCAGAGGGTAACCAAGTGATGGTTGGGAATTCACGGGACATAGAGATGGCATGTTGTCCCGAACCGCTTCCTATTTCTAAAACAGATGCGCCTTGTGTGAGATGCCTGCCCATCACTTCTGCGATGGGTCTTTTGTTGTTTTCTGCAGCTTGTGAGTATCCCTGCATCCCTTCAGCTCCGATGCGCCGCGCCTGACCCAGGCAGTAAGGTCACATTGGCGTTGAAGAAGTCGGGACCACTTATGTGCTCTGTCATACCCAGACCGGTAGAGACAGAGACACTTATTGACCCTGGCTGAAGGGAAGGGTCTTGTTTCAGCTCGACGTTGGAGGCTGATACCTCGATGCACTCCCGGGTACGCACCTCGAGAATCCCCAGCGCACCGTTCGCATGAGTTCTCGCATCGCCCATTGGGATTCGATACTCAATGGGCGTTCTGTCCTGAATGTAGAACGGTTGGCGGAGCGTTTTCGAGCCCCTGAGTGTCCATTCCACCACAAGACCATCGGGACGATAACGTTTGAACCTGACAGGTTCAGTGAGGCTGAGACTGTGAAGAGGAGATGATTCCGTGATCTGAGCAAGATCGGCGCCTCTAAAACAGAGATCGATCAAACCCTGCGGCCCTGACATCCAACCCAGCAGTCGTGTTTGAAGGTCGGTCGCAAATAGTCCACGCAAGGCGAAGACTCCGAGACGACGGAGCATCCGCATTATGAAGCGAGTGCGAGATGACTGGAGTGAGATTAACTCGATATAAGTGTCATCGGCGAAAACGATGAGCGCATTGTGTGTGGGACCATTGGTGCCCCCGTGGGTTACCGAAAACCCCTTAGATTCAAATTGCGTGACCGCCGTTGGTAAATCATCAACAACCAATACAAGATGATCCAGTAGCAATGAGGGCCTCCAGGGTCTTAACGGCAGACGGTACGCTATTCATCATAGGTTCAACGAGATCCCTAGGCACCAAGTTTTTGTTTGATTTACTGTAGAGTGCTGGTGAGAAACGAGGCGTTAAACACCTCTCCTATTTATCATTGAACCGCTGACACAAGGCTAAGCTTGAATGACGCATCCCTACGACTCGCTAACACCAGACTGTGTCGTTGATTGTATAGAGAGTATCGGCCTGAGCAGTGATTTACGGCTTCTCGCACTGAACAGTTACGAGAACCGGGTCTACCAAGTCGGTATTGAAGACGCCGAGCCGGTGATTGTGAAATTTTATCGAGCAGAGCGTTGGACCGACGAGCAGATACTCGAGGAGCATGCTTTCGCGCAGGAGCTCGTTGAGCATGAAATATCCGTCGTTGCCCCGGAGTCTGTGGGTGGGGAAACGTTGCATCACGCCTTGGGCCAACGGTTTTCGGTATTCAAGCGTCGAGGCGGTTATCCGCCCGAGCTCGATAATTTGGACCACCTCTTCCGACTAGGGCAGACCCTGGGGCGTATTCATCGAGTCGGCAGCGCGAAGTCATTCCTGCATCGACGAGAACTGTCTCCCTTGCGAATGGCAACGGAGTCACGCCTCTTCGTAGAAAATGACTTCGTACCGATGGAGCTAAAATCTGCTTACACCACACTGGCACGAGACTGTGATCAGGCGGCAACCGATATTCTGTCGGCCGTGAATGCGGAAGATCTTCAGCGCATTCATGGTGATTGCCATGTAGGTAACATCCTATGGCGCGACGATACGCCTCATTTTGTAGACCTTGATGACTGTATTTCCGGGCCCGTCATTCAGGATATGTGGATGTTCCTGAATGGTGATCGACACCATCGTGAGCAGCAACTCGCCGATTTCATCGAGGGCTACGAAGAATTCAACGACTTCAATACACGACAGTTGCCGTGGATAGAGGCCTTAAGAACCCTGCGGATCATGCATCATGCAGCGTGGTTGGCGCATCGCTGGACTGATCCTGCGTTTCCCAAGGCCTTTCCCTGGTTTGGTCATCAACGATTCTGGGCTGATCATATTCTCGAGCTTCGTGAGCAACTCAGTACGATGAACGAGGCACCATTACGCCTTATGTGACTCTTCATCTGTGCAGCTTGCTGTCGCATGAGTCATAGGGCGGGAGTCTGATTTTTGCTGCTGTTTTGCGGCAAATTCGCAAAATACTTGCTACCGTACAAACACTTTCGAGTCACCGACGCAGGCAGGCCATGTACCTACGCACGAAAACACGCGCTCTCATTTCCGCACTTACCTTGACGTTAAGCACGCCAGTGCTAGCGGTGGTCATTTCTTCAGAACAGATCACTGTGCCCAATCTCGATACCAGTATTACCGGCCCCATTAACAATGCGTTAACCATTCCCAAGCGACCTATACCGGCTGCTGCCGTGAGTCGACGGAGCAGTAGTCTGCCGCTGGATCGTTATGACGACGAACTCGGGGTCACGACATTTCGATGGAATAGGCAAGCATTGCAAGCACCCAGTTTCAAGGGAGTTGAGGCTGAGGCGCATTCGCGCCATGCGGCGGCGTTCTATTTAGAGCAAATGACCGGTGTGGGTTCGTCGGCAAAGAAACAAGACGAGCGCGCGATACTGATGTCGCACCATGACGTGGGGCGAGGGCCGATCATTGCGAAATTCTCTCAGGAACTGTTCGGCGTCGAGGTATTCAACCGAGAGGTGAATGTGCTTATGGATCGCGATCTCCAGATGGTCGCTGCCTCCGGCTACTTTGCCGATATCAACCAGGGTCAAAAGAGCAACCCAAAACTCCGGTTGTTTGGTTCGCAGGTGTCTGCTTTCTCCGCGGCGTTGAGCGATCTGATGGGAGACACCGTAAGTGCCTCGCTACTGGCCATCGATACGCGCGGTAAGTTCGATGTGGTGACACTGACGACGGACACAGGCTTAGAACTTCGTGGTCTGTCCCGTGCAAAACGCGTGTATTTTCCCAGCCTGGACGAGCTGCAGCCAGCGCACTACCTCGAGGTGGGTGCGGTACATCCGAGGTCAGGGCAGGAGATGCTCTATAGCTATGTTATTGGGCGCGATGGTGAGGTGTTATTTAGACGCAACCTGGTTGAAAACGAAGCATACGACTACACCGTTTTTGGGAGAGATGCTGATAAAACGTTGCTGCAAGGCCCTCATGGCGATGTCATTCCTAAGGTAGGAGACGGTCCTGACCCATCGGACATTGTTGATATGACGGTGATATCCATTGACGCACACGCGTCATTGAGCACACAGGACCCGTGGATTCCCGGCACATCGTCGGTGTTAGAGGGAAACAATGTTATCGCGTATGGAGACATCACCGGCGGTGATGGAAAGGATGATACGGATGTCTCACCACTAGTCACCGCGCCCGGCGTCTGGGACTTTGCTTATGATCCCGTCAACGGCTCAACAAAAGATAACTACAAGGCCGCGATCGTCAATCTGTTTTACATGAATAACTATCTACACGATTGGTGGTACGACCATGGTTTTGATGAGCAATCCTACAATGCTCAGTTTACTAATTACGATCGGGGCGGCGTTGGAGGTGATCCTCTAGTGGCGCAAGGTCAGGACTCGTCCGGTTTCAACAACGCCAACATGTACACGCCCGCGGACGGAGCAAGTCCTCGGATGCAGCAGTATCTGTTCTTTTCCAAAGAAGCTGACTACGGAGATGATTGGGGACTGACGATTACATCTCACCCGGAAATTGGGTTGATGCCCTTTACTCGGCCAGCGATGTTTGGACCTCAGGTCTACCCGACGCTTAGCGCCAATATTGTGCGATCAAGTGACACAGTTACCGCCGATGGGGGTACCGATGACGATGCCTGCGACACGATTGTCAATGTGGAGGAGGTCGCCGGAAATATCGTCTTGGTTCCCACATCAACCGTGCCCGATTGTGACTATGTGACCCAATCGGCCAATGCATTCGCGGCTGGCGCAGTGGGTATGGTTGTGGTGGTCGCAGACAATGAATACGTTCTATTCGGAGATGTCGAGCCCGATGTTGTGCCCACGGTTGGTGTGTCAGCTGGCGATATCGCTCCGGTAGAAGCACTGTTGGATGCGGCAGAGTTGGTGACGGCAGACCTATTCTCTAACGGTGCGTTGAAGGATTCGACTTTCGACAACGGCATCATTGCGCACGAGTGGGGCCACTACATTCAGAACCGCCTCGTCGGTAATGCTAGTGGTCTGGTCAATTTCCAGGGCCGAGCCATGGGTGAGGGTTGGAGCGACTTCCACGCACTCATGTTCATGTTGCGTGAATCGCATGCGCTTATCGAGGGTAACAGTAGCTTTGAAAGTGGCTACACAGTGAGCACCCACGTGGCTAACTTCACAAATTCGGTACGCCGTGCGCCCTATACCGTGGACATGGCAACGAACCCACTTACGTTTACTCACATTCAGGATGGCGCTCAACCCGATGGCTTGAGTCCGACCTCAAACGGATCGCCTCATGCGGCGGGTGAGATGTGGGCATCTGTTTTGTGGGATGTGTACGTCAGGCTGCTGAACACCTATGACTTTACCGAGGCAGAGAGCCGGATGGCTGACTACCTGGTTGCTGGATATAAGATGACACCCATTGCGCCCACCTACACCGAGGCGCGGGACGCCATACTCGCTGCCATGTACGCCAGCGAGCCCGGTGATTATGTTATGGCCTTGGAGGCATTTGCTCGGCGTGGTATGGGACTCGGGGCGGTATCACCGCCTCGTAGCGCCTATCCATTGTCTGGCGTGACCGAGTCGTATGAGAGCGAGCTCTCGACCTACGAGACGACCAACTTTGATTTAAACGAAGACTTTGATGGGTTGGACGTCGGCTTCTGTTCCCGTGATGGGGTGCTTGACGTGGGCGAAACAGGGACCCTTTCCTTTGACGTGAGCAACGCAGGTTCGGAGTTCCTTGCCGCGGTTCGCGCGCGGGCAGTGGTCACCAGTAACCATGACGTCACCATCGAGAACGAGGGTCTTGTGGAGTTCACTAATCTGGACTTATTCGAGACTGTTTCAAGCCCAGAGTTAAAAATGGTATTGAACGCGGCGGGGACGGCAGACACCTTGACCATGGAGCTACGGTTCCTCGAAGTGGAAAGTGGTGACGATACTGTCGAACCTGCTCCCATCGAACTAAGCACGGTAGTCAATTACGATTTCTTACCCCAAGCGTTAGTTGGTGATCAAGCTACTGAAGATATGGAAGATCGAAGTTTCTTCGCCACGTTCGAAGAGCAGGTGCTGTACGAAGAGACGATACCTGCAGCGGGTACTCAGCGCATAGACACCATCAACGTCGACTTCTTTCAGGGATTTACAGCAGAGCCTTTGGGTAGTCAGATTATGTTGCTGGTGAATAACCCTTACCCCACTGATGTTGCGGTTGAAACTACGGAAATTACCGTCGGTGAAGGCGACGATTTTTCCATGAGCTTTTGGCACTTTTACTGGATTGAAGCTGACTGGGATGGGGGCGTTGTTGAAATCAGTATTGACGGCGGCGAGTGGCTGGATGCGTCAGAGGCCGGTGGTGAATTCGCGATAGGTTATCCAAGTACCTTGCTCGCCTTTGACCAGTCGGCGCTGTCCGGCCGACCCGCTTTTACCGGGCGCAGTGATCCAGACAGTTTTGAGGGCGTGCGTGAAACCATTAGCTTTGGCTCAGCGCTCAATGGGTCGACGGTGCGATTCAGATTCCGGATCGCGTCCGACTACTCGGTCGCTGACTTTGGCTGGTGGATCGATAATGTGACCGTCTCCAATATAGCGTCACCCATGCTTTTCGAGACGGTCGCCGGAGACTCGGTAGACTGCGACAACAGCTTGCCTAGACTGTCCATAGATCGTTCATATGACAGTACGGAAGAGGGCGGTTTAGTTCAGGTTTCAGCAACGGCAAGCGATAGGAATGTCTCCGATGTGCTTTCCTACAGCTGGGCACAGATAGCGGGTCCCGAGGCTGAGCTGGCGGGCGCTGACACCCTTGATGTGACAATTACCTCTCCCAGAGTGAAAGACACTGAAACGTTGCTCTTTGACTTCACGGTCGACGACGGGTCGGGGGGTGTGGTCACAGAACGGTTTACGCTTGAGGTAACGAATATCCCGCCAGCACTGGTTTTATCGGGAAGCGAGGGTACGCTTGATGAAGGCTCGGCTGCGGCTATCGCTGTTGAGGTGACGAATGGAGCCGAGGACGATGTGTATACCTACGAGTGGATACAAGTCAGTGGCACCTCGGCAACGGTGACAGGTCAAAGCACCCCAAATCTCGCAGTGACACTGCCACGTATTGCGCAGGAAACCGAGGCCTTGGTCTTCAACGTGTCGGTAAGCGATGGTGTCGATGCAACGCTAGAGGAATATACCTTGACTGCAGTCAATATCGCCCCGACAGCGGCGGTATCCCTGGATCAGCCGTCGGTACAGGAAGGCGAGCCAGTGGCTGCGACCGTGACGGTAACCAATGCGGCGGTGGGCGAGAGCTATAGCTACTCGTGGACCCAAACATCGGGGACGCCTGCGAGCATCTCTGGGAGAACTTTGACATCGGCTACAATTACGACCCCAAAGGTTGACGCAACGGAAACCCTGGGCTTCGAGGTCGTAGTGAGTGATGGTGTTGTCAACGTGTCCACGCCATTCTCAATTACGGTCCAGAATAAGCCAAGTTCGGGCGGCTCTTTCGATTGGATGGCTATTGTATTGTTGACGTTACTGGGTCTGCGCCGGCGCCACGCTTTATCGGAGGGTGCCTGACCCTTATCTTCGAGTTCTGATGATGGGATTTCGTTGCTGGCAGGTGAAGGTTATCGTCACGTTGGTGTTGATCAGATGAGCAGGAGCTTAAGGGGCTCAGACGTTTTAGTCGGGGTCTTGGGAGGGGTGGTAATTCTCTCGGCAGTGCTTCCCGCTTCTTGGCGAGAAGCGCTCGCATATCAACGTGATGACTTCCATTGGTATCAGCTATTGACGGCCAATGTTGTTCACGAGGGCACGTATCACTTACTGCTTAATCTTGTGGCCTTGTTGCTAGTTACCATTCTCGCGCGCCGCCTCATGTCCAGTATTCAGTTGATGCTCTGTCTCATGCTCAGTCTGATTGTTGCTGTATTTGCTGAGCATACGTTGAGTCAACCGCCGTTTATGGCGGTTACGATTGCCGAGACGCGTGGTCTATCGGGTGGCATACACGGTCTCTTTGCCGCGAGCATGGTGCTTCTCGCGGCTGCAAGGGATCGTATTGCGCTACTCGTGCTTGTTGCCCTAGTGATCAAGGTATCTGTCGAGGCAGTTCAGGGGGAGGCCGTCATCAGTAGCGGCACGGTAGAGCTTGTTGCGGTGATGGGGCATTTTGGCGGAACGGTCTCGGGGCTGGCGTTCGCAGCCGCGCTTGTTCGTAGTCGAATAGCCTGGAGGAACTAGACCTCAAGGGCTTGGTTAAATCTATTTGAGCTGGTTCACACTCTGATAGGAATTAAATTGAACTCCCCCTTGCAGGACTTAATCTCTTAATGAGAGTGAGGCCTTTGAGGCAGTTCCAATGGATTTTGGCACCATGATGTTTTTTGTAGGCATGTCAATCGCTGCTTTTTTGGCGTGGGTGTGCGTATGGGCCGGTGAATACAAGTAGCAGGCCGCCTCGTTTCTTTCTACTATGTTCATCATGTCTCCTGATCTATTCATTGTAGCGCTGTTTACGCTGCTAGCTCTCTGGCTGGCGATTGGCATCTTTTCTCCCCGACTCGCATCAGAGTCCAATTGCCAGCAATGCGGTGAGCCTGTCTCCTACGGCATGTCAAAGCGGGGCATTAACGATGTCGCGCTCTGTGGCAGCTGCGGCGTCGCGGTGGGCTCTATTTCGGTAATGACAGAACAAAGTGACCAAGACGTGTCCGCTTAGCGAACGGTAGGAGACGCAATTTAGTCAATCGACACCCACAGCTGTTTTTGTCACATTTCTATGCCATCGTCTGTTGCAATTGTCTCTTTTTTGGGGCGTGGTAAATTTGACGCAGTGGCTGACAGCTGTGGTTCTGGGTGAATCCGCCTATGACGAGTTTGTTAAAACAAACCGTCGACAAATGCGTGGATTTGAATTGGTCCTCAAAGAAAGTGCGGCTGAGTTAACCACCGAGGAGTCGGTTTGTGATTTCCTATCCACGACCGAAGACCGTTATCAAATCGTCAAGCTATCGTTGAGAAAGCTGGGGCATGATGATCTTGTTGATGCGCTGGAGCTCAAGGGCCGTCCACCAAGAGGCGCAATGAAAAAGTCGGTAGCTCGCCAGCTGATGGAGCACCATCCCGCCGCTTATTTGCGGCTGGCTGCGCATATATTGGCATTTCCATGTCTCCCACGCTCAAAGGCACTGCCCTCAGGGCATGCGACGCGAGTTAGTGCTGTAGAGATGGCAAGGATGGTTGAGTACTACAGGCGCAGCTCGAATACGACCATTTATACCGCCTGTAAAATGTCAGTTGCTGCCCTACGCCGTATTCATGTGGTGATCGATGTCATGGACTTGCAGGCCATTTATCGAGAACGGCAGCCCGCATTTTGCGACTTGGCAACTGGGCGAATCCAGTACTTCGGGTGATACAAGAACCGAAGCCTCTCTCCCGTAGCGTCCTTTGCTGAAGTCAACTTGGCTCCCTCCTAGGAGACATAATAGATGCTCTAGAGTGGCAGGGCGGTGGTGTACTTGAGCTCTTCCATGGAGAGGAGGGCCGTGACATTAAAGACTTTGACCTCAGAAATTAAACTTTGATAAAAGCGATCGTAGGCGCGCGGGTTCGCTACTTGAACTTTAAGTAGATAGTCGATTTCTCCCGCTAAGCGGTGGGCTTCAATGACCTCAGTCCGCTCGTTCAATGCGGATAGAAATCGTGCTTGCCATTCACCGTCGTGCTCACTTGTTTTCACAAGCACAAAGAAACAGGCCTCGAGCCCTATTTTGTCAGGATCAACGATCGCGACTTCGCGCCGGATAACCCCCTCGTCTTTAAGTCGTTTGAGGCGATTCCAAACGGGTGTTTTCGAGGCTCCAACGGCAGATGCAATGTCATCAAGGGACAGTGTGGCATCGTTTTGCACGAGTCTCAGAATGGCAGCATCGACGTTATCCATTATTTAATTTCCTGAAATTTGAGTGACGTCAGGAAAATATACTCCAATTAATCTTTTTTAAGAAATTTACTTCTTATTTTTTGGTTATAAGTACATTTAAATAGAACTTTCTTCTATTATCCCGCGCTTGTGAGAAGAGGTAGCGAGCGATGGAGTTTCTCCCGATATTTTTAGCCACCCGCGATCGCCATGTGATGGTGGTTGGCGATGGCCAGATGGCG
>Ga0181567_10004662_pt1 | contig 10061 bp, 9 predicted proteins | sample 101ome_14_FD_133761 | JGI IMG/M metagenome (GOLD analysis project Ga0181567, IMG submission 133761) | Coastal salt marsh microbial communities from the Groves Creek Marsh, Skidaway Island, Georgia - 101403AT metaG (megahit assembly) | ecosystem: Environmental > Aquatic > Marine > Intertidal zone...
AAACCAGAAGACCCGCACGACCAGAAAGCTTGGCGCAATGCGATATACATAGTGCATCTGAGTGGTTTGATTCCTGATATTACAGGAGGTGCAACGCACTACCATAGTACAAAGGTATTTCCCGAGTGGGCATACACGGGACAGGTTACAACTAACATACACAAGCATGTGTTTTATACAGGTATAAAGTAAATGTACGAATACAAAGCAACTATTAGACGCGTGGTGGATGGAGACTCTATATATGTGGACATTGATCTTGGTTTTGACGTTTGGCTTCGTAACCAGTCTATTCGCTTATACGGAATTGACACACCTGAATGTAGGCAAAAAGATAAAGCAAGGAAGGCACATGGACTCCTCGCAAAAGCCTACGTTCAAAAGGCTCTCATCGTGGGAAGAACATATGCGCTCACAACAAAAGAGAAAGGAAAGTTTGGAAGATTTCTGGGCGAGTTCAAAACGGGAAAAGGATTTATTACGAAACTCCTTGTCAAAGAACGATTGGCGGTTCCGTACACTGGGCAAAATAAAAAAGAGATTGCGGTAGCTCACGAAATTAACCGTCAGGAGCTTATCAAGCAAGGCATGTTAACCGAGTCAGGCATACCACCTGTTAGCGAATATGAGGATAGATTGTGACAGCTTGGTCTTACAGTAGTATTAAAACTTTTGAGCAATGCCCTAAAAAATACTACCACTTGAAGGTAGCTAAAGACGTTAAAGACTACGGCAACGAAGCTACTCGATATGGTAACGAGGTGCATAAAGCAGCCGAAAAGTATATTAGGGATGGCGAGGAAGTACCGAAGAAATTTTCTTTCCTTAATCGAATGCTAGATGCACTTAACAGCTTAGAAGGAGAGAAGCATTGCGAATTAAAGTTTGGTGTTGCTTTTGACGGCAAAGAGTACAAACCAACCAAGTTTATGGCTAAAGATGTGTGGTTCAGAGGCATTGTTGATTTGCTCATAGTAAATGAAGACAAGGCCATAATCGTTGACTACAAAACAGGCAAGAACGCTAAGTACGCTGACACTACGCAGTTAGACATAATGGCTGCGGCTACTTTTACTCATTTCCCAGAAGTGCAAGAAATTAAGTCTGCGTTGGTATATGTAATCAGTAACGACTTTATAAGCAAGAAACACAGTCGAAAACTACACAAATCATACTACGCCACGTTTGAGGAGCCGCTACAAAGACTAGCAGTTGCCGAAGAAGAAGGCGTGTGGAACGCAAACAGTGGGCCGCTTTGTGGTTTTTGTCCAGTAAAATCTTGTGAACACTACCGTGGGAGATAAACATGGCAGTCAAGAAACGTAACTACAGAAAAGAATACGACAATTATCAAGGCACGGAAGAACAAAAGAAGAAACGTGCCAAACGCAATGCTGCTCGTCGTAAAGCTGAGAAAGAAGGCCGAGTTAAGAAAGGTGATGGCAAGGATGTAGCTCACAAGAAAGCTATGGATAAGGGCGGTAAGAACTCTGACGGCACTAGAGTCGAGAGCAAATCACGGAACCGATCCTTCAAACGGGACTCTAAGGGTAACCTAGTGTCCGAAACCAGTAAGCGTGAGCGTAAGCGTAAATGAGATTAGTAGATAACAAGGAGTTGGTCTTAAAGACAAAGAGACCACATTTAGTTGCAGAGAAAATACAAAGTTGCGAAGTAACAGAAGAAGAGGATGGCATATTCAAGGTGTCTATCAACTGGGGCTTGGAAGAATGTCAGCAGTTGGCTTCACTCAAAGTAAAAAACATACCTTCTCCCATAGAGCGTGACTACGAATGGACAGGTAAATACAAACCATTCGACCATCAAAGAGATACAGCTAGCTTCTTAACTGTACACAAACGAGCTTTTTGTTTTAACGAACAAGGGACTGGTAAGACAGCCTCAGTCATCTGGGCGGCTGACTACCTCATGAAACTTGGGCTTATAAAGCGCGTGCTTGTAATTTGCCCGTTGTCGATTATGAAGTCTGCATGGCAGCAAGACTTATTTACTTTTGCTATGCACCGTAGCTGTTCCGTAGCGCATGGCACGTCTGGTCAGCGCAAGAAAATAATCGAAGCGGGGTGCGAGTTTGTAATCATTAACTTTGATGGTGTAGGCGTAGTCAAAGAAGAGATAAAGAATGGTGGCTTTGACCTAGTCGTTGTGGACGAGGCTAATGCGTATAAAAACGTACAGACAAATAGATGGAAGATTCTGTATGACATCATGAGAGACATCGAGTGGCTATGGATGCTTACAGGCACACCGGCAGCGCAGTCTCCAGTAGATGCGTTCGGTCTTGGTAAACTAGTCAACCCAGAAGGCACGCCAAAATACTTTGGTCAGTTCCGAGATATGGTGATGTATAAGTTGTCACAGTACATATGGAAGCCTAAGTCCACTGCTGATAAGACCGTACACCAAATGCTTCAACCTGCGATCCGGTTTGAGAAAGAGCAATGCCTAGACCTACCTCCCGTAACCTATGTAGAAAGGGAGGCTCCGCTTACAAAGCAACAAGAAAAATACTACGACCTGCTTAAGAAGCGCATGATTATGGAGGCGGACGGTGAACAAGTTACCTCCGTCAACGCCGCTACTAACTTAAACAAACTACTACAAATCTCCGGCGGTGCTGTGTATACGGACGATGGAGAAGTTATAGAGTTCGACGTTAAGAACAGGCTCAAGGTAATACAAGAAGTAATAGAAGAATCTAGCCACAAGGTCTTAGTTTTTGTGCCTTTTACGCACACTATAGAATTGCTGCAAGAGTTTCTTACCAATAACAAGATAACCAGTGAAGTGATATCCGGCAAGGTGTCGGTTAACAAACGTGCTGAGATAATTAAAAAATTCCAAGAAACAGATCAACCCAGAGTTTTAATTATCCAACCTCAAGCCGCTTCTCATGGCTTGACCCTGACTGCGGCTAACACCGTTATTTGGTATGCCCCAGTCACGAGCGTAGAAACCTACCTTCAGGCAAACGCCCGCATAAACAGACCGAGCCAACACAACCCAATGACCATAGTGCATGTGTGTGGCAGTGACGTTGAGACTCGTCTGTACTATATGTTGAGGTCAAACATAGACAACCATAACAAGATAGTCGATCTCTACAAACAAGAAATAATTACTTGACATTGTACAATGTTAAACTAAACTTGCCATCCCCCTAACGTAATCTGGAGGAGCGATGAGCAACCTATACACAGCCGACCGCATGGCTAAGGACTACATGACTTTGCGGGAAGGCATTCGGGAGAAAGAAGAAGAAATCAAAAAGCTAAAAGAACTGCAAGTTAAGATCACAGACAAAATGCTTGAGCTTTGTGCAGAACAAAATGTAGACAGTTTAAAAACTGAGTTCGGCACTATATCTAGGCGCGTCCAATCTAGCTACTGGACTAGCGACTGGGAACAGTTCTACAAAATGGTCGAGGAGCACGGTGCTTTTCATTTGCTAGAGAAGCGCATTCATAACAGCAACATGAGGGAGTTCCTAGAAGAAAACCCTGATACCGTGCCAGCAGGACTGCAAGCAAAACAAACACACGTTATCCGTGTGATCAAACCATCCGCTAAATAGGAGCGAGCTATATGTCAAACGAAGTATCTATTTTCGAGAACGATAACGCTGTAGCTGCACCAAGCAACCGTAAGAGTTCGCTGGCGCAGAAGTTAAGCAGCCAGAACACGATCTACAGTAGAAGAATCAAAACCAATGCAAGGGGTACATTCACAAAGCTTATTAACGGTAAGCCTGTGGGAGAACCAATTCGTGACGAGTTTGAAGCCATCGTAATCAACATGCTACCCAGCGTGTCTCGTAACTATTACAAAGAAGAATATGACGCCAAGAAAGAAGAAGAGGGCGTTGTAACTTTGCCAGTATGCTGGTCACATGCAGCAGATAAACCAGAACCAGATGCACCTGAGCCGCAGAATGCGAACTGCGTAAACTGCCCGCAGAATCAGCCCGGCTCTGGTCAAGGACAGAGCAAAGCGTGTAGGTTCAAGCGTAGCTTAGCAATTATGCTAGCGGGGGATAAATCGGGTGACGTATACCAGATCAACATCCCTGCTAAATCATTGTTTGGTAAGAGCGCGGGTAACAAGCACCCATTTGAAGCCTACGTTAAATACCTGCTTTCCAACGGCGAGGCTCCAGATACTGTGGTTACGAAGATAGCCTATGACCCTGATGCCGCTGGCATGGAGCTTTACTTTGCACCTGTGCGCCGTGTCACCGACGAAGAATATGGCTTGATTGAAGCAGCACTAGATAAGCCTGAGACTGAGAGATACGTGAAGATCAGTGTTGGGCAAAACGATCTTGGTCAGCAGAAAGCTTTGGAAAGTAAGCCTGAAGAGCCAAAGATTGAACGCAGTGAAGAACCAGAACCCGTCGAAGTTGAAGTCGAAGTAGTTGAAGAACCCCAGAAGCGCGTAAAGAAGAAAGAAGAACCAGTTGTCCAAGAGGAGTCTGGTGCTCTTGCTGATGTTATTAGTGCGTGGGGTAGCGAAGACCAATGAGTTACGGCTATTCAGTCAAACTAGTCTCGCTCAACAAGTCTGCAAGTATTAAATCTCTAGGCGTGAAGCTAGGTAGAGAGTGCATTAAATATAATGTGCCTGTATCGCATGTGGCTGAGCGCCTAGGGGTCTCCAGACAAACGGTATATAACTGGTTCACCGGCGAATGCCTACCTAACGAGCAAACTAGGAAAAACATTGAAAAGTTTATAAACAAGATACAACGGTAGGATTATGAAATACCTTGACCTGCTTGATCATGTGCAGCCAGACAACGGCTGTTACTGCATTCTGGGGATAGGGTCATTCGTTAAACAAGAGTTAGTAGCTACACGAGAAGAGTTCAACGAAGTTGTAGATACGTACTTAGCCGAAAAAAGAGATGTGTATTTCGGCGTTGCAAAGTTCAAGTCTGTAGATGGAGGTCGCAAAAAACAAGACGTACAGTCGCTCAAAGCATTCTGGTTAGACATAGATTGCGGTGAAAATAAAGCTGAGATCAATGAAAAAACTGGAATACCTGATGGCTATGTAGATCAGGCTGCGGGCTTTAAGAAGCTGCGAGAATTTGTAGAGACTGTAGGTTTACCACCACCAACAATAGTTAATTCGGGGCGCGGGCTACACGTATACTGGGCGCTGACTTCGGAAGTTACTAAAGAACAGTGGGAACCTGTAGGCAAAAGACTTAACGAACTATGTAAGAAACAAGAGTTTTACGTTGATCCAAGCGTCTTTGAAGTAGCACGGGTACTTAGAGTTCCGGGCACTCTTAACTTCAAAGATGATCCTCCTAAACCCGTAGAGATACTGGGTGAGCTACGGCCGCCTATAGACTTCGACGAGTTTAAAGACATATTAGGTGTAAAAGAGAAGCAACCTGCAATAGAGGTGGAGCCTAGCAGGAAGTCTGCTTTGCGCGACAAACTCATGGAGAACATCCAGAGTAACTTCGCAAAGATTATGACAGCAAGTGCTAAAGGTTCTGGGTGCAAGCAGCTTCTCTCTTGCTACATGGACAGGAAAACACTATCTGAACCTAGATGGTGGAACGCTCTGTCTGTGGCCGCTAACTGTGCGGATAGAGATACGGCAATACATATATTGTCCAGAGATTATCCGGACTACGCACCCGAAGAAGTAAACAAAAAAGTAAAGCACATAACTGGGCCGCACAGTTGTGAAGAGTTTGAAAAGAATAACTCCGGCGGGTGTGAAGGATGCCCGCACAGAGGCAAGATAAAAAGCCCAATACAACTGGGTAATACTTTTGTAGCCGCTACGGATAGCGATATACCAGATGCACCGGAAGAAACCGAAGAGGAAGAAGAGGCAGAACCAACAAAGCCCTCTTACACGCATCCATATTACAGAGGTAAGAACGGCGGCATATATAGGATAGACGACCTGAACGATGAGGAAGCAAAGCCTGTATTTATTTACGAGTATGATTTGTACGTTAAAAAACGTATGACTGATCCGAATGACGGGGACATTGTGGTGTTTGTACTGCATACCCCAAAAGATGGTGTGCGCGAGTTCTCTGTTAATAACTCAACAATAGCGCAGCCTATGCGTATACGAGAGGCGCTAGCCAAAGAAGGTGTGCTAGCAACAAACAAACAATTCGATCTGATCGTGGCTTACGTGATCCACGCAGTTGTCGAAAACCAGAAGAAGAGGAAAGCGGAACTTATGAGAAGGCAATTCGGGTGGCACGATGGTGACACTAAGTTTGTTGTAGGAGACATGGAGATAACTGTATCCGGTGTATACCACAGTCCTCCTTCTTCTGTGACGAAATCTCTAGTCCCCCACTTTGAGCCACAAGGTTCGTTAGATAAGTGGAAAGAGGTGTTTGCTCTGTACGGCATGCCCGGCATGGAGGTACAAGCTTTCGGGGCTTTGACCGGCTTTGGCGCACCTTTGTTGAAGTTCACTGGACAAAAAGGCGCAATCATTAACCTGATTCACAGCAGCGCAGGTACAGGTAAAACTACCATCTTGCGTATGGCTAATAGTATTTACGGCGACCCTGAGAAGTTACTCGGTACAGTAGACGACACAAAAACCGCTAAGATTACTAAGCTAGGTATATTAAACAATATAGTTAACACCGTAGACGAAATAACTAATACAAAAGGAGATGAGTTTTCAGAGCTTGTATATGCGTTCTCGCAAGGTAAGGGCAAAGAAAAGAGCGAGCGGCATGAAACTAAGCTACGTATGAATACGACTACGTGGAACACGCCTACGCTAACTAGCTCCAACGCTTCGATGTACGACAAGCTAGCAGCTATAAAGAAAAAAGCAGACGGGGAAGTAATGCGTCTACTTGAGTTCAGGATTGACTATACAGACGAGAGTTTAATATCTACAGCGACGGGCAAAGAAATGTTTGACCACCAGTTAAACGCAAACTACGGCCACGCTATCGTCCCTTTTATTCAATATATTCTGGCAAACAAAGAAGAAGTGCTTGCTACTCTACAAAGCGTACAGGCAAGGATAGATAAAGACTTAAAGTTCACGTCTCGGGAGAGAAATTGGTCGGCTGTTGTGTCAGCTAACATTACTGGCGGCTTGATAGCCGAGCGTATAGGGTTGTTTACTGACAAAGAAGGAGAGAAGACCTGGGACATGCTGCGTATATATAAGGCGGTACTCAGAGAATTGTCAGAGATGCGGACTAAGACAACAGCACCTGTAGCCAATGCGCCTGCAATTGTCAGTGACTATATACACAGAAACATAAACAACATGCTAGTTATAAATGGTAACGTAGATAAACGTACTCATTTGGCTACCGATCCTATTGTAGAGCCTAGACATCATCTGTATATACGGTACGAGCCAGATACTAAGCTGATGTACTTGTCTGTAAACGCCTTCTCTAAAGACTGTTCAGAGTATCAAGTGGAATATACCGACACAGTAAACCAGTTAAAAGGAATGGGTATCTGCTTAGGCACGGACAATAAGCGTCTGTCTAAAGGCACAAACATACCATCCGCTAGTGTTCGCTGTGTGATCTTGAACTGTGACCACTCAGAGTTTATATCTATGGAAGGCATACTTCCGGATGACCTAAAAGATGAAAGTGGAGAAAGTGACGTACGAGATTAATTGGAAGAAGTTCAAGGTGGGGTATTCGTTTTTTATACCCTGCCTTAACCCAACAAAATCTAGGCGAGACATATTAAAAGTAGTACACAGACTTAAATACAAAGTTGTGCATAAAGTAGTAATAGAAGACGGAGTGCGCGGTGTCCGTGTATGGAGAGTAAGCTAGTCTGGTATCGCTGGCAGTCTGTTTGGAACTGGGTCAGACCTAGAGTCTTTGATTATCGGGTACATGTAAGGAGCTTCTTTTGAGTTCAGGAACAAACCGTCAGTGCTGATAGCTGCCCTTTTCATTCTGGTAGTTACAGAACGCTCCAAGTCCTCTGGGCTTATAGCATCGTAGAAATACATGTAATTGTACTTTGCTACTTCTTTTTGCATGTCTAACAGTTCGGCTGTAGCTTTCTTAGCTTCTTCGCTCTCTGCGCCAGCACTCATATTAGCTTCGACTACTTTGTCCGCTACTTCGGCGTAGTCTTGGTACAAAGAGTTTCTTGCTTCAGTCCTTTCTGCCTGTAAGCGCTTAAGTATAAAGGTGGACTCTTGGCTCTCAGCCACTTCTGTAGAACCAAAACCTATAGTCTGACCTAGAAGCTTCCAAGCATCATAATAGTCCGCTGGTCTGATCTCAGTAATACCATCTCTAGTTTTGAAGCCTTGTGTGCCTAGACGCAGAGCCTCCATAGGCTCTTTAATGAAGCCGGGAGCCATAGTCTCGAAGCCACGCATAACGTCACCTTCGAGCATAAAATCGAAGCCTCTAGCAGTATTTCTAGCTACGCCGCCAAATGCACCAAGAGTGAAGTCGAACATGCCGTTAACCCAAGCATCTTCCGTAGTTTCTCTTGGCACAGAATCTCTGAACCACAAACCATCCAGTGCTAACGAAGGCTGCGCGTTCCAGTCGGTTAGTGCAGAAATTGGCCCTAATTCTACCGCTCGTGAAAGCAGCTCTGCGGTCTCTGGTTCCAAACCAAACTGTTGGGCTAGTCCGCTCTCTGCACCAAAGTATCTAGGTATAAGGTTGTTGCGTATGTACAAGTCAATGCTACGTAAGCCTAGTGGATTACCTGCATCATCTACGTCATAAAAATAGTCAGCGTCTTCATCATCATAGTCGGGGCGTAAGAACTCTCGCAGTCCGTCCATGAAAGCTACAGCGGCAGTATAGCCAAACATACCGGTAGTTCCCCCAAAGACAAAACCCATACCCATCGTATCCCAAAACTTGGTAGCCGCTTTTTTCTTCTCTTCTCTGGTTAGCCCTGAAGCAGCATACGCTTTGTAGAAGTTCTGTACTATGTAACCCAAAGCTTGAAACTGGTAGCTCTTAAACTGATACGCCATACGGCCCCACCACTGTTTTGCGTAGCGAGGCTTATTGTATGACGAGTAATCAAACATACCTTCAAAGGTCAACTTGATTGCTTTCTCTGCGGCTGCTTCTATAGCAGCATCGCCAGTGACTCCTGCCTTCAATTGTTTTTCATACTCAAGCTCAAAAGCCGACATATAAAAAACTTCACGGCTCGTTCTCTCCAAGTGATGCAGCGCGCCTGTCATCACGGAGTAAGTAAATTTTGTAGCCCGACTAGCTCGCATTCTGGTGCGACTGCCTGTGGCTCTTATCGCGGACTCTTCTGGTTCGGCTCTACCAGTTATGTCGTGTATGCGGGTAGCTATAAATATGTTACGCATGTCGGCGTAGTCCCACGCCTTCTGTAGAGCATTTTTAATAGGGCTGCCTTTTACGTACTTAGAATTACGTATTGCAGGCTCGCCTCTTTCGTCCAGTATTTCTCCGTTTTCACCCGAGTCAGTAGAACCTAGACCTCGGAAGGTCATAAAGTTCTTCATGTATTTACCAGCCATCAAAGACGTTTTAGCTGCGCCGTACTCCGCGTGTAACGTGCCATAACCAAAGATGGCTAGTTGGGTAGGCTGTATGATCGCAGAGCGCATAGAGCTTAGTAAGAACAAGAAACCAGTCTTGGTACCGGCTCTTGATGCGTAATCTAAAACAGACTCGACGTCATTTAACTTGGGAGGACTTAACTCGTTAGTTGCTCGCAGTGAAACTTCGTTAAGAACAGCATTCTTTTTCTCAAACTCTTTGTATCTTTTTTGTACATCCCTAGCAGTTTCGCCCACTATAGTAGGCTGGTCTCTCTGCTCTCCTTCAATTTGCGCTCTACCTTCGCTTATCTGGTTGCGTATAACTCTGGAGTATTTTGCTCTTGAGGTCTGATTTATATTGGCTAGCTTCGTAGTGATAAAAGCCCGCAATGCGTCGTTGCTAAAACCTGCTCTGTTTTTACGGCGTATGTATGCTCTACGCACGTTACCTTCTGGCAGGGACAATAAATACATCTGATATATTGTATCTTTTAATGTGT
>Ga0181567_10004676_pt1 | contig 10047 bp, 9 predicted proteins | sample 101ome_14_FD_133761 | JGI IMG/M metagenome (GOLD analysis project Ga0181567, IMG submission 133761) | Coastal salt marsh microbial communities from the Groves Creek Marsh, Skidaway Island, Georgia - 101403AT metaG (megahit assembly) | ecosystem: Environmental > Aquatic > Marine > Intertidal zone...
CGGAAAGACTCAGGAAAGCGCGCGAGTTTATCACGCCCTCCTATGTCATTTTCCGCCTGGTACCAAAAAATCTGCCAGGTCTGGCAAACGAAACCGCGACGCATATTCGACCCGTTCAAGATACAGCCCGTGAGCCGGTGCCATGCGTCCCGCGAGGTGGCGATTTTTAGCCTCAAGCAACGCTCTCATCCATTCCGGATCATTTTGACCAACACCAACGCTACGCAGTGCACCTACGATATTTCGCACCATGTGATACAAAAAAGCATTCGCGGTAACCGTTACAATAACGAGACCTGCCGACTCTGTAACTTGAATCGACCGCAATTCTCGAACAGGCGAATTAGACTGACAATGCGCTGCTCTAAAGCTCGTGAAGTCGTGTTCGCCAATCAAATGCTGGGCGGCCTCATGCATCGCACAAACATCAAGTGCTCGGTGTTCTCGGACCGCAAACCGCTCTAAAAAGGGGTTTACCATTCGGTCATAAAATAAAAGATAACGATACTGCCTCGATTCGGCTGAGAATCGAGCATCAAAGTCCTCTCCCGGGCGCGCAACCCAACGCACGGCCATATCGTCGGGCAACCATCGATTGACTCCCTCCACCCAAGCCTTGTCTGTCCGCTCGGCGATGGTATCGAAATGCACCACCTGGCCAGACGCATGTACTCCGCTGTCTGTTCTGCCGGCGGCCTTAACGGTGATTGAGTGATCGGCGATTCGAGCGAGTGCTGTCTCGAGCTCTCCCTGGACGGTCCGCGCGTTTGCTTGTCGCTGCCAGCCCTGAAAGCCAGTGCCTGCGTAAGCGACGCCTAGAGCGATTCGTTGGGTCATTCCGATCAGTGAGGAAGCTGTTCCAAGAGTTGCTCCGCCTCCCGAACTTCATCTGGACTTCCCGTTGCAATGACTTTAGCCAATTCGGTCTTGGCCGATGTCGAATCCCCCATCTCAATATAAGCTCGGGCCAAATCAAGCGGATGGCTCATCGACTCGTCTGCTCCATCAATTTCATCAAGATCAAGCGTTTCACCGAGATCCAAATCATCAGTGAGTTCAAGGTCAAGCTCGACTTCGCTCAGATCTGCAGGCACCTCCGCGGTCATGTCGCCTATGCCTTTTTTTTCGCCGCTCACTGCAGCTGCCTCATCACCCGCCGCAGATGCTTCATCACGTACCTCGGTCGATTCATCACTCGTCGCGGGCGCTTCATCACTCGCCGCGGGCGCTTCATCACTCGCCGCGGGCGCTGCATCCTGAACCCTGGAGGCTACGGATGGGGTCACCTCGTCTTGCGGTTTTGATTCGGCAGCCGACTGGCTCTCTGAAGTCTCAACGGGTTGATTGGGACGGGCAGCCAATCCATCTACCCACCGGGCTTGCTGGCGCAGCCGATTGGCGAGCACAAGAATCAAAACCACCAGCATCACGACCACCAGGAGCAATCCCAACACCAAGGGGTTTGCCCAACCGGGGCTGGGAGGTGGTGCTTGATTGCGGAGCGTCATTAACTCTTGCTGAAGACTTGCCAGCGCGCGATCTTTGACCTCGATGGTCGATGTCAACGCCACTAAATTTGATTCGAGCGCCGTTAATCGATCGCTGAGCACTTGCTGCTCACTGAGCGACGCTGCCAAAGCAACTTCAGCTTGCGACAAGGCGTCGGTGAGTGACGCAACTTCGGGATTAACCCATTGATCGTTCTCAAACGTCTCGTCAGCGACAAGTCGCAATTCCGCACCACTTGAATCACGGGGTGTTGTGTCTTCCGTTTCTTGGGGGAGCGTCGTGCCTACGATAGATTCAGACGATGACGAAGTTTTTTTTTGAGGTTGTGGGTCCAAGAGCGCCTTGTTTTGAGCATCCACGACCGCCTCAGCCTCTTCGGCCGCTAGTCGGGCGGCATCCGCCAAGTCAGGAATGCGCAGTCGGTATCCAGCTTTCAATCGATTGATATTCCCACCAAGGAAAGCCTCAGGATTCTCTTGCTGAATCGCCAACATCATTTGAGGGATACTGATCGAACGATCTGGGCGAGTGGCGAGCGCGATGTCCCACAAAGTGTCACCTAGCGTGGTCATCTGCTCTGTATCCGTTCGAGCACCGCGCAAAGCCGAGGCTCGATCAGTCCCCATCGCCTCTAGACTCTGTCGCGTCGCCTGGCCGCGCTTCACGGGTGCAACCACCTCAGTGGTTCTCGGCAAATCGAGGAGCACCGTATATTCTTTCAGCAAACGTCCGCCGGGCCAGTCTAGAACCAGAACGAAATGGAGAAACGGCTCCAAAATCGCCGCCTCGCTTCGAACTCGGATGAAGGCGCCCCCTCTCCCGTCGACCGTTTCAAATGCTAGATCAAACAATCCGGGCGCCATCTCAACACCTAAACGCTCGAAATCGTTGGTTTCGGCGAGTGCGATTTTTAGATCGCTCGCAGTCCAATCACCAACATTTACCAACTCGATCTCAGCTCGCAGCGGTTGACTCAAGGCTGACTGAACCTCGATATTCCCGAGCCCTAATCCAAGTGTCCAATGGGAGAATAAAAGAAGTGTCGCCATCATACCCAAGTGGGCTGGGACCATCGTCTTGCTCACCGGCTGTTTCTGCATCATCGTCCCTCTTGTTAATCTGCTCGGAGCTCACATCGGGCACATTGACTTCTCTTTCGCCCGTTTGCCCTAGACCTCACCCTCGTCGACACCACTCTAATAAAAGGATTCGATCCGAATACCCTCGTTATAACTCACTGAGGAGTGATTCAGCAATTTGGATACTGTTGAGCGCCGCCCCCTTCCTGATGTTATCGGAGACAACCCACAGGTGTAGACCGAGGGGATTTGACACGTCGTTTCGGATACGTCCTACAAACACCGGGTCTGTCCCGGCGGCTTCGGTGACCGCGGTGGGGTAGCCGCCTCGCGCTCGGGTATCTAGAATCTCTACCCCCGGGGCACAACTCAGCAGCGCTGTGGCATCAGCGGCACTCAAGGGCGACTTGGTTTCCACATAAACCGCCTCGGAGTGCCCAAAGAACACTGGGATCCGAACACAGGTCGGACTAACCTGGATCGACTCATCTTCAAAGATGCGGTGCGTTTCCCACACCATCTTCATCTCTTCCTTTGTAAACCCATTGTCTTGAAAATCGTCGATGTGGGGGACCGCGTTGAACGCGATCTGCTTGCCATAAACGCGGCTTTCAATCTCCTGAGCATTGAGCAATTTCGCAGTCTGGCCCGCCAGCTCTTCAATCCCGGACTTACCGGAGCCAGAGACCGCTTGATAGGTCGAGACGTGGATCCTTGAGATTCCGACTGCGTCATAGATCGGTTTCAATGCGACCACCATTTGAATGGTCGAGCAATTGGGGTTAGCAATGATCTTCTTATTCCGAAAGGCACCCAGTGTGTGCAAATTGACCTCGGGAACAATAAGCGGAATGTCGACATCGCGCCGAAAAAACGAAGTATTGTCGATCACCACGCATCCCTGACTGGCAGCCACCGGAGCATACTTCTCGGACACACTACCGCCTGCTGAAAAAAGCGCAATGTCTGTCTCCGAAAAATTGTAAGTTGCGAGATCCTTTACCGTCAGATTCTTGTCCTTAAATGGGATACGCGTGCCTGCTGAACGCTCGCTGGCCAGCAAAGTGACTGATTTCGCCGGGAATTGCCTTTCAGCAAGAATCTCCAACATCACCTCGCCAACGGCGCCGGTCGCGCCCACAATGGCCACATTGACTTCTTTCATGGTCCGATACTCTTCTACGTTTTTGCTCACATCTGACTACGACATTGAGCAATGCTCGACGTCCGACGATCCATCGATTTCAACGGGGCCGAATTTTACCGGCAGGCCATCAGCTCGCCAACTGTTAGCGATACAGCGAAACGGTCGGGCCTCAATCAGGGTCTGTCGATTTCACTGACTTGGCCGCGAAGTCGAAGCAGATGATCGATCAAAACCAAGGCCATCATTGCCTCAGCAATGGGCGTCGCACGCACACCCACGCAGGGATCGTGGCGGCCCTTGGTCACCACATCCACAGGCTCGCCCCGCTCATTCACACTTCGACCAGGCTGGGTGATGCTGGATGTGGGCTTGAGTGCCAAGCTCACCTGGATCTCCTGCCCAGTTGAGATCCCTCCCAACACACCGCCTGCATGATTAGATAGGAAACCCTCGGGTCGAATTTCGTCTCGATGGAAAGAGCCCCTTTGCTCTACGACTTGAAAGCCGTCGCCCAGCTCAACGCCCTTCACCGCATTGATACTCATCATGGCCTTTGCCAGGTCGGCATCCAATCGGTCGAACACCGGCTCACCCAACCCGGGCATCACACCTTGGGCAACCACATTGATTCGCGCCCCCACCGAGTCCCCATCTCGTCGAAGCTGGTCGATCAATGCCTCCATCTCGACCACCCGATCGGCATCCGGACAGAAGAATGGGTTCTGATCAATGACGTCCCAGTCAAGTTTCTGAACCTTGATGGGCCCCATTTGCGCGAGATACCCTCGGACAGAAATTCCATGGTGGTGTGTAAGATACTTCTTAGCAATCGCACCGGCCGCAACCCGCATCGCGGTCTCACGCGCAGATGACCGACCACCTCCACGATAGTCCCTCACGCCATATTTCGCGTGGTAGGTGAAATCAGCGTGTGCGGGCCGAAAGACGTCCTTAATTTCGGAGTAATCCTTCGAGCGTTGGTCTTCGTTCTCGATCACTAGACCAATAGACGTTCCAGTGGTGACCCCTTCAAAAACGCCGGACAATATTTTGACCGTATCAGACTCTCGTCGCTGGGTTGCATAACGACTGGTACCAGGTTTCCTTCGATCAAGATCAACCTGAAGATCAGCTTCTGCCAGCGGCAACCCTGGAGGACAGCCATCGATGACACAACCAAGCGCAGGCCCGTGGCTCTCGCCAAAGGTCGTGACGCGAAAAGAATCTCCAAAGCTGTTGCCAGGCATGCAAAGTGCGCTCTAAAAGTGCGATAGTATAGCCCAGTTCGTTTCAGACCCGGTGAATCAACTACACCTCGACTCAACTCAATTGCCGAGCCACGTGTCCTTCGTCTGAACCCCCTTATTTTTTCTTGGGAACATCATGGAAAAAGCATTTTTAAGCATTCTCGAACAACTTGGGGAAAACCCCGACCGGGACGGATTGATAGACACACCCAAGCGGGCAGCCAGTGCCATGGCTTTTCTGACCAAGGGGTATCAAGAATCCCTGTCGGAGGTGGTCAACGATGCCTTGTTTGAATCCGACACGAGCGAAATGATCATCGTGCAAGACATTGAACTCTACTCCATGTGCGAGCACCACCTGCTGCCTTTCATCGGCAAATGCCACGTGGCTTATCTCCCGACGGGCCGAGTGCTAGGTTTGAGCAAGGTCGCACGAATCGTTGATATGTATGCAAGGCGGCTGCAAATACAAGAGAATCTCACCAAGCAGATTGCCGAAGCCATTCAAACGGTGACCAATGCGGCCGGCGTTGGCGTCATCATTGAGGCGCAACACATGTGCATGATGATGCGAGGCGTCGAAAAACAAAATTCGATGATGAAGACGTCGATGATGCTCGGTCAGTTCCAAGGAGATCAAAGCACCCGTATGGAGTTCTTATCTCTGCTTGAACTGCGTCGGTGATCGACTAGTCGAACCAGAAAATATCGACTCGCGCTTCAGGCAGCTCAGGTACCGGCGACAATATCCCCAGCCCTTGCGGCACTAACGTCACCGATCTTGGCAGAGACGGCCGGAGGTCTGCTGCGATCGCTTCGGCTCGACGCAAGGATTGGTTTAGGCCGAATGATTCGTCGTCTGCGCCCCTGGACGGTCCACTCACTGCAACGACCAGGGTCACCTTTTCCTCAGCACCGAGGCGCGCTCGCAACCGCTCAGCCACCTTGCCTTTCGCACCTTCAAATGCGGATAGCGGCAAGCGCCAGAGTTTAAGGCCGGCATAATCTATAAAATCCGAGCCGAACACGGCCATCCTTGAGCGAATGGACATCGTCAGGTAATAGACTTTCCCGTTGCCTCGGCGACCTACGTAAATCACCTGCCAAACGTCTCTGATGGTATCTAAACCAACCCAATAGTGTTGATATTGCTCCGGCCCGTACAACAAGCGAAAGCCAAAGATGCCGTTCGCCCAATCTGCACTGCTACCGCAATCTCGACCTTCACATACAAATTGCGTGGAGAACGAGGCAAGCCGTGATTCACGCAGTTCATCGAACACCGACTGGTGGCTCAGCGCAGGCGGGGCTTCATAGAGCGCCACTTCACGCTTGCCCTCGATAATGCGTTCCCGCTCAGCCACTAGGCCAGTACTCAGATTTTCAATGCTGCCCAGCACGACACGGATGGACTCTTCGGATTGCGCAGACAGCGCCTCTACCAATCGGGCGTGGACTAAATCGGCTCTCAAATCCAGCGATGACGCCATCAGAAGGATGACCGCCCAGCGCGCCCACAGTGCACTCATCGGCCAGCCTCCAAAATCTCAGGGTCAGCGAAAGGGCGTGCGGTCAACGCGAGCCGCCAACGAGGGGCGGTCTCTTTACCATCTGACACAGGGCGTATCAGGCCAAAGGCATTGGCCGTCCCCACTGCCGCTGAGTGCCCCGCGAGCATTTGCAACAGATAACCAATAAGCGGCATATGGCTGACAAGGATCGCGCTCCGGCTTAGCGAATCGCACCACTGATTCACCGCTCGCGGATCGCTCTCTGGCGTTAGGATGGGTAACGTCTCAACCGGCACGAACGGGGTAAATGCCTGCGAGACAATTCGACTCGTTTCCTCTGCCCGCACATAAGGGCTTGCAAAAATCACATCCGGTGTCATCCATTGCCTGATGGACGCGCTCACCGCTTCAGCCTGGGCACGTCCCTCTTTCGTCAGTCGACGTTCCGCGTCGTTGCCTGCCCAGGGCTCAGCCTCACCATGGCGCATCACTACAACAGGCTTTGGGGCCATCGCATACCGCAAGCGCCTTAGTCGCCTGCGACCTCCAGCAAGAATTCATTCAAATTCTTAACAAAACTCGCCGGATCATTCAATTGACTGCCCTCGGCCAATAGCGCTTGATCAAATAAGACCCTTGCCAAGCGATCGAATCGACCCTCATCGCCTTCAAGTGCTAAACGCTTCACTAACGGATGATCCACATTGATTTCAAAAATACGCTTGGACTCTGGCACAGCTTGACCTGCCTGTTCCAGAATGCGGCGCATTTGCATACCCATGTCATCTTCGGTCACTACAAGGCACGAAGGCGATTCGGTCAGCCTCTGACTCACGCAGACGGACTCGACATCATCGCCGAAGGTCTTCTCTAACCGCTTAAGCAACTCGGTGTGTTCGGCAGCCGGCTCTTTCTTTTTATCCTCGGTTTCATCTGATTCGCCATCCAAATCCAGCGAACCCCGAGCAACATCTTGAAGCGACTTGCCATCAAATTCTGCCAGATGACTGACCAGCCATTCATCGATGCGATCGAACAACAGCACGACTTCAATTCCACGCTTTCTAAAAATTTCTAAATGCGGCGAACTCTTTGCCGTCTGGTAACTGTCTGCGGCCACATAATAGATTTTTGTTTGGTCCGACTTCATTCGCTCGACGTAACTAGCCAACGACTGGTTCTGGGTTTCAGAGCCGCTGGTTGAAGTGGAGAAGCGAAGCAATCCGGCGATTTTTTCTTTGTTGGCAAAATCCTCAGCTGGCCCTTCTTTTAAAACTTGTCCAAATTCTTCCCAGAATTGCTGATATTTTTCGGGGTCAGACTTAGCGAGTTTTTCCAAACTGTCCAACACCCGTTTGGTCAGCGCCGAGCGCATCGATTCGATCGCTGGGTCTTTTTGCAGGATCTCTCTCGAAACGTTGAGGCTTAAATCGTTGGAATCAACCACCCCTTTCACGAATCTTAGGTAAAGCGGCAAAAACTGCTCAGCTTCATCCATGATGAAAACCCGTTGAACATACAGCTTCAAACCCCTGGGCGATTCTCTATTCCATAGATCGAAGGGCGCTTTAGCTGGGATGTACATCAAGCTGGTGTACTCCAGCTTGCCTTCCACCTTGTTGTGAGACCAAGTCAACGCATCCTGAAAGTCGTGCGCAATGTGCTTGTAAAACTCCTGGTACTCCTCGTCAGCGACGTCCGCTCGCGAACGAGTCCAGAGGGCTGTGGCTTTATTAATGACCTCAAACGCATCTTCAGCTCCATCCGTCTCACTGTCCTCCTCATTGGGCTTGCTGGACTGCATCAGGACCGGCACGCTGACGTGATCCGCATATTTTCTGACAATGGCCTGCAAACGATAGGATTCGAGAAACTCCTCGCAATCATCATTCAGATGAAGGGTGATCGTGGTCCCTCGAGCGGCGCGCGCGATGGTTTCAACCTCAAAATCTGCTTCCCCTGCGGACGTCCAACGACAGCCGTCTGATTCTCCTTCACCAGCCCGGCGAGTTTCGACAACGACCCGGCCCGCCACAATGAATGACGCATAGAATCCGACGCCAAACTGACCGATCAATTGAGAATCCTTCTTTTGATCTCCGGTCAAATTGGTCAGAAATTGTGCCGTCCCAGACTTAGCGATGGTTCCTAGATTCTCTATCACCTCTTGGCGCGACATTCCGATGCCGTTGTCGGCAATGGTCACTGTCTTAGCATCTTTGTCCGCCGAAATGCGAATTTCAAACGTCGCGTCGTCTCCGAGAAGGTCGGGGGTCTCAAGACTTAAGAATCGAAGCTTATCGATAGCATCGGAAGCATTTGAGATAAGTTCTCTTAGAAAGATTTCTCGGTTGGAATAAAGGGAGTGGATCATCAACTTGAGCAGCTGACGCGCTTCAGTTTGGAATCCTAGAGTTTCTTTGGCGGCGGTTTCTGACATCGCTTTCTTTCCTTTTGGCCACTTGTCACAAGAAGACGCTTCGTCTCACTAGGTTACAAGGTGGGGTTCATGGGGGCGATTTCAAGAGCTTCTTGGCGCGCGGGTGAATGGCCACGGGATAAAAAAACCCCGGCAAATGGCCGGGGTTCTCTTGATACGTGCAGGCATGTCGCTCGCATCATCGCGCTGCTAGCCCCAACCCGTGATCTCCTTCAAGGCATCACCAATGGCTGCCAGGCTCTTCACTGTGGATACGCCAGCTGCATTTAAGGCGGCGAACTTATCGTCAGCCGTGCCTTTACCCCCTGCGATGATGGCTCCCGCATGCCCCATTCTCTTGCCAGGAGGGGCCGTGACACCGGCTATGTAACCCACCACTGGCTTGGTGACTTCTGCCTTGATGAACTCGGCGGCTTCTTCCTCGGCATTGCCGCCGATTTCGCCCACCATCACGATAGCTTCTGTGCCGGGATCATCCTGGAATCGACGAAGGATATCGATGAAATGGCTCCCTGGAATAGGGTCGCCGCCAATACCTACGCAGGTGCTCTGCCCATAACCTAAATCGGTTGTTTGTTTGACCGCTTCGTAGGTCAAGGTGCCTGATCGAGACACGATACCCACTTTGCCAGGCAAATGGATGTCACCCGGCATGATGCCAATTTTGCATTCGCCGGGCGTGATAACGCCGGGACAGTTAGGCCCGACAAGAACAACGCCCATCTCATCCACCAGCACCTTGACCGCCAACATATCCAATGTTGGAACGCCTTCCGTGATACAGACGATCAATTTGATGCCGGCATTGGCTGCCTCTAGGATGCCGTCTTTGGCGAACGGCGCTGGGACGTAAATCACCGATGCATCGGCGCCCGTCGCGGCCACTGCATCCGCGACCGTATCAAAGACCGGCAACCCCAGATGTGTTTGGCCCCCTTTCCCAGGCGTGATGCCGCCAACCAACTGGGTTCCATAGGCCAGGGCTTGTTCAGAATGCAGCGTGCCTTGCGATCCAGTAAATCCCTGACAAATAACCTTGGTCGATGAATTAACCAATATGCTCATGCTGCACTTTTCGCTGCCTTAACCACTTGCTCTACCGCGTCAGTAAGAC
>Ga0181567_10004686_pt1 | contig 10038 bp, 11 predicted proteins | sample 101ome_14_FD_133761 | JGI IMG/M metagenome (GOLD analysis project Ga0181567, IMG submission 133761) | Coastal salt marsh microbial communities from the Groves Creek Marsh, Skidaway Island, Georgia - 101403AT metaG (megahit assembly) | ecosystem: Environmental > Aquatic > Marine > Intertidal...
ACCTCCTACACCCGGGTTTTCACTGACCTAGTACTACCTGCACTCCATGCCTTTCAGCCCCAGTTGCTGGTGGTCTCTGCCGGTTTTGATGCCCACCAGGCCGACCCGCTCGCTGGCATGGCCCTAACCGACGACACCTACTACTGGCTCGGTCAGCAGTTGCGACAGGTCGCCATGCAGCATTGCGATAGCCGGCTGCTGTCGACCCTGGAAGGCGGTTACAACCTTGGCGTGCTGCCTGGCAGCGTATTGGCCTATCTCCAGGGCACGCTGGAGCAATCCTTCTCCGGTTCCTGAAGCAGTCTTACAACTTCTCGAGTTCGGTGATGGCTTCTGTCACCGCTTCCAGGCGCTGTTCCAGAATAGCCTGGGCATCCTGCAAACCTCGGTTGTAGTAAAACTTCCCCATTTGCGCGCTGAAAAAGTCGACCAGGAACTCGGCATCGAACTGGCCGATCTCCTGGTCCAGTTCATCATTGAAGTACTGCTGTACCTTGCTGACGATGGCGGCTTTTTCTTCTGGGGTGAAATCAATCATGGTGATCCTGTCTTCTATTTTTCTGTGCGCGGCTTGGGTTGTTCGCGGTTGAAGCCGCGAATGGCGTCTTCATTCCATGACAAACGAATGGCTGCTGCTCACTTCACCGGAAAATCGAAATAGGTGTCCGGATAGGGTTCATCGAACAGGGTGAAATGCCACCACTCCTCTTCCAGGCCAGCAAAACCATGCTTGCTCATGACCGAGCGCAGCAACTGGCGATTGGCGCGCTGCTGCACGGAGACGGTGGTATCGCTGGGCCAGGATTTCTGGTCGAACAGGTCAAACGGCGTGCCCATGTCCAGCTCCTGGCCGTTTTCCAGTGAAATGATGGTGACGTCGACGGTGCTGCCACGGGAATGGCTGGACTTGGCGGCAATAAAGCCTTTCGGAATCAGCTCGTCCTTGTCGACGTTGGGGTAGTACTGTGCCTTCATGCGAATGTCATCGGGGTCGTTGGCCCAGCGCACGAAATAATCCACCGCCTGCTGCGGGCGGTAGGCATCAAAGAACTTGAGCGCAAAGTTAGAATAGGCCAGGTCCTGCTGCACTTTCTTCAGCGCTATGGCCGACTGCAGGGAGACGATCAGCGCGTTGCCGTGGTAACCGGGAATGGGCTGGCCGATGAAGTTGTTGTCGGAGTAGTAACGCAGGTCGAATTCCACATACGGAATGACTTCGGTCAGGTAAATGAAGTTGTCAGGCACATCCTGTGCGTGGGTCGTGGAAGAGTATGAATACATAAGAAACAGAACTGTTGTGATGAAAGGTTTTATGCCGGGCATGCCGAAACGTTGTTCGCGGTCGGCCTCATGGTACCGATGAACATATCACCCTGCCACCCGGTAAACAGTGAGCCTGACAGGACAACAGCGTGCCGTCCTGTCATGGCTGTCCTTCTTACCCCTCTTCTTAGGCCTCTTTATGGCTGCATGGCTGCATGGCTGGTTTAGCGGGGCGGAAAACCCGGAAAGGTGGCAGCGCCTTCGGGAATGTGGTGGAAGGCCTGCTTCTGACCGATCCAGATCACGTGATCCGGCTTGTCGTACAGGGACGGATCATCCAGGGTGCCGACCTTGACGATGACAAAATCTGCCGCCGCCGGGGCATGGGTCACCAGGTGTGTGCCGCAGTCAGGACAGAAGTCGCGGGTGACCGGGGTTTCCAGGTCAGAACGCCGGAACTGTTTCACCTCACCCTTGGTGTAGGAGAAGTTGGCTTTCGGCACACCGACGATCACGTTGGGGTTGCCGCCGCTGATGTACTGACAGGCGCGGCAGCAGCACTGCCCCTTGAATGCCACGTCGCCTTCAATTTTGTAACGGATGTTGCCGCAGTAGCAGCCGCCTTCATGAGCCATGGTGGTCTCCTCGCTGTGTTGTTGGTGTTGTTAATTGTTCGTTGAGTTGTTTTCGTGTTACTGGAATGCCAAATGTTCGCTAGCGTCCCGGTGTGAATTTCAAGGACATGTCTTCTCGGCTAAAGCCGCTCCTTTCCAGGATCAACGCTGCAGGAGCGGCTTTAGACGCGAACGGAAATTTCCCAGTTTTCAAATGGGGTCACCTCTCATTATTCCAGCACGATACGGCCGTTGCGCATGCCGTTGTAGGACGTCGTGGTGAGCCACTGGTATGTGGCATCAAAGAGCTGCTGCGCATCGCGCTCCCACATGGCGTTGTGGGAAGCGCACGGCATTTCCACGTACACCTTGTCGGTGGCGCCATAATCCGCATACAGGTTGCGTACCAGGTCGGGCGTCACCTGCCTGTCCTGGGCGCCGGCCACCATCAACAGTGGCGTGTTGGTCGCGCCCACCACGTCCTTGCCCCAGCCAAAGGTCACGGCACGTGGAGCGCGCCGCACGCCGCTGCCCCAGGTGGCACCGACCGGATCAGAGGCCAGCATGTCGGCCCACACGGCATCGCTGACGCGCTGCTCATATTGATTGGTACAGCCAACCTGGCGTTCCCAGTTGGCAACAAAGTCAGCTTCGGACTGCTTGGTGATGGCGGCCCCGGTAAAGTCGGCTTCAGCCATGGTGGCCGGAAAGGCACTGATATAGGCCGGTGCCAGCATGACGATGTTGTGCACCTTGTCCGGATGCCGGTAGGCATAGCCGCCGGAGCGCGGACCGCCCTGCGACCAGGCCACCAGGTGCACCCGGTCCACCCCGCGCAGTTCGCGCAGGTAATCGACCACACCATCGATGTCGTGCCAGTCGGAGTCCATGGACGTGGTGGCATAGGGATAGGAGGGTTCACAGCTGTCGCCGAACAGCTGTTCCTGCTGGGCGGCGGACAGGTTGCAGCGGTCGTTCATGACCAGCGGGCGCGTGCTGCGGCCATACCCGGTCATGTCCATGGAGAACACGTCCATGCCGCGTTCGGCCAGGTAGGCCATCCAGCTGTAACCAGCCACCGGCACATCAAAACCGACTTCTGCCGGCGTGCCGGCACCGTGAATGAACAGCACCACCTGCCCTTCCAGGTCACGGCTGTTCAGCGTAGCCGGTGCCACCCGTTCCCGCACATAGATCTGGGCCACCGAGCCGGTCATGGACGGTACCCGGGAAACCACCGGCACATAGTGCTCAACGCTCAGCACACCGCTATTGCCCGAGGCGGCCATTTGCGTCTCCGAGCAGCCGACCAGCAAACTGGTCACCAGAAAACAGGCCAGCAGGCCCCGCAGTGAATGCCGCATAGGATCCCCCCCAATAAAAACGGCTCATAGAGGGGGTGAGACTATGACAGACCGGGGGCCTGATCAAGGACTCACCACAAATTGACTAATCCCAGGCGGAGGGGTTTAATCTTGGCCAACAACAAGATCACACTGGGGGATTACCAGCATGTCAGAGTCAGAAAAAAATCAGCAAAAACAGGAACTCACCGCGCGCCGCAAGGTGCTGAAAACCGGCGTGGCCATGGGTAGCATGGCCGCCACCGCCAGCCTGCCGTTCTGGTCGCAGGTGGCCCTGGGCCAGAATGAGGAAGTCGTGCCGTTTACCGACATGCCCGAAGGCTACACCGTGCCGCCGAAACAGGCCGGGGGTATCTATTACCAGGACACGTCCAAGATTGACGATTTCTATTCACCCAACGGCAACTTCTACGTTATCCAGCATTACAACCAGCCCACCCTGGATGCCAACGCCTTCACCCTGAAGGTGACCGGCCTGGTGAACCGAGAGCTGAGCTTCACCCTGGCTGACCTGAAGAAGTACCCGAAATTTGAAGTCGACGCCGGCTTTGAATGCGGCGGCAACTCCCCGCGCCTGTTCCAGGGCCTGATCGGCAACGCCAAGTGGGGCGGTGTGCGCCTGGTGGACATTCTGGAGGAAGCCGGCCTGGATCGCGACGGCATCGAAGTGGTGTTCTACGGCGCCGACAAGGGCATGGAAAAAACCCGCATCGATCTCGACCTGCAGGTGGAACAATCCTTCGGCCGTAGCATGCACATCGACGACGCCCTGAACCCGGACATCGTGCTGGCCTACGAAATGAATGGCGAACCCCTGCCCGTCTTCCATGGCGCCCCACTGCGCCTGGTCGTGCCCGGCTGGTACGGTGTGGCCAATGTGAAATGGCTGAGCCAGATTCACGTCCAGGACCGCCGCTACATGGGCCGCTTCATGGGCCGCGACTACGTCACCCTGGCCAAGCGCAACATCGGCGGCGAAGAACGTTGGGAAGAACGCTCCGTCACCAAGATCCGCCTCAAGTCTTCCATCATCCGCGTCACCAAAAACGGCAGCAACCACACCATCACCGGTTTCGTCCTCAACGACGGCACCCCGCTGCGCTCGGTGGAAGTCAGCATCGACGGCGGCCCCTGGCAAATGGCCGAGATGGACCCCAGAAACTCCAAGTACTCCTGGAAACTGTTCAACTACACCTGGCGCAATGCCAGCCGGGGCGAACACACCATTGTCTCCCGCGTGACGGATGTCACCGGTGAAGTCCAGGCCACTCAGGACGACATGCCGGAAAAACCCACCCGCTGGGAAAACTACGCGCAGTTCCCACGCACGGTGCGCATCAGCTAATGACCTGCCCTGTGTAGGAGCGGCGTCAGCCGCGAACGATAAAAGCCCGCGAATGCGGGCTTTTTTATGCGCAATGATTTTCAGCACGGAAACAGGTCACAACATGAATGCGCACATGTATGCCGAATACCGCTAGGAATACCGAGTTTTGAGTGGGATACTCACCCACAAGGAATACATATACGCCTGCCCGCCTGTCGGATATCAGAGCATGCGAACATACGAGTACGATGGAAAGAAATGAGATGCATGTCGAGGCTACATTGACCTAAGAATTAAGCAGCTATTTGGAGCAAATTTGCAACTAGATCCTACACCCATAAAGTGCAAACGAAACATAACAAACCCTTTAATAACGCCCTTCGTGCTGACTTATCATCTAAGAGTCAACCTGAAAACTCTCCACCCAGTGCCGTAGACGACTGCGCCTCAGCAGTCAATGAGAGCTGGGCTGAACGTGCTCGGCAAAAACTTAAATCCAGGAAAGACAGCTGGCTGCAGCGTTTTCGCCGAAACAAGGGAACTCGCTAGTCGCGCTTCAGCCGAGCATGGTTGGCCAGGTAAGTCTCCTCCCCCATCGCGGCAATCTGCTGATCCACCATCCAGTCCATCACTGCCAGCAACGGCGCATACTTCTCGGCATCCCGTTCAAGCACACCCAGCACATGGGTGATGGCTTCCAGTGTTGAATGAAACAGAGGGTCCGGGGCTTTGCGGATGCGGTAACGAGAACGTGCCTCTGGCACAAAGCTGATTTGAGGCAGGTTCTGCAGGGCGGGTGAACCGAGCAGCATGCGCTGGGCCTTGCGCCAGCTGCCGTCGAGGAAAATCAGGGGCCTGGGCTCGGCGACATCCCACTCCTCTACCGCTGTGCTCTGCTCACCGGGATACACCAGTACCGCGTTGGCTGGCAGGGCCGTGATGACCTTTTCATCCATCACCGTGCGGGTATGGCAATCCTGCAGGCCAAGCTGGGCAATACGGGCCGTGCCGATGGCATGGTGCTGCTCGCGGACATGCTGAAAGATGTGGATGGGCCAATGATTGGCGATGGGCGCCGGCAACTGCGGGCAATAGCAGACCGATTGTGGGCGCTGGCAGCGGGCGCAAACGGGACGGCGTCTGGTCATGGTCTTGATACGGTGGTTGTTGGAAGAAATCTGGGCATCACTATCTGCCGACACCGTAGCATGCTTTCTGGATGGGTTTCACGCGTTCCACAGGGATTTTGGCGTTGCAGGGTATTAGCCGCCAGAATGATCCGATACGGGCATACATGTCGAATACTGTCATGACGCTTTTCGCTACAATCACCCTGACTAACAACACACCTACCTTTCCATCTATTTACCATCACCTCACTGACCAGGAGTACCAACAGCATGGCATGGGTCTATCTCGTACTAGCCGGCCTGTTTGAATCTGGCTGGGCCGTCGGCCTCAAACATACCGAGGGCTTTACTCGCCCCCTCCCCTCCTTCATCACGGCGATCGGCCTGGTGTGCAGTTTCTGGCTGCTGTCCACAGCCATGAAAACCATTCCGGTAGGCACAGCCTATGCCGTCTGGACGGGCATTGGCGCCGTGGGGGTGACCATCATCGGCATCGTCTTTCTGGGCGAGTCGCGCGACCTGGCACGGCTGTGCTGCCTGCTGCTGATTGTGGCCGGTGTGGTGGGTTTGCAGCTGGTGTCTTCTCCACACGGGGCCAGCTGACGTGCATCAGATCAACCCGCGCAAACTCCTGCACAGCAAGTGGACGGCGGTGACACCCAAAAATAAGGAAAAGCATTTCCTGGTCACCAAGGCTACTTATGATGAGGAAGGCAATGTCACGCTCTGCCTGTTGGAAGCCGTGCTCACGAAACGGGAACAGGCGATCAACTGGCAGAGTCTGAAGAACAGCGACGCTTGGCGGCAGGGCTGGGTGTGATGTCACGCGCGATGCGTGGCATGGACTGTTACACCAGGTGCTTGATGGGCACGTGCGTATTCACATCGGCATCGTAATCGACACCTTCCACCTGGAAACCGAACAGGCTGAGAAACTCGGCCATGTAGCCGTCGAAGTCGGTCATCTCATGGATGTTGTCGGTATCGACCTCGCCCCAGTGATCGGCGACGGCTTTCTGTACTTCCGGTTCCAGTTCCTTGTAATCCGCGCGCCAGCGGCCCTCGTCGTCCAGGCGCGGTGATGCGCCATAGAGACTCTCACGAAACAACAGGTCCACCTGCTCGATACAGCCCTCATGGGTGCCCTTCTCTTTCATTACCTTGAACAGCAAGGACAGGTACAGCGGCATGATGGGAATGGCCGATGAGGCCTGGGTCACCACGGCTTTCAGAACAGACACACGGCCTTCACCACCCAGATCAGCCAGAGATTTGTTGATGGCGGCGGCCTTCTGGTCCAGGTCTTTCTTGGCAGCACCAATGGTGCCGTTCCAGTAAATGTCCCAGGTCAGCTCGGCGCCCAGATAGGTGTAGGCGGTGGTCTTGCAGCCTTCGGCCAGCACGCCGGCGGCTTTGAGGGCATCGATCCACATCTGCCAGTCTTCGCCGCCCATGACGGCGACGGTGTTGGCAATTTCCTCATCGGTAGCCGCGGGCACGGACATTTGCTGGATCTGCACCTTATCGGTGTTGATGCCGCGCATGGTGATGTCCTTGCCGATGGGTTTCAGGGTGGATTTGTGCACCTCACCGGTTTTCGGGTGCGTGCGGCGCGGGGATGCCAGCGAATACACCACCAGGTCCACCTGGCCCAAGTCGGCCTTGATGGTGTCGATGGTCTTCTGCTTAATCTCGTCGGAAAAGGCATCGCCGTTGATGCTCTTGGCGTACAGGCCCTCTTCCTCGGCAAACTTGTGGAACGCCGCCGAGTTGTACCAGCCGGCCGAACCCGGTTTGCTCTCGGAGCCTTCCTTTTCAAAGAACACGCCCAGGGTAGCAGCGCCGCTGCCAAAGGCCGCGGTGATACGTGAGGCCAGGCCATAGCCGGTAGACGCACCGATCACGAGGACTTTCTTCGGACCGCCTTCGACGGCGCCATGATCCCTGACGTACTCGATCTGGCGTTTGACGTTGGCTTCACAGCCGACCGGATGGGTGGTGATACACATGAAACCGCGGACACGGGGCTTGATGATCATAAGGATTTCCCTGGCATTTCTTGTAATAACGTTATGGTCGCGAATTCTAGCACAGCCGGCACCAACAGCCGCGGCTTCAGTCGGCCATACCCAGGCTCTCCAGCCGGGCGTGGCGGTCTTCCCGGGACATGGTGCCCAGCTCGGCAACACGCGTGTAAAAGGTGGGCAGGTCACCACCACTTTCCACCAGTAGCGCATCAAAGGCCGGCACGTGATTGAAGTAGGTGCCGATGGTGTTGATCTTGGCGTTGTTGATCTCGTCGGCAAACCAGGCATCGTAGGCGTTGTAGCCCTGCCAGTCTGCTTTCATGACGGCATAGTCCTGGCGCATGGTATCAAACAGGGCGGCCTTTTCCCGGCGCATATCGGCTTCCGGCATACCACTGTCATAGAGGGTGTTTAGCCTGGGCAGGTAGGACTGCACCAGGGCCACAAACTGCTCCCGGTAGGCCTTTTCACGCGTGGCATTGGCCACCACGGCATCCACCTCGCCGGCATCGCGACTGCGGGACAGCCAGCGCTTCAGGCCTTCCATTTCCACGGCCGTGGCAAAGCTTTCGTTGAACTGGGTATCGCCGGGCACATAGACCACCTGGTGCGCCAGTTCATGAAACAGCAGCGCCGCCAGCCGGTAATCGTCGCGGTTGATGACCGTATTGAGGACCGAATCGGCAAACCAGCCCAGCGTGGAATAGGCCGCAACACCCCCGACCCAGACATCGAAGCCGTCTTCAGCCAGTTCAGCCGCATACTTGCGCGCCGCGTCTTCCGAAAAATAACCGCGGTAGCTGACACAGCCGGCAATGGGATAGCACCAGTTCTTGCGGTCCAGGGAAAACTCGTGGGCGGCAAACACGTTCCAGACCACGTAGGGTCGGCCAACATCGGCATAGGTGGCGAAGTTGTCTTCCACGGGCAGGGCCATCTCGGCTTTAGCAAAGGTGCGGATATCCAGGATGGTGTTCAGTTGCTCGCGCAGGACAGGATCGGTTTCCGGATCGTCGAGCAGTTTCTCGATATTTTCGCGGCGCATTAGGATATTGAGCTGACCGGTGACCGCCTGGCCGTAGAAATAGACCGTGTTGCAGGCTGCCAGCGACAGCACCAGCACAGCCATGATGATGAGCCTAGTGCGCATCAGATGTCCGTCTCCCCGTCCAGGGTCACCACCACTGAGCGCGGCCCGCCATGATCACGATGCTCGCCCAGGTAAATGCCCTGCCACGTCCCCAGGGCAAGGCGACCCTGGCTGACCGGGACAGTGACTTCGCAGCCCACCAGGGCGGACTTGATATGGGCAGGCATGTCATCCGGGCCTTCGTAGGTGTGGACGTAATGCGGCGCGTCTTCCGGGGCCAGCACGTTCAGGTGCTGTTCGAGGTCCTGGCGCACGGTGGCATCGGCGTTTTCGTTGATGCTGAGTGAGGCGGAAGTGTGTTGCAGGAAGAAATGGGCGCGGCCGGTTCGGTAACTGGCCATTTCCGGCAGCTGGTCGAGCAGTTCGCGGGTGACCAGATGAAAGCCGCGGGGGTACGGGCGCAGGGTAATGTGCTTTTGCAGCCAGCTCATTCGGTCACGGTGATCTCGTACAGGGCGGACCACAGCTTGCCGGTCACGTAAATCTTGCCGGTCGCTTCATCCCAGGCGATGCCGTTGAGCACTTCATCGCGGGTGCGGCGCTCCGGGTGCAGGCCCATCAGGTTGACCACGCCGGTGACATTGCCGGTTGCCGGGTCGATACGCACGATGATGTCCTGGTACCAGACATTGGCCCAGACTTCGCCGTTGATGTATTCCAGCTCGTTCAGGTAGGTGATCGGGGTGCCATTGGCGGTGACCTGGACACGATGAGTTTCCTGCAACGTCTCCGGGTCGAGAAAGCGCAGTTCGGGAGTGCCATCACTCATGATGAGCTGTTCACCATCATCGGTAATGCCCCAGCCTTCCCCGGGCACGTAAAAGGATTTTTCCTGCACGAAGGTGTCCAGGTCGTAGACAAACCCGAGCTGGGCCTGCCAGGTGAGCTGGTAGATCTTGTCATTGAGAATGGTGATCCCTTCACCGAAAAACCGGCTCGCCAGGTTTTTGCGTTCCAAAAGATCGCCACTTTCCAGGTCGACCAGGCGAATACCGGACTGGCCGTTACGCCCGGTGCTCTCATAGAGCTTGCCCCCATCAATCACCAGCCCCTGGGTGAAGGCGTTGTTATCGTGGGGGTAGGTTTTCACGATTTCGTAGCCGTAGACCTTGAACGATTCATCGGCGGCCAGGGTCGGGAAAGAAAGAGTGGCAAGAGACAAG
>Ga0181567_10004689_pt1 | contig 10035 bp, 9 predicted proteins | sample 101ome_14_FD_133761 | JGI IMG/M metagenome (GOLD analysis project Ga0181567, IMG submission 133761) | Coastal salt marsh microbial communities from the Groves Creek Marsh, Skidaway Island, Georgia - 101403AT metaG (megahit assembly) | ecosystem: Environmental > Aquatic > Marine > Intertidal zone...
ACGGTTATTTTAGGCGCATCCTCGTTGGAGCAATTAAAAGAGACCCTGGCATCACAAGCAATTGTTAGTCAGTTAGATGAATCGTTTATGGCAGAAATTGATGCCATAGTAAATCAAACAAATTAGTCTCTTGGGATGGGCTTGTATTCAAAATAGGTTGGTTTATGTATAATAAAGCGTATGCAGACACAACCATTTAAAGCATCGTTATGGGATGATTTTACAGATAAATTTAAGTTTACTGATATCACCTATCATATTGCCAAAGATAAAAAGACTGCCCGTATTGCCTTTAATCGACCTGAATGTCGGAATGCCTTTCGCCCAAAAACGGTGGATGAGCTTTTGATAGCCTTACATGAGTGTCATGCTAATACAAAGTTAGGCTGTGTATTAATTACAGGAAATGGGCCTTCCCCAAAAGATGGGGGGTGGGCATTTAGTTCGGGGGGCGATCAGCGAATACGAGGGCCTCAAGGCTATGAGTATGAGGATAATCCCGCACATGCAAGTCGATTACATATTTTAGAAGTTCAGCGATTAATCAGATTTTTACCAAAAGTTGTTATAGCTGTGGTGCCGGGGTGGGCTGTTGGCGGAGGGCATTCACTTCATGTGGTATGTGACCTAACATTAGCCTCAGCAGAGCATGCTATTTTTAGACAAACCGATCCGGATGTAGCGAGTTTTGATAGCGGGTATGGCTCGGCATATTTAGCACGACAGATTGGTCAAAAACGAGCTAGAGAAATCTTTTTTTTAGGCTTAGAATATTCGGCTCAAGAAGCCTTTGAGATGGGTATGGTAAATGGGGTTGTAACGCATGAATCTTTAGAAGATAAGGCGTTGGAATGGGCAAGATTGATTAATGAGAAATCTCCAACAGCAATCAAGATGCTTAAGTATGGGTTTAATTTGCCAGATGATGGTCTTGTTGGACAACAGTTATTTGCTGGAGAAGCAACACGTTTAGCCTATGCAACGCCTGAAGCACACGAAGGGAGAGAGGCATTTAATCAAAAACGAAAACCTGATTTTTCGGGCTATGATTGGACCTATTAGTTAGTATTAAAAAATAAGTTTATGAATTTAAAAAAACGGGTTTATTTAAGTTTTTTTCTGATCTTCATTTCAAATACATTGTTTGGAGCAATGCAAGAGCCAGAGGTAAGTGCTACGTCATTAATTCAGCCTCCAGCTCAGGCCATAACCTTTGATCAGGAAGAAATTATTGAGTTAGACTTTCAGAAATTAAAAGAAGAGCTAAAATTAAGTAAAAAGCAAATTAAAAAAATTTCAAAAAGATATAATAAATATTTGAAAAAGCAATTGAAAATTAAAGAGAAGATTGTTGGAAGTAAGGTAAAGTTAAGTCGATTAATGTTAGATAAGCATTATGCAGATTATGAAGTAGATAGTAATGTGAATAATGTATTTTCTCAGAAAAAAAAGTTGTTTAAGCATTCTGTATTTTTTATCAAAGAGATAGAAACACTATTAACTAAAGAGCAGTTATTAATTTTTCGAAATTTAGTGCCAGAACTATATAATCCTAAGTTATAAATTATTATGAAATTTTTACATACAATGATACGAATTACTGATATTGATGAATCGTTACACTTTTTTTGTACAGTGTTGGGTTTGCAAGAGATTAGGCGTTATGACAATGAAAAAGGTCGTTTTACCCTTATATTTTTAGCAGCACCTCAGCAATTAGATTTAGCCAAACAGGAAAAAACACCCTTAATTGAACTAACATATAACTGGGATCCTGAAGTATATGAGGGAGGTCGAAATTTTGGTCATCTTGCCTTTGAAGTTCCTCATATTTATGATACCTGCAAAAAACTTCTGGAACATAATATTACTATTTTAAGGCCACCAAAAGATGGTCGGATGGCGTTTATAAAATCGCCTGATAATATTTCAATAGAGTTACTACAAGCAGGGGATGCCTTGCCAGTAATAGAGCCTTGGATGAGTATGCAAAATGTTGGATCTTGGTAGATTTTTTTGTAATATATTAAAAAAAAGACTCTAAATAATTGAATTTAAAAAAAACGAAGACCAAAATGTTTGAAAAATACATGAAATAGTGTATATTTTACTTTACAATTAAAAATTTGGGAGTCAATGATGAAAATATTTGTAGAATATATTTGGATTGATGGGGCAGAGCCAACAGCAATGGTAAGATCAAAAACCCGTGTTGTTGAAATGGTTTCAGATACGATTACAGTAGATCAAATTCCAGACTGGGGTTTTGATGGGTCATCCACGAATCAAGCCGAAGGTCATAGTTCAGATTGTATTTTAAAGCCAGTTCGAATAGTTCCGGATCCGATACGTGGAGGATCGGATTTATTAGCTTTATGTGAAGTTTATGATAGTAAAGGCAATGTACATCCATCAAATACACGTGCAAGATTGAGACGGGTATTGGATGCTGGTGCAGATAAGCAAGAAGCTCTCTTTGGTTTTGAGCAAGAATATACATTATACACGCGTGAAGGGTATCCTTTAGGTTGGCCAGAAGAGGGGTATCCCGGACCTCAAGGACCATATTATTGTGGAATTGGTACAGCGCGAACTGCTGGAAGAGATTTGGTTGAAGCGCATGCTCAGGCATGTTTAGATGCAGGGTTGTCATTGTTTGGAACCAATGCTGAAGTAATGTTAGGTCAGTGGGAGTTTCAGATTGGATATCGTGGTTTTGATGAAGAGCTTGATGCATTAATGATTACCGATCATCATTGGATTGCATTATGGTTGTTATATCGTTTAGCAGAAGATTTTGATGTAAAAATTAATCGTGAAAACAAGCCTATGAAAGGTGATTGGAATGGTGCTGGATGTCATACTAATTTTTCAACAAAAGCTATGCGTGATAAAGAGACAGGTAAGCAAGAAATTGCTGATATTTTAAGTAGGCTAGAGGCAACTCATGAAGCTCATATTGCTGTTTATGGAGATAAGTTAGCAGAGCGTTTAACAGGAGATCATGAAACGTGTTCGATTAAGGAGTTTCGTTATGGAGAGTCCGATCGAGGTGCATCAATACGTATTCCAGTAACAACAGCTAAAAACGGTTACGGATATTTGGAAGATAGACGGCCAGGAGCCAATATAGATCCTTACGTTGTAGCGGCTCGTTTACTTGTGACTATTGCTGATATGGATGAATCATTATTAACAGCACCATCATCAAGTGAATTAAATTTAGTTTTAAATTAATTTCTGTATACTTCATATCGCCTTTAGTTTTTTTAAATTAAGGGCGATTTTTTTAGGAGTCTAGGGGAATGTTGTTGGATATTTAGAAAGAGTAATGCAATTTATGTTGCACGTTAGTTAGTATGTAATTGCTTTGAATGTTTTTTATTAAAGTTTTAGATTTATAAATGTGGTTATAAAAATATTTAATTAAATTAAATAAAATGTTATAAGAAATATCTCTAAATTAGTTGAAAAAAAAATTTTTGTAACGAAGGTGTAATTTTGCTTAGGTCCTTAAGTGATGGTAGTGGATGTTTTACAACATCGTTGAGAAAAGCGCAGTCTTTGAAAGCAGATTTTACAGGTCTTGAGAAACTTTTTTTTACAACATTATTAAGTATGCTTTTTTTAATTTTAGGGATGAATTCAACGAAAGTATTTTTATTTTTAAATAGGGATAAAACTAAAGATGAAAATAAATTCAAGAGGGTTTCTGATGTCTATAAAAATACAAGAATAGTAGAAAATTTAAAAAAATTATCTATTTTTAATGATAAAAAAAATGGGTATTTCACTGAAAACATATTATTTGAAGCGTGTAAATATAACAGAAGTGTTTTTGGCTTAACAGAAAAGGGAATTCATATATTGGATATTGATTCATTTAAAAAGATAAAAAATCCTGATGTTTTTTTAACTTCTTTGGGCTTAACTAAAGATGATTTATATAAAATTATAAAAATTACTAATGATAATAAATTTAGAGTAGTTTCATTAGAATCTAACAGACAAGCGTGTAAAGAAAAAAAATATTTTGTTGCAAGTGAAAAAAAGTTTAGTTTAACGATCGATCATGGATCAATTGATCCTGATTTATGTGATTTAAAATTAGGTGATATTTTTTATTTTAACAAAACGCTAAATGAATTAGATAAAAAAAAGCAGTTATTTCAATTGCAAAGTATCCAATTTACGCGTTCTGGAACACAGGAGATTTGTGTGGTTTCTGAAAGAAATAATAAATTTTCTGATAAAATGAGTGACTTTTTAATTTATTTTTTTTGGGGAGCAGCGGCTGTTTTAGGAGCGGAATTTGTAGCCTTTGAAGGTGTTGTGTTGGGCGTATTAGAAAATATAATCAAAAATAAGTTAATGTTAACTATCGTTCCAGATGATACGTTAACAACAAAAGAAAATTCAATGTATTCCAATGTGATGTTTGGGATTGGCGTTTCTATGAGTATGGGGAGTACTTTAATTCTTGGTAGTTTACTAAAAGCAACCCACAATCACATTATGAGTAGGGATAGAAATTTATTTGGGGGATTAGTTCATAAAATGGAACATTATTTTATAGCTGGAGAGATTGGAGGTGCCTTTGGTTCATTGGGGTTTGTGTTAATGCATCAGTTATATGAATTAAATTTAAATTTTAATCATTCTAAACAAAGCTCCTTAGGGTTGCTTGAGCCAGTTATTAATGTTGGTGGTTCGGTATCAATATCGTTGTTATTAGCTTTGTTTTTATCTTGGGCGTCTATAAATAGTAAAGCAGAGCTGGCTATCGATTTTAAAGAGTCAGTAAAAAAATATGTTGATCTATATTTAAAAAAAAATGTTTATACTGTTTTGTAAGTTAATTTGCTTAAAAGTTTAAAAAGAGTGATTTGTATTTTTTCATGTATTCTGAGTCTAATTAAGTATAATTATTGTGGTTTATTAAATAATAATTGTCAGAATATACCCTGCAATTAGAATCAAAGGAACGCTAATTAATGGGAGTAAAATTGCTGTACGTTTTCCAATAGTGGACCAGATCAAACCAATTTCTGTGTAATCAGTTGCTACACCAGCAAGTAAAAAAACAAAAACATTACCTATTGATTTCGTTTGATTGTAAAGTTCAAAAGCTAAGACTGATGAGCCCTCCGAGCAAACTTCAATAATTGTAGCGATACCTAGGGTATTGGCAAGTCCGATAACAGATGAAGATAGGTAAGTCTGAAAAATACTTGGAGGAATGTAATAGCCCAAAAAACTAGCCATAACAAATGCGATAATAAACCACCAAATAATCATATCGCTAATTGATATGCTTCCTTGAATCATTGCTTTAAAATCATGTTTTAGTGTTTCTTTTGTCCAGGGATAGGCTTTGATTCTTTTTTTAATATCGTCAAAAATTGAAAAAGATGATTTTTCTTCTAGTTTAGGCTGGTTTTTAGTATCAAGTAGCTGGTAGGAATCTAGAATCTGAAAAATAAAGCCTGTAATTAAAGCAATAATAATGGCTAAGCCAATAATAATAATTCCCTGAGATCCGAAAAATGAAAATAATAAAATAGTCATTGAAAAATTAGCCCAAGGAGACGACGCTAATAATACAAGTACGGCAGGAATAGAGGCTCCTTTTTTATAAAGTTGCATGCTTATAGCTAAAACCCCATGAGAACATGTGGATAATAAACAACCAAGAAATGCAGCTGTAAATAGCGTTTTAGCATTATTTTTAGATAATAGCTGTTCAATATAATGTTTAGGTATAAATGTTTCGATAAATCCAGAAATTACTAAACCAAGCAAAATTGCAAACCACATCATCGAAAAAAGATTGCCTGCATACGATAGTAATAGAAAGTCCTGGGTAATAAACGGAAAGCCAAAAAGTACACTAAGACCAATAATAGATCCTAAGACAAGTTTTCGGTGATACCAAGGCGTTTTAATAGGCGCGCAACATGCAATATCATTCATCAAAGCTATCATAGCAGTTTTTAAGTTAAATAAAACCTCTGAATTAGTTTTTGCTAATTACTATGAGTAAATTCATAGCTAACTTATAAACTTGCAAGTATACGATGTTGAAAAAAAGGGTGTGGATGGGTAAAAATTATCCATGGAAAATGTATATTTGCATCAAAATGCATTATCAAAAAAAATCTGCCATTTTATAGCCGCGAATGGATTTCATCCAAAATGTTATCAAAAAATGTTCAGTCTTACTGAAAATGCCTCCTTTCAATCACCTTTATTGAGGCCTTTGTGGTCTAATTCCCAAAAACCAACAATTGATTCATGGATGGTTTTTGTTGATGATCTTGATAAATATGTAAAAAAATATCAGCCAAAAATAGTTATGGGTCATTCAATTGGAGTGGTCTTATGGATGTTATACTCTATTAAGTATAACTATTCGTTTGAAAAAATTATTATGTTAGAGCCGGCATTATTTCCTAAATGGATGTATTATGCGTATCGCATTATATGTGGCTTAAGAATACAAAAGCAAGTACATCCTTTAATCAAGCAAACGTTAAAGCGAAAAGTTTTTTTTAATTCAACCGATGATATACATCAAAAGTTTTCAGAAAAAAAAGTTTTCCAAAAAATGAGCCCTGAAGTTATGGCTGATTATATTGAATCTGGATTTGAAAAAACAGATTCCGGATATGAATTAAAATATAGTCCTCAGTGGGAAGCTGAAATTTATGAAAAAGCTATGATGGAAGATATTATTATCTGGGATCATTTAAGACGGCTTTCAATAGGCACCGAACTAATTTATATACGAGGTGAGTTTTCTAATGTGTGTACATCATCGATTTCAGAAAAATTGACTCAATTATGCTCCTTATTTTATTCCTATACCGTGCCTGATTCTACGCATTTATTACCATTTGAGAAGCCAGAAGAGGTGGCAAAGATAATCAATTTGCATTTAGAATAGCAATCATAGTTTATTTATCTAGAATTAATAAAAAATGCTATTTTAATTTTTAGATAATCTATTGCTGGATATTTTTTTTGATTACTACGAGTAAAAGGGTATAATAAAGATCTATGAAGACAAATTTCTCAGGCATTTTAAGTCTTTTATTGCTTTTGGCGTTATTTGGATGTGCCCCAAAATCAATTTCAGATAATCAAGTGTTAACATTGCGTTTGGGTGCTGAGCCATCCATGCTTAATCCTGTTTTGTCTACAGATTCTCCGTCATCTTCAGTCAATGGGTATGTATTTTCCGGGTTGTTGAAGGTTAATCCAGACTTAGAATTAGTTCCGGATTTAGCCGAATCTTATACGATTTCTGATAATGGACTGGTATATTTATTTAAGCTTAAAAGAAATGTAACCTGGCATGATGGTAAGCCATTTACAGCCTATGATGTTAAATTTACATTTGATACGATTTTAGATCCTGAGACAAATACAGTAAGAGCTGATGATTACAAAATTGATGGTAAGCCTATCGAATTTAGGGTGTTAGATGACTATACTATACAAATTCGTATGCATAAGCCTTTTGCTCCTTTTTTAAATGGGCTAACAATGGGAATTATTCCTCAGCATATATATGAAGTTGTTGATGTTAATACAGCAAAAGAAAATCAAACACCAATAGGTACCGGTCCATTTAAGTTTAAGCAATGGGAAACATCTCAGTTTGTATTATTAGAAGCCAATGAAAATTATTTTGATGTGCAACCTAAGATTAAGAAGATTATTCTAAAAATCATTCCTGATAATAACACAGCGTTAATTGCTTTTGAAAAAGAAGAGATTCAAAGTAGTGGTATTCCTGGAAAAGATTTTGAGAGAATTTCAAATAATGATGCGTTTAAGACGTTTCGATACTATGACTTAGCCTATACTTATTTAGGGTTAAATAATCGCCATGCATTTTTTTCAAATAAAAATGTTCGAAAAGCTTTGGCTATGAGCATTGATAAGCGATCGATAGTTGATGGAATTTTAATGGGGTATGGGTTACCTGCGCATCTTCCAACATCGCCAGAAATGTGGACCTATCCAAAAAGGCCTTTTTTTTATAAATATAATCCAAAAGAAGCAATAAATATATTAGAGGCGGAGGGCTATACATTTGATCAGGAAACCAAGACATTAAAAAAAGGGAATACCCCAATTACATTTAAAATAATTACAAACAAAGGAAATAAAGATAGAGAGTTAGCGGCAACATTAATTCAAAAAAATATGAAAGAGATTGGTATTGATGTATCGATTCAGTTAATGGAATGGAGTTCGTTTATTGATATTGTCAACGAAAATGCTGACCCTAAGAAATTTGATGCCGTAATTTTGGGGTGGTCATTAGGCATAGACCCGGATTCATATTCTATCTGGCATTCTCGAAATTATCCTAAGGGGTTTAATTTTATTGGTTATAAAAACAAAGATGTTGATGATTATTTAATGATGGGACGTTCAGAGTTAGATCGTGAAGAACGAAAAATAATTTATGAAGAAATGTATAAGCTCATTGCTCAAGATGTTCCTTATATCTTTTTATATTATCCGGAGTCTTTAGTGGGCTTAAGTAAGCAGATTGAAGGGCTGTCTCCTGCGGGGCCTGCAGGGTTATTAAACCCCATAGAAAATATCTATTTATCTGAAAAATGATTCGCTATATAAGTAAGCGATTACTTGCATTATTACCCATGCTATTTGGGATAACAATTCTTGCTTTTTTTATCATGAAAGCAGCCCCAGGCGATCCGGTAGGGATGTTTATGGATCCATCGGTAAGTTTGCAAGATATGGAACGAATTCGCTCAAATTTAGGATTTGATAAGCCTATAATTACACAATATTTTATATGGTTAAAAAATTGTTTAGCAGGTAATTTTGGCTATTCATTGGTTACAGGAAAACCCGCATTAGAAGCGATTATCGAGCGTTTACCCGCAACATTATTATTATCATTATCATCATTAGTTTTGATTTTATTAATAACGTTTCCATTGGGTATTTTGTGTGGTTATAAAAAAGATTCTGTAGTTGATGATGGAATTACAGTATTTAGTTTTTTGGGGTTATCTATGCCTTCATTTTGGTTGGGGTTAATGTTGATTTTATTATTTTCGTTTCAGCTTGATTTATTTCCAACTTCAGGATTTATGGATCCGTTGATGTATGGAGAATCGTTCTTTAGGCAGGCAGGAAATGTTGCGTATCATATGTTTTTGCCATTATTAACAATTATGATTGGTGGTATTGCCGGGCTAACGCGGTACAACCGTTTTGGGATTATAAAAATATTAGGTCAAGATTATATTACAGCAGCACGAGCAAGAGGGCTGTCGGAGTGGCGTATATTGTTTAAGCATGCGTTTAAGAATATTTTATTACCTATTATTACGTTGTTAGGGCTTGATTTGCCAGGACTTATAAGTGGATCGTATATTATTGAATATATTTTTTCATGGCCTGGGATGGGGCAATTGGCGATACAGTCTGTATTTCAGCGAGATTATCCTATTTTAATGACAGCTATTGTTTTGTCCTCTGTGTTAATTATTCTAGGAACGTTAATTTCAGATATGTGTTATGCCTTGGTTGATCCACGAATTACAAAAAAGGGGGGTAATTCATGATTAAGGTTTGGGGATCGTTAATATTTTTGGCAGGGTTGCTAGTAATTAGTATTTTAGTTTCGTTTACTTGTTTAGATCCAACATCTATGGATACAGCGTTTATTGGAAAGCCTCAGCCACCGAGTTTAAACCATATTTTCGGAACAGATGAGCTGGGTCGAGATATTTTTATTCGAGCCATTTTTGGTGCACGAATTTCATTAATGGTTGGCTTTGTTTCGGTAGGAATTGCCTTAGTTATAGGGATGATTATTGGCGTGTTATCTGGATTTGTTGGAGGGGTGGTAGATGAAGTGATTATGCGTTGTATTGATATGTTGATGGCATTGCCTACCTTATTTTTAATTTTAATTATTCAGGTTATTTTAGAGCCCAGTATTATTAATATTATGGTCGTTATTGGTGCTACAAGTTGGATGGG
>Ga0181567_10004698_pt1 | contig 10023 bp, 7 predicted proteins | sample 101ome_14_FD_133761 | JGI IMG/M metagenome (GOLD analysis project Ga0181567, IMG submission 133761) | Coastal salt marsh microbial communities from the Groves Creek Marsh, Skidaway Island, Georgia - 101403AT metaG (megahit assembly) | ecosystem: Environmental > Aquatic > Marine > Intertidal zone...
CATGCTCATGCCGGGTATCCGTCGCGCAGTCACGGTGTTGGACCCGCCGCGAGCCGGCGAGAATCTTGGCCGGCTCGTGATCGGTGAGATCGGTGGGTTTACGGGAGGCCCGGTGGTCGCCGCGGCACTCGTCGAGGTCGGCGGCCTGCGGCTTCCGTTCATCGTCTTCGGCATCGGAATCTTGGCGTTCGTCCCTTTCGTCATGAGGCTTCCCGCTGATGCCGGCCGAAAGACCGACCGCACAGTCGGTTCGCTCGCTTTGTTGCGCAATCGGCGTCTCCAAGGCGCGTTGATCCTGATCTTCGGCTACTTCTTTTTGATCGGAGCCTTCGAGTCGGTCGTGCCGCTGATGTTCAAGGATCGTGGAGGAGGGGCACTCGAGACCGGGGCGGCATTCACACTGTTCTCGATTCCTATCGTGCTGGTGAGCACCCATGCCGGTCGGGTCGCCGACCGGGCCAGTGGGGCCACCGTCGCTGCGATCGGCATGGGCATTTCAGCTGCGGTCACGGCGGTCTACGGCTTTGTTCCGGGATTGTGGCCGCTCATCGGCATCATGATGGTTGTCGGGTTTGCCGATGGGTATGGATTCATCGGCGGACAGGTGGCTGTTTCGCGCTCGGTTCCGGAGGAACGTCAGGCGGCAGCGCTTGGTCTGATGGGGGCGGCTGAGGTGGCGGGTGCGGCAACGTGGGCCTACCCGGCGGCGGCGCTCTACGAGCGGAACGGTGCGGGCGGAGTCTGGTACACGACGTCGGTGCTCAGTTTGGCCCTGCTCGCCCTTGGCTGGTCGCGCATCCGGGGTACCGAGCCGGTGTGCTAGTCGAACAGCTTCTTCGGGTCGCCCATGTCGTGGTAGCCGAGGTAGCCGCCGCCGATCGACGACGCGTCGTAGAACGCGTAACCGAGGATATCGCGAGCCCGTTCGGGCAGCTGGGCTGCAGCTTCGGTCGGCACGTTCGTGTAGCTGTTCTCGACGGGGCGAAGCCAGCCTGCACAGATCCCGGTCGACAGAGCCCGTCGACGGCGATCGGTGGTGGTATTGGCACCGCCTGCGTGGAGGGTGTCGCCACGGAAGAACAGTGCTGACCCGGCCGTCAACTCGCACGCCACCGTCTCGTCAGCGGTCGGAAGCCGCTCGGGGTCGTCCCAGCGGTGGCTGCCAGGAGCGACGAGGGTTCCACCCATCTCCGGGGTGATGTCGACGAGCGCTGCGATGGTGTTGATCATGAGCGGTGCTGGCGCATTGGCGTGAATCCAGGCATCATCGTCTCGATGCCAGGGTTGGGCTGATTCGCCCGGCCCGATGTCGATCACCTCACCGTTGTTGAGGATCACTGTGGGGCTGATCGGTCCAACGATCGCAAGCGCGTAGTCGAGGAGTCGGTCGTCGGTCATGATCTCGACGAAGGTTGGTGCCTTCAACGCGAGCCCCTGCAGCCGCTTGGTCCGAAGGCCGAGGAACTCGTCGCTTGCTTCTGATCCCGAGTCGGTCCCGGAGTGGGCCTGAAGCAGGGGGTCGAGCTGGCGATTGAACCGATCGAGGAGGTCAGGTGTCAGCCAGCCGTCGACAATGACCCCTCCGTCACGGTCGCTGACCTCAAGCATGTCGTCGACCGTGCAGTCGCTCGGTAGATGGGTGAGTTCGGGCATCAGTTAGTCCTCCGGGGACTTGGGCCCGAGCCCAAGTCCGACGTGATACGTGCGGTCAGGGTGAACAGCGACCATGGGATCTTCGCCGTCGCGCCAGTATCCGAGCGCTGTGCAGCCCCGCTGGTAGCCGAGGAGACGGACGAGATCATCGGGCATGGTGGCTGCCACATCGGGGGGACAGTTGAGGTACTGGTTCTCGCCCTGGCGGAGCCATGCGCGTTGGTACGCAATGCTGAGCGCAACTCGGTTGGTCGCGGAGCAGTTGGCTCCAGCACCGTGGTAGCAGCTACCGAGCATCACGATGGCAGAACCTGTTGGTGCGGTGACGGGGATCGTCTGATCCTGCTGGAGTTCGAGACCGTCATCCCATCGGTGGCTGCCGGGAATTGCTCTTGTTGCCCCGTTCTGTTCGGTGAACTCCTGCATCGCCCAGAGGATGTTGATCTCGACCTCGAATCCGCTCGGCCATGGGAATCCGCCATATGTCCATTGATCGCGGTGGATCGGTTGCGCGTCCTGGCCTGGGAGGAGGTCGGACGTGACGGCGGTGCAGAGATGAAACTGTTCGTCGGGTCCGCTGAGATAGTGCTCGGCGATGGCAAGGATCGTCGGATTTTGGATCATCTGCCAGCTGGCCGGCGACCGGACCGGGACCGACCCGGTGCGTCGGGTGAGTTTGCCGGAGATCTCGTCGCCGCCGGTCGCTGTCGCGTTCATGTGGGGCTTGAGCTCGTCGAGGACTTGGTCGACGGTCTGTTCGTCGGCCAGCCGTTCGATCACGGCACATCCGGCTGTATCCAGGGCGTCGAGAATGGCGGGAAGTGGTGTGGCGGCTGTGAGCCGAGGGAGTTCGACGGTTGAGTGGGTCATCGTCGCAGGCCTTGGATGATCAGCTCCTCGGTGAGGGCGACCACATCGTCGAGGGTGATCGAGGTGTCCTCATCCAGCGCTTCCTGTTCGATTGCGCTGAGGGTTGCCAGGAAGAGCCGAGCGAGCGTGTGGGGCTCACGGCCAGTGGTGATCTCCCTGCGCTGTTGCCCGGAGCTGATCACTGAAGCGATGAGTTCGATGCCAGGTTCGATGGCCTGCGCTGCAGTCGAGGCATGTTGGGTGGCGAGGCCCGGCAACTGATTGATGACGACTCGGGCAAGGTCGGGGTCTTTTCGGGCGATCTCGGTATCGAGCTGGGCGATCTCGAGGAGGTCCCCGCCCGCACTCCGACTTTCGTCAGGGGCGAAGCCTGCGACGAGCTGATCGCACCAGTCCTCGACGATGGTGAAGAAGAGGTGCTCTTTGGTGTCGAAGTAGTTGTAGATGGTTCCCTTTGCATGGCCAGCGGCCAGCGAGATCTGGTCGAAACGTGCACCCGCAAGCCCTCGAGTAGCGAACTCGGACTTCCCGGCGTCCACCAACCGTCGGCGTGTGGCGTCGCGTTCGCTTGCGGTAATTCGGGGCACGATCGTATTATGGGGAATTCCCCACATAAGTCAAGGAGCGGCGCCATGGGTGATGTCGAGAGCCTCGAGACGCTGGAGGAAGATGCCGACTTCCTCGAGTATTGCTACCGGTCTGTGCTGAGCGAACTCGGTTTCTCTGCCGAGCATGCTGCGATCGTCGCCGCATGTGTGAGTGACGGGGACCGAAACGGCAAGCTGACCCAAGGTATGGGCGTCTTTGAAATCCCGGTTCTGCTCGCCCGCACTGGAACGATGGATGTGAACGCAGAACCGGTCGTGGCCGCTGAAGGGCCGTCCTGGCTGGTCGTCGACGCCCAGCGCTCGTCCGGTCAGTGGGCGGTCACGATGGCGATGCGCGCTGCGATCGCCAAGGCTCGTGAGCATGCGATCGCTATCGGGTTCGTCCGGGACTTCAACGACGCCGGCGCCTTCGGGACGTACGTCCGTATGGCAGCGCGCGAGGGAATGATGGCGATCGCCACGAACAACTCACTCCCGTTGGTGTCGCCATGGGGCGGGATGGAGAATGTCCTCTCCGGAGCGCCCTTCGCTGCGGCGACGCCCGGCGGCGAGCACCCTCCGATCGTGAGCGACATCCAGGCGGTCGAGGTGCACGACGGCGATCTGAGCGAGGCCTACTTTCAAGGACGGCGGCTCAAGGGTGAGTTCCTTGTTGACCCGCACACAGGGGAGCTGACCGACGATCCGGCACCGTACTTTGAGCGGATGGAGGATTACGGCCGCATCTCGGATTGCCGGGCGCCCACCGTCTTTGGCACGCCACGTATGTATGCGTTCAACCTCTTCACCGAGATGCTCGCAGGGGTGATCAACCCTGGTGCTCGGATGAGTCCGGAGATTGCCGGGCCACCGTCGTACTGGCTCGAACCGCGCGACGAAGCCCTGACGGGTGGGGCGTGCGTGATCGTGATCGATCCGTCGCACTGGATGCCCGCAGGCGAGGCGGGCGCGCGGTCCGACCGGCTGGTCGATGCGGTCAAAGGGGCGAAACGGCGGCCGGGTGTCGAGGAGATCCATCTGCCCGGGGAGCGGGGCTGGCGCACGATGGCGACCGGTGCCCCGGTCCGAATTCTGCCCGCGCACTGGGAGTCGTTCGTGCAGATCGTCGAGAGTGTCGGGCTCACGATCGATGGGTTGCGTGCTTCGCACACGAGGGGTGAGTAGGCCGCTCAGCGAATCTCTTCGAGGGTTGCGCGTAAGGTAGCAATGAAGCGGTCGACGTCGCTGGGCCCGAACACCATTGGCGGCTTGAGCTTCAGGCAGTTACCCAACACGCCGTTGGGGTAGACGACGACGCCTCGTTGCAGCATCCGCTCGCTGACCGCACGCGCAAGCCACGACATCGGTTCAAGGGTGTCGGGTTCAGCAAACTCGATGCCGAGGTAGAGCCCTAACCCGCGCACATCGACGATCCGGGGATCATCGGTCCTCAGCTTTTCGAGCTGCGATTTGAAATAGCGGCCGACACTGGTCGAGCGGGCTTGAAGGCTCTGCCTTTCGATCTCGTCGAGCACGGCGTCGGCTACAGCACAGGAGACCGGGTTGCCGCCGAACGTGTTGAAGTATTTCATGCCCTGGTCGAACAAATCGGCGATCTTGCGGGTCGTGACAACTGCCGCAATTGGGTGGCCGTTGCCCATTGGTTTGCCCATTGTCACGATGTCGGGGATCACGCCTCCGAGCTCAAAACCCCAGAAGGTCTCGCCGAGTCGGCCGAACCCGACCTGAACTTCGTCGGCGATACAGAGTCCCCCCGCTTTGCGGACCGTTGCAAAAACCTGGCGGAGGTAGCCGTCAGGGTGCACGATCTGGCCAGAGGTCCCCATCAGCGACTCGGCGATGAACGCCGCTGGTGCGTTCTCGGCGGCAACCAGTTGATCAATGACGACTTCGGCGTCTGCGGCATAGGCCGATCCAGGGTCGGGGTGGTCGTAGCCGTACGCTCCCCGCAAACGATCGGGACGCGGCACCTCGCTGGTGGTCGGAGGCGGGCCCTGCCCGCCGGGTCCTTTGTATCGATCCGGGCTGATACCGGTAACCGCCGTGGTGTTGCCGTGGTACGCGCCGTCGATCACCACGATCTGCTCGTTGCCCGTCACCTGCCGGGCGATCCGCAGCGCAAGATCGTTCGCCTCGCTGCCGGTGCACACGAGGAACACCACCTCGAGTGGGTCGGGAAGGGTCGCCGCCAAGCGCTCGGCGTAGTCGCCCATCTGCTGGTACACGAAGCGTGAGTTCGTGTTGAGTCGGTGCATCTGCCGAGTGGCTGCCTCAACGACGCGGCGATTCGCATGACCGACGTGAGTGACGTTGTTGATTGCGTCGAGATACATGTGCGCGTTGGTGTCGATCAATGCACAATCGCGACTGCGGACAAGGGTGGCCGGCTCCCGGTAGTAGTAGCGCTGCGATGAGGCCAGTCGTTCGTTGCGCTTGATGACCGCATCGACGCGGGGCGGGTCGACCGGTGTGGGCACTCGACCGATGAGGGCGGACGGGTCGTTGCTGATGCTGGTCCACGCGACACGGTCGGCCGGGCGGACGAAGTCGGGTATTGCTTCTCCCTCACCGATTCGAATGTTGAGGATTTGTAAACCGAGCGGCACCATCGCCTGCGCGGTTCCCAGCGGATCGCCTGCAGCAACCACCGAGCCCGGCGTAAGCGCTGTGGCGAGATCGCGCCACCGGGTGGTGAAGGCCCGGCCGTCGACCTCATGCTCGATGAGAAGGGGCTGCGCTGCAACCACCTCACCGGCCAGTGGGGCTACGACCGGGGTGTCGGTGTCGAGCAGTAGTTCGACACCGAGCTGGATCGTCGCTGGTCCACCTTCCCCGTCGGCGAACCCTCCGTGGTCGAGGCGCACGGTGTCGTGCTGCACCAGTCGGGCACCGGCCGGCAGTGCAGAGTGAATGGCATGGGCATCGGTTGGGTCGATGTCATCCCAGCGACTGTCGTGGGGGTCGAGGTCGGCAACCGGGAGATTGCTTGCTCCAGGCACCGCCGGTATGGATCCTGCGATGTCGATCGGCCGGCGGTCGCAGGGAGCGATGCGTTGTTGGGCGAAGGTGGCTGGGATCGCAGCGAGTCGGTGGAGGGTGGCCCACGTGTGCGCCGACCTGGCGTGGGCGTATGCCGGTTGGTCCCCAGACCGGGCCGCCCAGGTGAGGGCGTTGACGAGCAGTCGGCCCGAAGCTAGTGGGACGATGGCCGCCGCCTCCTCAGGCGTGAGCCTTCCCCGTTCGTCGGCCCAGCCGCCGACCACTGCGGCGGCGGCGTCGAGCGGATGCACTCGACGCAACATGGCGTAGGCGACGGCTACTGCCAACTCGCTGATCGCCGGCCCGCAGACGAGATCACCGAAGTCGACCACGCCCGAGACAGCAAGCTGGTCACCTCGGCGCTCGACCAAGACGTTGTGATCGTTGAGGTCTTGATGCAAGGCACTCGTTGGGGCGATCGAGAGAGCGGGAACCGCATAGCGCTCGAAGAGCGTCAGGTTCCGGTCAGCGATGGCTGCTTGGCGCTCATCGGTGATCTGGTCGCGATGCATCGCGATCGAAGCTGGAACCTCTCGCAGGTCCCAGTGGTGTCGGGTTGCTGCCTCGACCTCGAGAGGCTGCAGAGCATCCACCATCCGCGCAGCTGTTCGGCCCAGTTCACGACACAGCACGTCGTCGGGTCGCGGCACGTCAATCCAGCGAATGCCGCCAAGCCACTCGGTGACCCAGACGAGTTGGCCTCGGTGCTCGACAATGTTCGCGCCGTCGTCCGTCAACCAGGTGGAGGCAGTAGGCAACGCTGTTGCTGCCAACGATGCCGCCGTCAACTCTCGTTCGGTTCGGCGACGTGCATCGCCAGCAGCGTTGCGGACCTTGGCGCAGGCGAACCCACCCGAGGCAAGTGAAAGACGCCGAGTCAGATCGTGTTCACCATCAAAGTTGTCGACGGCGGCGACCTCGAGGCCCCACCGGTCGGCGATTAGTGGCCGAAGCCAGTCGGGCTCAGGTTGTGACATGGTCACTCCCCGGGGCGCAGATAGATCTTTCCGCATTCCTGGGAGAGTCCGACCTCGAATGCCTCCTGAGCTTGCGACATCGGAAAGGTGTGCGTGACGAGTCGGTCGATTCGCCGCTGAGTTTCTGGGTCCTGAAGCATGCGGAGGAGCGAGGAGCGGTCGCGGAAGCGGACATCGTGCCCACCGGTCCACGTGATCACTCGGTCCATCATGTCGTTCAGGATGCTCAGCGAATACGGCTGTGAGCCGTTGTGCCCGAGACTTACGACCGTGCCGTAGCGTCGGACGCCGGCGAAGCATCGGTCGAGGTAGAAGGGAGCGCCGGAACACTCGAAAGCGTGATCGGCGCCAAACCGGTCGGTGGTGTGAGCGTGCACCTGCGAAATCCAGTCGGGGTCGTCGGGGTTGATGATGGCGTGAACTCCGAGGTCCCGGCAGATTTGCATTCGGGCTTCGTTGCGTCCGAGCACGAGAACCTTCGCGCCCCGGTAGAGCGCGTTGACGACTGCGCCGAGGCCGATGAACCCGATGCCCCCGACGAGCACCACATCGCCGGCCGTGACGCCGACCGTCTCCGCCATTGTGTGTGATGGCCCAAGCGTGCAGTTGCCGGCGGCTGCATGCTCAAACGCCATCCCGTCGGGCAGTTTCATGACCATATGCTCAGGAGCAAGGCGGTAGCGGGCCATGGCAAAGCCCCCCGAGGCGCTGCCGTTCACTTTTTCGATGCCGAGCAGACCTGCAGTGACGTCTTGTGGGGCCAGCCCATCGTCGAATCCCTCGTAGGGGATCCCGAGACAATGGGTGGGTGAGAGGCCGTCCGAGCACACGAAGCATGTTTGGCAACTGTTGCCCTGGAAGACGATCACCCGGTCGCCGATATCGAAACGGGACCCGGGTCGGGTTTCGACGACGGTGCCGACGCTCTCGTGTCCGAGGTGCTCGGGGCTGTCGTGCCACTCGAACTGGTGGTCGCGGAAGATCCGCGCCTCGTTGCAGACCGGCGCAATGGCGTTCTCCACCAAAACGAAACCCTCGACCACGGTTGGGTACGGCTTTTCGACGATGCGAGCCACTCCAGGTTCGGGGATCGTGAGAACGGTGTTGGTTGGGTTGGCCATTGGGCGCTGCTCTCTTCGATGTGAATTAATGTGACCGCCGACCCACATTAACGTGGCGACTATCTCTTGAGGAGTTGAAGCAATGGATCTGGGCCTAGACGGCAAACGCGCCATCGTCACCGGCGGCAGTCGCGGTATCGGCCTTGCGATCGCCCGCGCACTGGTTGATGAGGGAGTCCACGTTGCGATCTGCGCCCGGAGCCCCGATGGAGTTGCGGCAGCCGTTGCCGAACTCGGCGATGCTGCTTGGGGCGAAGCGGTCGATGTTGCCGATGCTCATGCCTACACCTCGTGGATTGATCGGGCCGTCGAACAACTCGGCGGGTTAGACATTTTCGTTGGCAATGTCGCCGCCCTGATCGAGGCCGATGACGAGACACTCTGGCGCACAGCCTTCAACATCGATTTGATGCATGCCGTGCGCGGCTGTCGAGCAGCGATGCCGAGCCTTGCTGCTTCGGACGCCGGAGCAGTGGTACTGATCTCGAGTGTTTCCGGGGTGATGGTCGATCAAAGCCCGTACGGAGCGATGAAGGCGGCACTGTCAGCGTATGCATCCCAGCTCGCCCAGACTGCTGCGGCCGATGGTGTTCGGGTCAATGCAGTCTCGCCTGGCCCGATTCTCTTCGAGGGCGGCGTGTGGGGTGAGGCTCAAGAGCATGACCCCGACACCTTTGCGTTCGTTGAGAAGCTGCCAGCGCTCGGGCGAATGGGAACGCCCGAGGAGGTTGCTCGAACCGTGGCCTTTCTTGCGAGCCCTGCGTCGAGTTACACCACGGGGGCAAACGTCCGAGTCGACGGCGGCACGGTCAAGGCCGTGCAGCACTGAGTAGGAGGCGACAGATTGCGAGCAGCCATCTTCGACGCTCCCGGCCGACCGTTGCGGCTGGCCGAGGTCGACACCCCGTCCGCTGGAACTGGTGAGGCCATTCTGCGAGTTCGCAGCGTTGGCATCTGCGGTTCCGATATTCACGCCACGGAAGAAACCGGCATCGCCCGTCAGGGTGGCATTCTGGGTCACGAGGTCGCCGGCGAGATTGTCGAGATCGGCCCGGGCGCCTTCGGGTCGTGGGCGGTCGGTGACCGTGTCTTCGTCATCTCCCAGCTGAGCTGTGGTGATTGTGGGCCGTGCCGCAAGGGCGAGAACCATGCGTGTGAGCACATTGCGTTCTTCGGTTCGCTTGGGGAGGAGCAACCCGACGGCGCCTACGCCGAATATCTCCGGGTTCGCACCCCGGATCTCATTCGGGTGCCTGCCACCGTGTCGCTCAACGTCGCTGCGCTGGTCGAACCACTCGCCACTGGCCTCATGCTCGTGCGAGAAGCCGACTTGGGCATCGGCGAGACCGTGGTGGTCCTCGGTGCTGGCCCGATTGGACTCACGACGGCGCTGTGGGCCCGGTTCCTCGGCGCTCGACGAGTCGTTGTGAGCGAGTTCGTGGCCCACCGTCTCGCGTTGGCCGAACGCATGGGTGCCACTGATGTCGTCGACGCCGGTGCCGTCGACTCGGTCAAGGAGGAGGTCCATCGGCTTCTCGGCGCTCCGCCTGACAATGTGATCGAGTGTGTGGGGCGTCCCGGCGTGTTCAACCAAGCGGTTGACCTGGTCAGGCACGGCGGAACGGTCGTTGCTGGGGGCGTTTGTATGGCGCCCGACCCGATCGATCACTTGTTGGCCTACTCGAAGGAGCCGACGGTTCGGTTCCCGGCGACCTATACGCGGAGCGAGAACGAGTTCATCATGGAGATGATCGA
>Ga0181567_10004711_pt1 | contig 10007 bp, 9 predicted proteins | sample 101ome_14_FD_133761 | JGI IMG/M metagenome (GOLD analysis project Ga0181567, IMG submission 133761) | Coastal salt marsh microbial communities from the Groves Creek Marsh, Skidaway Island, Georgia - 101403AT metaG (megahit assembly) | ecosystem: Environmental > Aquatic > Marine > Intertidal zone...
ACCCGCTGTCTGATGAATCCAGACGTGACTGATGCCGTGCCGTTCAAGCCGCGGTGCCAGTTCCGACCACGAGGACGTGCCGGAACTGATCCGGTAAATAAATCCTGGCGCCGGATTGAAGGGCGAAAAGCCCAGAACTTCGTATCTGAGGATCAGGTCTGCGAAACCCTGTCCTTTCGGGTCGAAAACCGCGAGCGTTGCATCCACCGGAATTATCGTCGCCATGTCCTGGCCAGCCATGCGCATGTGCGTTATCTGCGGCCGGATATCGATGCGAATTTTATAATTGAACGCGATGGGTGCAATCACGACCCCGAGGATCAGAAGAGCGGACAGAATGACTCGCAGCCGAGTTAGATTAGCGAGAAGGGGGGCGAATTTACTTTTGTAAAGCATTCCAAGCGCGATCGCCGCGGTCAGCGCACCGAGCAGGCCAAGTTGTACGTTGTAACGCCAGAAGCTCGCCGCGCGGCTACCCTCATATGCACCGAATGCGGCGATATACATCACCCAGAGAAAAACCCAGTAGCCCAGAAAAACAGCGCCCGTTACGAAGAGAAGACGTCCGTATCTTCCGCCCCGTCCGGTAAAGAATGCCCATAGACCGGCGATAGAGATCGCCAGCATCATGCCAAAATAAGCGCCCTTCTTCGAGGCGATCGTGAGCATCCGGGCCAAGATGTCGAATGCCCGATCATCCAGCCACTGGTCTCTGGCGAGTAGTGAAAATTCACCGCCGGAAATATGCTCGGCAACATGGAACCGCCAGCTCAGGTAAACGACCATTGGCAGGGTCAGCATAACCGGCAGGCACACGAGGAATTTACGGATGCTAATGTCCGGATCGCGCAGCACGATGGCGAGTCCCGCCAGCAGCAACAGGACCAGCAGGACCAAATTCGTTTGTTTGACGTTGATGAAAAGCGCACACGCCAAGGCGAATTGCCAGGCAAGGGTTAGGGAATTTCCGGCGCCTTCTGCCAAGTCGTTTAAAATGCGCCAGACCAGAACCCCCAGAGCGCCCATAAGTACGGCCGTCGCGGTATCGGCATAGGCGGTGAAGACTAGTTTTTGAACAAACGTAGTGCTGAGAACGGTAACGCCCAGTAGACCAACTGCCGCCACAAACCAGCCTTTCATTTGAGAAGCGGGAGTGCCGCTGCCGGTACCCACCATGGCAACGTATACAGGCGCCAGAATCAAGAGTAACAGAACGTTGCCGAACGCGACGCCCATTTCTACGAACGTGCCGCTCAGGTATGAGATTAGATAGGCGAATAGTTGATTCCCGTGAGGATAGGCGGGAAAAACCGATGGTGAATCCGGTAGGCCGTTCTGAGGAAAAGCTTCGAACTTATATATGAAAAGTGAATTGAGCAGCCATTGGGAGAATTCGTCCCACTGGGAGGCCTGCATCGCGCTGACGGTTACAAGGACCGGGAGGGCAAGCGCAAAGGTTCTGGCCAACAAACCGAAATGAAGTTTTTGGGTTGCCATAGGCCTGTCGCGCCGCCAGATCACTAGTGCGGAAAGAGGAACGCACAACCAGAAACCGATGGCCATCCAGGAAAACGGAATGTCGGTCAGTACGCCAAGCACGGTCATGCTTCCCGTCACAGCACCGAAGCCAGTAAAAACGTCGAATAACGGGTCGCGCCTGGAGCCGGAGAGGGCGCCCCCGACCGCGGCAAAACCCGCCATTGTCATAATTGCGAGCGCCATATGGATGGCTTGTGCCGCGCTGGGCAGATATTGAGCTAACTCCATGCCGTCACAGTTTCATACTCTCTCAGTGCCGATGTGAGGGCGACTATAAGGAACCGCCCATTTGCCGACAAGCGACCGTCTCCGGGATGCCGCACAGATCGACATCCCGTTTCGACCGAATCTTTGTGTCTGGGCAAAGGCACCGATATCCCGCGGGTAGGGAAAACAATGAACGATTGGTTAATATCCTTGTGAATCAAAGAGTTTTGGATTTGACGTTACAATTTAGTTGAATTGGCGAATCGATCCGGCTACTATCGCAACTGTTGACGGGCCAACTATCACGAATCCGTCACATTTCGCTTGATAATTTCGCTGCGGCGCACTATTATTTTTGTGCACCGCAAAATTCTGCTGAATCGGGTAAGTAAAATGACTAATACAAAACAAAAAGTCCTCAATATCACGCGTCTGTTCAATCATGGACCGTCGCCCTTCCGCACCTGCCAGTGGCCGTTCGGCGAGCCGGCGACGAAGGAATTCCACTTTTGTGGCGACAAGACGCTTGAAGGCTATTCCTACTGCCCGAAGCATGTCGAAATGGCCTATCGCGAGCCGGAACCGCGCCGCAAGGTCGCGTAAGCATCCACTTGCCGCGTCGGTCGCTTCGCCGGTCGACCGCAAGGTGAACGATTGATAAGCTGCCTCCTATCCGGAGGCAGCTTTCTTTCGTGAGGACGCTATGATCGTTCAGACCGCCCCCCAGGGGGCACCCCGCTTCGTCATGCAGATGTCGGAACACACCGCGTTATCCGACCAGTTCGCCGACGCGTTCGGCAATGTGGATTTCGAGCCGGTGGAAGACGATGCGGCACGCTATATCATCGCCAATCACGATGCCGGCTGGGCCGAACTCGATGCCGAATTCCGCATCGACCCCGAAACCGGCTACCCCTACAACCTGGCGGAAACGCCGTTCGAACTGATCATGGGAACCAGCGCCGGTTCGCCGGATTTCAACGAACGGCACCATCCATTCTCCGGCCTGCTGTCAAGCATGCATTCCTGGGGTCTGTACAATGGCAGATACGGTCTGTCCGATGTCGTTCTGCTCGACAAGGTGGCCCAACAGAACGTTCCCGCGACGAGAGAAATGCTGGCGGGCGAAGAAGCGCGTCAGGACCGTCTGAAAAGTCTTTTGCGTGAAAACGCGCATACGGCCGACAAGGTCGAAGAGAAGAACCTGATGCAATCCTACAAACAGCTTCAGTTCCTCGACACCCTCGCGCTCAATTTCAATCGCGTCCACGAGGACGACCGCGAACAAGCGGTGTTCACGCATGTCCCCATGTCGGCTGACAGGGACGTAGATGTCACCGTCACCCCGCTGGACGACGGTCGTTACAAGGTTTCTCCCTGGCCGTTTCGCTCGGGCAGTCTCGACGTGTCGTTCGAGGGACGCTACATGATGCCGGCGCCGTCCGGCACCAACAGCATGCCCGAGGCGTCGACGCTGCCGGTCGAAAAACAGATCGTCACGCTGACGACAGCCGACTAGCCGTACCGCATAATCGTTAGAAAAGATGACTTCCGATATCGAGCGCCGAAAGCGCGCCCACATCGATACCGTCCTGACCGAGGACGTCGGCGCCAAGGGCGTCACGACCGGGTTCGAAAAGCTGTATTTCGAGCATGTCGCGCTGCCCGAGATCGATCTCGATGCCGTCGATACGCGGTGTTCGGTGTTCGGAAAAGAATTAGCCGCGCCTTTGCTGATCTCCAGCATGACGGGCGGTACCGATATTGCGCGCAACATCAACCGGCACCTTGCGGAGGCAGCCCAGGACATGGGGATCGCGATGGGGGTCGGGTCGCAGCGCGCGGCGATCGTCGACCCGGTTTTTGCGGATACTTTCAGTGTCCGGTCCGTCGCGCCGGATATACTTCTGTTCGCGAACCTGGGCGCGGTTCAGTTCAATTACGGATTTACGGCGGATGATGCCCGAAAGGCGGTCGAGATGATCGGCGCGGATGCGCTGTTTCTGCACCTGAATCCTTTGCAGGAAGCGGTCCAGGCGGAAGGGGACCGGAACTGGGCCGGGGTGTTGCGGAAGATCGGCGAACTGACATCCGCGCTGGACGTGCCCATCGTGGTAAAGGAGGTCGGCAACGGGATATCCGGCTCATTGGCGCGTCGTCTTGCGGATTTAGGGGTGGCGGGGATAGACGTCGCCGGAGCCGGTGGAACGAGCTGGAGCGAAGTCGAAGCGCACCGCCAGGATGACGATTGGATGCGCCGGGTCGCGCATAGCTTCGCGGGATGGGGGATCCCGACCGCCCGGGCGCTGATCGATGTCCGATCTTCCTTGCCGGACTTATCTGTCATCGCATCCGGCGGAATCCGGACCGGGATAGACGCGGCGAAGGCGGTCAGGTTGGGAGCCGACCTGGTCGGGATGGCTGCGCCGGCGCTCGGATCTGCAACCGAGACGGCGAAATCGGTGGAAGATAAAATGTCCGCAGTGACGGAAGAGTTGAGGATTGCGATGTTTTGTACGGGAAGCCCCGATATTGCCGCCCTGCGGCGGGCAGTCCTGCGTAAAGTCGCTGATGGAGAAAAAATATGACGCGGAGTACGCGGACGCCTCCGCCGCAACCTGTTCGGGAAGAAGGCGCGAAAGCGGTTCGTCCGTCGGATGCGGCGACGATCATTATATGGCGCAAGCAGCGGCGGCGCGTGGAAGTCCTGATGGGCGAACGTCACCGCGCGCACAAATTTCTGCCCCATCGCTACGTCTTTCCGGGGGGGCGGGTCGACGGGCAGGATGCCCGCATCCGGACCGCCAGCGAAATGCACCCCGCCGTCGAAGCCCAGCTAGCTCGTACGACTCCGCAGGGGCGTGGCCGATCCATCGCCGTGGCGGCGATCCGCGAGACCTTCGAGGAAACAGGCCTGATCATCGGCGAACCCGATCCCTTGCCCCATCGACCGCCGCCCAAGGGGTGGGATCGTTTTTTTGGCGCCGGATATGCGCCGGCGCTGGACCGGCTGGAATATATCGCACGCGCTGTTACACCCGTGTTTCGACCGATGCGTTTCGATGCCCGTTTTTTCATGGTGGAGGCGGAAGGTGTCGTCGGAGATCTTCAGGGATCCGGCGAGCTGGAGAACCTGGACTGGATTCCTATTGAAGAGACACAGGAATTCGAGCTTGCGAACGTGACCCGCAACGTCCTTGCCTACGCAGAGAAACTGATCGAAGAACCGCCGCGGCAGTCGGTCAGCAGGAAGATTCCTTACTTCAAACACCTGCGCGGCGGGCGGCACGTCCTGGTCATGCAATAGGCTTAATCGCGCAGGCGGGGGAGTGGAGACGGCCGGTACTGCACCGCGTTGGCGGTTTACAAGTGCATGACTTCCGGTTTCTGCGCGGCCAGTTTTCTCAGCAGAAACGTCCAGCCGCGTCCGAACATCTTTTCGTTGAAAAGATATTCCTTCGTACGCCGGCTGCCATCGGCCGACGGCGGCGACAACGTACCCGCGGCCATCGCCATCAGCTGCATTTCGGATTCCTTTTCCATTGTATCCGCGAGGATCACCGCGGCGGGTATCGACGGCGCGGCGGTCAGCAGGCCGTGGTTCTTGAGGACCATGCAGGACCTGTCGCCCAACGCGTGCGCCATCGCGGATCCCGGTTCCTTGCCCAGCGCGACGCCGTCGTCCTCGTCGAACAGGACGCATTCGTCATAGAGCCGCGCGCCGCCCTGAGTCAGGACGGTGATGTTTTCTCCGGTCGCGCTCAGCGCCGTGACGTGTTTCGCATGCGTGTGCAGAATGCAGGTCACGTCGGGCCGCGCCATATAGATACGGGTGTGAATGTGCAGGGTGGGATTGATGTCGACGTTTTCGCCGGACAGAACGTTCAGTTCGAAGTAGGCTTCGTGGATCAGATCGGGCGTGACTTCGCCGAAGCCGAAATTGTGAACGTGAACCAGAAACGTTTCCGATCCCGGCAGACGCGCGGTCAGATGGCTTCCCATGCCGCTCGGCTGGCCCAGCATGTCGACGACGTGAAACGCGAAAAGCAGGTCCTGGCGCAGTTTTTCCTTCCGGTCGTGGGGATCGACTTCGCGGATTGACGGCATTCTGACGATCTGACCGCTCATGGTCTGCCTCCGGTTGTTAGCGGCGTTCGGGGCCTACTTGCTGACCAGTTTCAGCTTTCGCTTGAGGACCGACAGGGCATCGGTCAGTGACGCGCTGCGTTTCAGGCGTTCGCGGCCGTGATAAACGAGGTATTCGAGTTTACTGCCCGACGTCTTGCGCTTGATGACCGTAAAGGATGGCTGTCGGCTGTTGTTGCGGTATATCAGGAACGCCGCCATCGTCGGATCGTGGCGAATGGCGTAGTCCTTCCATTCGCCGCTCATCACCCGCCGGCTGTAAACCGACAACAACTGGTCGAATTCTTTTTTGTTAAAACAGATATCGGGCTGGATACGCCGGTTGGCGTTCTTGTAGTCGGCGAGGCGGACAACGGTAGACATGCGTGTCGGCGGCATCCCATGTTTCTCGAATACGCTATTGATTATCCCCATTTGACGGGGTTCGTCCAGTCACACCGGCCGATATGTCGCGATCAGATTCGTTCGGCCTAAATAATTAATACACAAGCCTAATTTGGGATTTGCCTCGGTTTGGTACCGTCGGTATCTTAGCCGCCATTTCCCGAAATCTGCGGAGCGGCCCTGTGGGCGATATTTTTCGCGAAGTCGACGAAGAACTAAAGCAAGAACGCTACGAGAAACTGTGGCGCCAATACCGCTGGTATATCATAGGCGCCGCCGTCGTGGCGGTTGCTGCCGTTGCCGCTTGGCAGGCATGGAACACCTACCAGACCAGCCAGCGTCACGCGGAAGGACAACGGTTTGCCGCCGCTGCGGCGCTCCTTCTGGACGGCAAATCGGCGGAAGCCGCCGACGCATTTTCGTCTCTCGCCCAGGATGCGTCATCGGGGTACGGCATACTGTCGCGCTTCTATCAGGCATCCATCGCATCAAAGGCCGGCAATGCCGTGCAGTCGATCGAAATCTACGACCGGATCGCCGAGGATTCCTCTGCGCCGGACTCGATGCGCGGACTGGCGACGGTACTGGCGACCTTGCAGGCGCTCAAAGTACCATCCATCGATGCGGCCACAATCCGCAACAGGATCCAGCCCATGGCGAACGCCGGACAGCCTTATCGCCACGCAGCGCTCGAAATACTCGCGCTGACGGCGCAGCGGGAAGGGGACATCGATGCGGCTCGGGCCAACTATCGCGCCATCGTCGACGATCCTGCCGCTGCTACGGGGATTCGCACCCGGGCGGCGCAGATGCTGAACATCCTGGGTGCCTCCTAACCGGGGCGGATTGATGATGCCGCTCCCTAATTTCGCCAGAATTGCCGTCGTCGCCGCATCGGTGTTGCTGTTGGCCGGGTGTGGAAGCTGGTTCGGCGGTACCGCCGAAAAACCGCTTGAAGGCGAACGGATCGACGTTTTGCGCGGCGGCAGCAATCTTCAAACCGACCGCAGAATCAGGGATCTGGATGTTCTGTTGCCGCGACCGGAAGTGAACGCGGACTGGCCGCAGGCTGGCGGGTATCCCAATCATGCCATGCATCATCTTGCGGCGTCGGGTCCGCTTGCCGAAATCTGGAGTACAGATATCGGTGAAGGGACCAACGATGAGGCCCAGCTGCTGGCCGAGCCAATCATCGCCGGCGACCGCATATACACCGTGGACGCAGAGGCGGAAGTCAGTGCATTCGACGCGAAATCGGGAAATCGCATCTGGCAGGTTGAACTATCCAAGGACGACGACGACGAGGGCATTCTGGGCGGGGGACTCGCCTTCGAAGACGGACGTCTTTTCGCGACGACCGGCTTTGCGGATGTCATCGCACTGGACGCCAAGAACGGTCGCGAAATCTGGAGAAAACGGCTGAACGGTCCGATCCGCGCCGCGCCGACCGTCTGGGCGGGCAGGGTTTTCGTGGTAACGACGAACAACGAGCTGTTCGCGCTTGCCGCCGACGACGGACGCGAGCTCTGGACCCATGCCGGTTTGAGCGAGGTTGCCGGCCTGGTCGGCGCCGCACCACCCGCTGTCGATGGGGGCGTGGTCGTGGTTCCGTATTCGTCCGGCGAAGTGGCCGCGCTAAGGGTGGAAAACGGCCGCCAGGTCTGGATAGAATCGCTGACAGCGCTGCGGCGGTCCGACGCCGTGACCGCGATATCGCATATACGGGGGCGCCCGGTTATAGACCGCGGTATTGTATATATCGTGGGCAACAGCAACCGGACGGCTGCCGTGGATTTGCGGACCGGGACACGCTTGTGGGAAGTTCCCATCGGCGGGAGCAACGGCGCCTGGGTGGCCGGCGATTTTATCTATGTTCTGACCCGCGACGCGGAACTCGTCTGCCTGACCCGCCGCGGCGGGCGCGTGCGCTGGATCTCGCAGCTTCCCCGGTTCGAAGACGAGGAAGACCAGGAAGATCCGATCCTGTGGTCCGGTCCCGTGCTGGCCGGCGACAGGCTGCTGGTCGGCAGCTCCGACGAACAAATCTGGTCGGTATCTCCTTACACCGGAAAGATACTCGGCCGGATCGACGTATCGGGACCGGTGCTGATTTCACCTGTTGTTGCCCGCGAGACGGTTTACGTGCTGACCGACGAAGCGGACCTTATCGCTTTTCGCTGATTGGTTCATCCATGCGCCCCGTGATTGCCATTGTCGGCCGCCCGAATGTGGGCAAGTCGACGCTGTTCAACCGGCTCATCGGCAGGCGCTCCGCGCTTGTCGATCCGACGCCCGGCGTGACGCGCGACCGCAGGGAAGGCGATGCGCGTCTCGGCCGGCTTCGCTTCATCGCGGTGGATACCGCGGGGCTCGAGGAAACACCGGATTCCGACGTAGAGAGCGAGATGCAGGCCCAGACCCGCAGAGCCATCGAGGAAGCGGATATAGCCCTGCTTTTATTCGACGCGCGCGCGGGCATCACGCCGCTGGACCGACATTTCGCCGATCTGATGCGCCGGTCCCGCGCGCCGGTCATCCTGGTCGCGAACAAATGCGAAGCCCGGGCGGCCGACGCGGGCCGGCTGGAGGCCTACGAGCTCGGCTTGGGCGAACCCATCGCCATTGCGTCGGAACACGGGATCGGGATGCCCGATCTGGAAGACGCCATTGTCGAAGCTCTCGAGAAAACCGGCTGGCAGGGCGAGCCGGAAGCGCAAAATCCCGGCAAGGACGCACCCGAGGAAGACGAGGAAGACGAGGAAGGTGCGGGCGGACCGTTGCAGCTTGCGATAGTCGGCCGCCCGAATGTGGGCAAATCGACTCTCGTGAACGCCCTGATCGGGGACGAACGGGTCATAACCGGTCCTCAACCCGGCATCACGCGCGACGCGATCTCGATCGAGTGGGAATGGAACGGCCTGCCGATAAAGCTGATCGATACCGCCGGCATGCGGCGCAAGGCGCGTGTGAACGAAAAGGTGGAGAAGCTGTCCGTCGGCGACACGCTGGAAGCGATCCGATTCGCACATGTGGTCGTGCTGGTTCTTGACGCCACCATGATGCCGGAGAAGCAGGATCTGGTGATTGCCCGGCATATCATCGACGAAGGACGGGCCATCGTTATTGCGGTCAACAAGTGGGATGCGGTGGAAAACAGACAGGAAGCGCTGGATCTGCTGTATGACCGGATGGAAATTTCGCTGCCGCAGATTCGGGGCGTCCCGGTGGTGACGTTGTCGGCGCTGACGTCGCGCGGCCTGCAGAAACTTCTCCCGGAAGTCGCGGCGGTTTACGATATCTGGAACAAGCGCGTGTCTACAGGGCCCCTGAACCGTTGGCTGCAGAACGTGGTCGAACGGCACCCGCCGCCGATCAGCCGCGGCCGCCGCATCCGAATCCGCTATATCACGCAGACAAAGGCGCGGCCGCCGACTTTCGCCGTGTTCGCGAGTCAGCCGACCGGTGTACCGGAAGCCTATGTCCGCTATCTGATAAACGGTATTCGCGAAACGTTTGATTTTCCGGGCGTACCGATCCGCATCAACCTGCGACGCCAGCGCAATCCGTTCGCGCCGGACGCGGACGAAAACTGATCTTCGTTATTTTTCCTTCGCCGCTGGCAGGGTGGCGGGCGCCCGGGCCCGCTTGGACAACTCCGCCCGCGCCTGAGCGATCCGCGTCGATATTCTTTCGGCGAATGTTCCGAATGCATCGGCCAAACCGCTGGCAGT
>Ga0181567_10004731_pt1 | contig 9983 bp, 6 predicted proteins | sample 101ome_14_FD_133761 | JGI IMG/M metagenome (GOLD analysis project Ga0181567, IMG submission 133761) | Coastal salt marsh microbial communities from the Groves Creek Marsh, Skidaway Island, Georgia - 101403AT metaG (megahit assembly) | ecosystem: Environmental > Aquatic > Marine > Intertidal zone...
CAGATTGTGCTCTGTAATCATTGTCATAACCTTGAGAGTCAGAGCGTTGTGAACCTTGTTGAGCTTCTTCATTTCTGGGCTTAAAGGTTTCGTTTGAGAGGGCATAACTAAAATTAAGACTAGCTCTGGTGAGTTTAGCGAGTTTACCGCTTTGCGCAATATGAAATGTATTGATGCGCGTACCATCAGCCGTGGTGACATAAGGATCTAAAGTTCCGCTCATGTTGACGCGCATTTCTTGATTGAAAAGTGCGGTAGCTGCATTGAAACTAACGGGGCTAAGTCTTAAGGAGTCGGCTTCAAGATTGTAGGCACTAGAGAAATTAAGGTTACTTAGAATAGGGATTTTTCTAGGTTCAGTCTTAGTTGAGTCTTTTGACGCCATTTTAGCTTCTAATGTGTTTTGAAGCCCGAATGAAAGGCTGTTCGATTTGCCGAGACTAGGAGATCCATTGAGCGTTCCTTCAAATCGTGAATAACTCACTTCTTGTCCGTCTAGGTTAGTGTAGGTATCGTAATAGCGTTCGAAAGAGGGTCCATAGCTCCATCCTACAGAGGGTCTGGCAACGTGTCGAATTGCTTGTAATTTCTTGCCTTCCTTAAAGGTGTAGGTACCGTAAACCGTTGTTCCTATCGAGCTAGAAACCCCATAGCGATTGAAGCGATCGAAACCTCTAACCGTGTCTAAAACAATTTCACGACTCACATCAGAATTTGGATCTTGCCCGCGAGTGAAGGTCTCAAAGGTCCATAGATCTTCATAGTTTGCACCCATAGAGACGCTTAAAAACTTAGCGAGTTTGAAGTTGGTACTTAAAGGTATTGTGTGGCGCGCTCCGACCTTAGCGTCGTCAAACATCTTTGAGGTTAAGAAAAGTGAATCGGTCGTTCTTATCCGGTTCTCAAATCTTGAGGTGTATTGAAGGTTGACATTTTGAATCAGCCCCTTTTTGATGCCTTCACGCTTGGCAAAGGGAAAGATACGTTCCATATTCACTTGAGCAGTAGGCAATGTGAGGTTGATCTCTTCGGTATTCGTATTCTGGTTGTGTGTGGCACTTAGGTTTAGGTTGACCGAAGGATAAGCCGGAAACGTCTTTGAATACGTGATCGAAGAAGAGAGGTTGTTATTTTGAGTCAACGCCAGGTTTTGCTGATTTGCCGAGTTCCTGAAATACTTGCTGCTTCCGATATTGACCGAAGCAGCAAAACGTGAATTCGGACTAGCCTTGGGGTCTTGAGAGTGAGAAATCTGAAGGTTAAAAATGCTATTACGACTGTAATCAGCAAATCCTTTTTGAGAGGTAATGAGATTCTCAAACCTGAGGTTTACATTACCTCTAAATTTATAGCGCTTGGTGTATACCGACTGTGCTCTAAATCCGTAGCTACCATTGGTGAAATAGTCTCCTGTTAGGTTAAGGTCGACGTAGTCGCTAATCGGAAAATAGTATCCGCCATTTTGAACAGAGTAACCGCGTTGCGGATCATTTGTGATGGTCGGAAAAATGAGTCCGCCCGATCTTCCGCTGGTTAGTGGGAATATGGCAAACGGAAGCGCAATAGGGGTAGGCACATCAACCAAATACATATTCGAAAAACCTGCGATGATTCTCTTTCCAGGAATAAATTTGGCCTTTCTCACCTTAATGTAGTAATCAGGGTCGATGGAGTCTAAAGCGGTAGTCAATTTTCCTTGGCTGAAATAGAAGACCGAATCGTTTTCTTTCTTCGTTTTTTCAGTAACTACCTTCATGGTTTCTCCTCCACCCATACCCCCAATGCCAGCACCTTGTTCAGTGCGAGAATTGAAAATCAGTGCCTTTTGAGAGGTGATGTTGTAGCGAATAGAGTCGGGTATAACCTCGTTTTGTCCTTGAGTGAATTCAGGAGTTTGACTCCTTTCTCCTTTAGAATCGACATAGCGCCCTGCTAAAATTTCATTCTTAAGATAATCAATAGCAATGACACCTGCAGTGAGTTTGGTATCGGTATAATCAATCGAAGCCTCGTTAGAGAGGTAAATCTTCTTCTGAGTTTGACTGATCGTAACCGAGTCTTTCGCACTGTACTTGATAAGACTCTCGAGCTTTGAAGAAATAGCGACGTCGGTCTTTTTCTTCTGGGTGACTACAAGGGAATCGAGAAGTTGCTGCTTTTCGGCTGAAACCTGTGGAAGTTCAACACCCTTTGGAAGTTCTGTATACAGCCCTTTAGTCTTGGTGGACACGGTAATAGGGTCTTGTTGACCGAATATTACGTTGGGCTGAAGCAAGCACCCCAATAAGAGCACAAAGTAAATTTGCCTGAACTCCAATACGAAAGCCTTGGTTTTACTGAGTTTAAAGCGTTTAAACCTGGGTCAAACTTACGCAATATTTGTGGTAACTCTTTGTGATTGCTTAATTTTACAATACATCGATTACTCCCGTTAACACGTGATAAAGACTTTCCTAAAAACTGTTTTTTACCTCTGTTTGCTTTCTGTTTCGACGCTCGAGGCACAGACAGAACAGAATTTCACGGTATTTATTGATCCTGGTCATGGCGGAAAAGACCCAGGTAATATGCATAATGGCTATGTGGAAAAAAAGATTACACTAGCCATAGCGCTTAAACTCGGAAAACTACTCGCCAAAGAAGAAGGTGTTACAATGCACTATTCACGAAAGGACGATCGTTCGGTTAATCTATATGCTAGAGGTCCCATGGCGAATCGTGTTGGAGCAGATGTCTTCGTTTCTATTCACTGTGATGCGCACACCTCCTCAGCCTACGGTGCAGGGACCTTTGTTTTAGGTTTGCATCGTGCCGATAAAAATTTAGCCGTTGCTCAGCGAGAGAATGCTGCTATGTACCAAGAAGACAATTACCAATCCAATTATCAGGGACTCACAAATGTAATTGGTTTAAGCGCGATTCAAGAAGAAAATCTTGATCAAAGTATAAAACTCGCAGCCTATGTACAGCAAGAGATGGTGACTACCGCAAAGCGCAGAGATCGTTTGGTTAAGCAAGCGGGTTTTGTGGTCTTGTATGAGACCATCATGCCTTCAATATTGGTAGAAACAGGTTTTTTGTCCAATGCCAATGAGGGTGCGTTTTTGAATTCAGAAAAGGGACAAGAAAGTATTGCACAAGCCATGGCTAATGCCATCGTTAAATATAGAGACGAATTTGCCTTAAACTCTTTGATGATTGGTCCCGCTCCCGGAAAAGAAGTCTTTAGCGTTCAGCTATTCGCGACGGATAAAACACACTCCAGTACAGCGTCCGTTTTTAAAGGTTTAAAACCCGTCTGGTATGAAGAGAAAGATGGTTTAAAGCGTTATTTTTACGGAGAGGCAACCTCTCAAGCTTCTGCGAATGATCTTAGATTAAGAGCTGTTCAAAAAGGTTTCAAGGACGCTTTTGTAGTAAAGAAAATGCGCTAATCGTAGCTTATGAAAAAGAAATTTACCCTAACCCTTTCCAATGAATTAAAAGCCGGTATTGTGGTTTTGGCCGGTGTTTTCGCCCTAATTATGGGATTCAGTTATTTGAAGTCAACTTCAATCTTTGGTCCTTCAAAAACCTTATATGCTATTTATGATAACGTGGGAGGGCTTCAAACAGGCACAACAGTCAGTCTGAACGGCTATGCGGTAGGTACAGTTGACGCCATTGATTTTTTACCCTCTGGTCAATTGTTGGTCAGTTTTACCCTTTTTACAGATTATGCTTTTTCTAGGAATTCTACAGCCCAGCTATATGATACTTCGGTGCTAGGAGGAAAGGGGCTTCAGATTGTAGTGGCCAATGATGACGCAAGGCCCGTTCAATCCGGAGATACTTTGCCAGCTGCTGTTGAGGTAGGAATGATCAATAAAGTAGAGAAAATTCTAGACCCCTTAGAGCAAAAGGTGAGTCAGGCACTTATTGAGACAGAAATATTAGTCAGAGGACTTAATGAAGTTTTGGATGAAGAAACGCAGCGTAACTTGCGGACGACCCTAGGGCAATTGAGTGAAACCTCTGTCGCATTGAATGCTGCAACGGCTTCATTTCGTGATATTTTAAAAGAAAACGCAGCGGCGATAGATACTACATTGCAGAGTACAGCACAGCTTTCCAAAAATCTAGCTCAGGCAACTAGCGGAATGGAGGCTGAGGCTTTAAGTACATCGATTGCACGGCTTAATGCTTCACTATATGCCTTAGAATCCTTTCTAGATGGCTTAAATTCAGGAGAGGGGACTTTGGGTCAATTGACTACAGATCAAGATTTATATTCAAGTTTAGTCTCTAATCTCGAGCAACTGGATTTATTGTTGCAAGACATGAGACTGAATCCAAAGCGTTATTTGTCGGTTTCTGTTTTTGGAAAAAAACAGAAAGAGTATACCCTACCGACCGAAGATCCCGCTGACGTTAAAAAACAATAAATCTCATGGGACTTCAACAAGTACTATTCTCTATCCTTCTACTTTTGGGAATAGGTTTCTTCGCCTTCAATATAAAGCGGTTGATCCGTAGTATCCGCCAAGGAAGGCCTGTGGGTTCTATTGACCGCAAAAAGGAGAGGATAGTAGCGATGGTGCGACTGGCTTTTGGCCAACAGCAGATGCAGCGCAATCTGCTGGTGGGAGTGTTGCATTTGGTGGTTTACTTAGGTTTTCTCATTATAAATATTGAGCTCATAGAGATTGTAATCGATGGTGTTTTTGGCACGCATCGGGCGCTTTCGTTTTTAGGGGGTATTTACGATCTAGCTATAGCGTTGTTTGAGCTTTTTGCTTTCGCGGTTATTGTGTCGGTGGTGGTTTTTTGGATACGACGTAACCTCATGCATATCAGAAGATTTATGAGTGCTGAACTTAGGGGGTGGCCAAAACTTGACGCAAACCTGATTTTAATTATAGAACTAGTTTTGATGTTCTTATTTCTCGGGATGAATGCTGCGGATTATGCGCTTCAACTTCGAGGTGTTGCTCATTACAGCCCAGCGGGTTCTTTTCCGATTAGTGGATGGATAGCTCCTATTTTTGAAAACTGGTCGGATACCAATGTAATCGCCTTTGAAAGAGCCATGTGGTGGGCTCATATTGGTGGTATACTTGGATTTTTGAATTACCTCTATTATTCAAAACACCTCCATATCTTATTGGCTTTTCCGAATACATTTTACGCTTCTTTAGAGCCAAAAGGAAAATTCGAGAATAATGCCACTGTCACTCGAGAAGTAAAAGCTATGCTTGCTATGGAGGCCGCAGACCCTAATCAAGAGATTGAGCGCTTTGGAGCAAAAGATGTTGCTGATTTAACCTGGGTCCAATTGATGAACGCCTACAGCTGTACCGAATGCGGACGTTGTACTGCAGCATGTCCAGCCAACCAAACCGGAAAGCTCTTGTCACCGCGAAAAATCATGATGGATACTAGAGATCGTGCCACAGAGATCAGTATTTCTAAAGGGGTAGAAGGAGTCGCTGAAAATACGTTGTTAGACCACTATATAACAAGAGAAGAGCTTTGGGCCTGCACGAGTTGTAATGCCTGTGTAGAGGCTTGTCCTATAGGTATTGATCCTTTGTCTATCATTATGAAAATGAGACAATATATTGTAATGGAAGAGTCAACTGCACCAAGCGATTTGAATGCGATGATGACCAACATTGAGAACAACGGTGCTCCTTGGGCCTTTAATGCTCAAGACCGATTGAATTGGGTGTCAGATTAAATTGTGAGCTATGGATGAGTTAAGAATAAAAACAATGGCAGAATTCCTTGCCGAGGGTCAAACCCCAGAGGTGCTTTTCTGGGTTGGCTGTGCCGGAAGTTTTGACGACAGGGCAAAAAAGGTGACAAAGGCTTTCGCTAAACTATTGCACAATGCCAAGGTGTCTTTTGCTGTTTTGGGCAAGGAAGAATCCTGTACTGGAGACCCAGCGAAGCGATCTGGTAACGAGTTTTTATTTCAGATGCAAGCTATGGCAAATATTGAGGTGCTTAACGCCTACGAGGTTAAAACCATTGTAACGACCTGTCCGCATTGTTTCAATACCTTAAAAAATGAGTATCCATCGCTTGGTGGAGATTACGAGGTGTTACACCACACTCAATTTCTCAAAAAGCTTATAGAAAATGGGCGTTTGAGTATTACGGGCGGAACTTTTAAGGGCAAGCGTATCACCTATCATGATCCGTGCTATCTGGGTAGAGCAAATGAAATATATGAGGCTCCTAGAGCCTTAATTGCAAAGCTAGACGCCGAATTGGTTGAAATGAAGCGTTGCAAACGCGATGCGCTTTGCTGTGGAGCTGGCGGTGCGCAGATGTTTAAAGAACCTGAAAAAGGCAACAAAGACATTAATATCGAGCGCTCTGCCGAAGCACTAGAGACCAAAGCAGATATTGTTGCAGCAGCATGTCCGTTTTGTAATACGATGATGAATGACGGTATAACCCAGCATAATGGCTCTTCGGTTGTTAAAGACGTTGCTCAATTAATTGCTGAAGCAAAAGACCTCTAAAGTTATGTACGTACCCTTTGAAGAGTTGGCAGAAGATGCACGAATCTGGATCTATCCGTCTGACACTCCTTTTAAGGAGGAGGATATGGAAAGCGTAGAACAGCGATTGAAAGATTTTATTCATCAGTGGACCGTGCACAACAAAGCATTGAAAGCCTCGTTTCTACTTCCTTACAGAAGGTTTGTGGTACTTGCTGTAGACACGGCATTTAATCAGGTTTCTGGTTGTTCTATTGACAGTTCGGTGCGATTTATTCAAGAATTGGAGCACGAATTTTCAAAGGTGCTCTTAGATAAGATGAATGTCACCTTTAAGCAAGGGGAGTACTTAGTGTACAAGGATCTCAAAGATTTTAAGGCCCTTGTAAAAAGTAAATCTGTAAGCCCAGAAACCATTGTTTTTAATAATTTGATTACGACAAAATCAGAAATGGATTCCCATTGGGAGGTACCTGCTAAAGAGAGCTGGCATCAGCGATATTTTTAATATGAGAACTATTCTAATCAGCTTGGCGATACTCGTATGGGGTACCACGGTCGCTCAACAAAAACGCCAAGACCCCCTTCAGGCGGCGGACGCCAAGGCCCAATCAGAGTGGGTGAATGCTACTTACGAGTCTCTAAGTTTAGAGGAGCGTATAGGCCAATTAATATTTGTTTTCACCGACTCAAAAGGAAGTCCAACTGAAAAAGAAAAGATTAGTGCGATGATCGAGGATTACGCCATCGGAGGTCTTTTGTTTTCAGTAGGTGACCCGCTTACACAGCTTCAACTCACGAATCATTACCAAGCCCTATCACGCACCAAATTGATGATTACTATGGACGCAGAATGGGGGCTATCAATGCGTCTCAAGGATGCCTTTTCATTTCCTTACAACATGACTTTGGGTGCCGTAGAAGACGAGCAGCTTATTTATAGAGTAGGAGAGCGTCTAGGGGCTCATTCTAAACGTATTGGGGTGCATATGAATTATGCCCCGGTGGCAGACATTAATACCGACCCAAGAAACCCGATTATTGGCAACCGCTCTTTAGGAAGTGATTCAGATCGTGTTGGGCGATTGTCGGTAGCATTGGCTAAAGGCTTGCAAAGTCAAGGAGTATTGGGTTCAGCAAAACATTTTCCGGGACACGGAGATACGGCTACGGATTCTCATGTAAACTTGCCTGTCATTGAAGCAGACTATAAACGTTTACAAAATGAGGAGTTGGTTCCTTTTAAGGCGCTTATAAACGAGGGTATAGCTTCGGTTATGGTCGCTCATATTGCCTTAGAGTCTATCACTGGTGATCTTCAGACCCCCGCATCACTTTCTCCAAAGGTGACCACAGGACTTCTTCAAGAAACTCTCGGCTATAAAGGTCTTGTTATCACCGATGCGCTCAATATGAAGGGAGTGAGTAAATATGTAGACCCAAATCATGTTGCACTGGAGGCCTTTAAGGCAGGAGCAGATATTCTATTGTATCCAGAAGATGTTGCGGCTTCTATAGGCGTGTTAAAAGAGGCCTACGAGAGTGGAAGTCTCAGTGAAGCGAGGTTAGCGTATTCTGTCAAGAAAATTCTAAAAGCCAAATACCTAACTGGACTGCATCAATTTGAGCCCTTAAATGAGGCTGGTTTGTTGGACGATTTGAACGCCTTAGAAGATCACATGTTGAGTGAAGAACTCTATGAGGCTGCCATTACTACTGTTCAAAACGAAAATGAACTCTTGCCCTTATCACCAAGCCGCAACTATGGATTTATAGGTATAGGTGAGCAGGCGAATAAAGCAGGTGTTTTTCTCGAAACCCTTCAAAGGTATGCGCAGGTCACTGCTTTGGACGCAGAAACCTTAGCTGAAGGTTCTGCCTATGATGCAATCATTGTAGGACATTTTGGTAATACGGATACGCCTTGGAAAAACAGTAAGCTCAGTCCTGAGCTATGGAATACGATTTATGAGTTATCCGCCCAGAATACTCCTGTAGTTTTAGTTCATTTTGGTACTCCCTATACGTTACTCGACACCCAATGGGAGCAAGCTCCTGATGCATTGGTAGTCGCCTATCAGAATAGAGAGGAGGCTCAGAGGTCTGCGGCACAGGTAGTCTTTGGTGCGTTGCCGAGCATAGGTACTCTTCCTGTTGAGATTTTGAAAAATGGAGAATCACTTGAATCGATCCGCCTAGGCGACCTGCCGTTATTGAGTTATTCAAAGGTTCCTGAGAGGGAAGGTTTATCTTCTGAACAGCTCAAACGCGTTGATGCCTTACTGGATACGATAGTTGCCGAAGGAATGAGTCCTGGGGGGCAGCTCGTGGTGGCGCGCAACGCAAAGGTGATTTACGAACGCAATTTCGGTTTTCACACCTACCAACGGCAACAGCCTGTTCGATGGAATTCTATCTACGATGTTGCTTCGGTCACAAAAATTGCTGCAACACTTCCTTTATTTATGCATAAGGCTGAGGTCGGAGAAGTATCTCTGTCGGATCGTTTTAAGGATTGGTTTGATGAATTGAAAGATAAGCCGATCGGAGAGGTTAACCTTATTGCTGCGCTCTCGCACAATGCTCGACTTCCGGCGTGGATTCCATTCTATAAAGAAACCCTTGACGGGCAGGCCCAGCCAATTCGAACATTGTACTCACACGTTTATTCAGAGGACTATCCCATTCAGGTAGCAGATTCTTTATACCTCATCAAAGGGTATCAAAAGAGAATTTTTGACACCATTTCTAACGTTGCCTTAGAATCAAAGCAATACCGTTACAGCGATTTGCCGTATTATATCATCGCGCGTTACCTAAATAAGGAGACTGATCCATTTGAACAGCAGATCGATCGCTTTCTATACAAGCCTTTAGGGGCCACAATGACGGGATATCATCCGCTTCTGCGCTTTAACAAGAAGGCTATCGTACCAAGTGAAATCGATACTTATTTCAGACAAGACACTATTCAGGGTTTTGTACATGATATGGGGGCTGCAATGCTTGGAGGAGTCAGTGGACACGCCGGCCTTTTCAGTAATGCCAATGATATCACTAAGATCATGCAAATGTTCTTGCAAGGAGGGGTTTATGGGAGTAAACGCTTTTTAAATCCAGAGACTATTCGACGCTTTAACACCTGTTATTACTGCAATAGCGAAAATAGAAGAGGAGTAGGATTCGACAAGCCGCAACTAGAGGGTAGAGGTTCTACATGCGGATGTGTTTCGCATCAATCTTTTGGGCATTTAGGATTCACCGGAATTTATGCCTGGGCAGACCCTGAAACACAAATCACTATGGTCTTCTTGTCGAATAGAACCTATCCGACCATGGAGAATAACCTACTGGGTAGAACCGATATGCGGACACGAATTCAACAAGCAGTATTTGATTCAAGGCTCTACTAGGAGTTTGAAATGGTATCTTTGACTAAAATGTTCCACTCATGAAGATTGCTATTGTATGTTATCCCACCTTTGGTGGAAG
>Ga0181567_10004739_pt1 | contig 9974 bp, 8 predicted proteins | sample 101ome_14_FD_133761 | JGI IMG/M metagenome (GOLD analysis project Ga0181567, IMG submission 133761) | Coastal salt marsh microbial communities from the Groves Creek Marsh, Skidaway Island, Georgia - 101403AT metaG (megahit assembly) | ecosystem: Environmental > Aquatic > Marine > Intertidal zone...
CACCAACTCGCGCTGCATGGCATCGAGTGCCCAAAACAAATTCACCGCGGTTGGTCGACTGGCGCGCAGCGTGGCATCCGCCTCGGCCATGCGTTGCCGCCACACGGCAGGCTCGGCGTGCTGCTGGGCAAGCGCCTCGAGCGCCATGCCATAGGCTGCGGCCACCCCGATGGCGGGCGCACCGCGCACCACCATGTCGCGTATGGCTTGGGCCACCTCGCTGGCCGAGCCACAGCGCAGCGTGGCCACACGCAGCGGCAAGGCGCGCTGGTCGAGTAGTTGAAGCCAAGGTAAGCCACCCTCGTCAATCCACCGCAACGACGCCACCTGCGTACTCAAGGGTTGTCCCCAGCGGGCTGCGGCACTTGCCCGTAGTGCCCGAAACGCTCAATGACCTCGGCCATTTGAGCGCCAGACAGGCGTTTCGGTTGTCCCATGCTGCACGTCAACTGGTATTGCTGGCAAAGGGCCTCAACCGCTTGTGCACGGTTAAGGGCTTGCTTTAAATCGTGACCCAAAGCAATCACGCCATGATTGGCCAGTAAGCATGCGTGGCGTTGGTCCAAGGCCAACAACGCGGCCTGTGACAGCGCTTGACTGCCAAACAAGGCGTAGGGCGCGCAGCGCAAGGTGTCGCCACCAAACGCGGCAATCATGTAATGAAACGCAGGCACGTCGTGGCCGTGGCACGCCACCGCCGCCGCATAAGGCGAATGGGTGTGCACCACCGCGTGCACCTCGGGGCGCTGGCGGTAGATGTCCAAATGAAATCGCCACTCACTTGAAGGCTGCCACGCGCCGCTGTAGCCACCGTGCATGTCCATGGGCACCAGTTGTTCAGCACGTAGGTCGTTGGGCGGCACACCCGTAGGGGTCACCAGCCAGGCCTGCGTATCTAACCGCACGCTGGCGTTGCCTGTGGCGCCCAGGTTTAAACCCATGGCCTGCAACTCGCGCATGGCCTCGAGCAGCGCCTGGCGTGCCGCCTGTTGGGTTAGGGAATCGGCACTCATGGGCGGTCAAGGCGCGCCACCAACAGCGCAACCTGCTGCGCCAATTCAGCGTCCCAGGCTGCGCGCGGGGTGATGATGGCGTGGTCCAGCGCTTGTCCACAACCACAGGTTTTTTGCGGTGCTTGCAACAACGGAATCAATGCCCTGACCAAGGCGCGGGCACGCGCGCTGTTGCTTTGCAGCACCTGCACCACCTGCTCCACGGTGACTGCATCGTGCCCCTCGTGCCAGCAATCGTAGTCGGTGGCCATGGCCACGGTGGCGTAGCACATCTCGGCTTCCCGCACCAGCTTGGCCTCGGGCATGTTGGTCATACCCACCACACTGCAGCCCCATTGCCGATACAGATGCGATTCGGCTTTGGTTGAGAACTGCGGGCCCTCCATGGCCAAATAGGTGCCACCTTGGGTGACCGCATCGCTCGCATGGTCGGCGGCTTGGCCCAACAAGCCACGCAACCAACCGCAGGTGGGTTCGGCCATTGAAACGTGCGCCACCAGCCCCGGACCAAAAAAAGAACCAACCCTGCCGTGGGTGCGATCAATGAATTGGTCCACCAACACCAAGGTGCCCGGTGCGATGTCTTCGCGCAGCGACCCGACCGCGCTGAGCGAAACCACGCTGTGCACCCCCAACGATTTCAACGCCCAGACGTTGGCGCGGTAGTTCACGGTGCTGGGGGTGTAGCGGTGGCCGCGACCATGACGCGGCAAAAACGCCAGCGAGACGCCATCCAGTGTGCCCAGCAGCAGGTCGTCAGAGGGTTGACCAAAGGGGGTGTCAACTGATACCCAACGTGGATTTTGCAGGCCGTCCAGGTCGTAAACGCCGCTGCCCCCGATGATGCCAACACTTGCCTCGGTCATGTCTTACTCCTTACACGGCGCGTCAACGCCGGGCTACTGCCCCATCATGCGGTTCAGGTCTTCGGATTCAAATCGCTCACGCGTGGCCGCGTCTTTGGGCAACGTCACGGGCTCGCCGCGCTGCAGTTGCTGCAAGGCCTGCCAAAGCATGGCAATTTGATGCTCTTGACTGGCGGCATGATCAATCAGGCCGCGCATGGCTTGCGACACCGGGTCGTCGCTGGAGGTCACGCCATAGGCAGAAAAGCCCATGCGTGATGCGGTGGCCTCGCGCTGCGCTTGGCTTTCGCCTTGAATCACGCGCGCTGGGTTGCCCACGGCGGTGGCGTTGGCGGGTACGGCCTTTACCACCACCGCGTTGGAGCCGATGCGTGCGCCGTCGCCAACCGTGAACGCACCCAATACTTTGGCGCCGGCACCCACCACCACCCCTTCACCCAAGGTGGGGTGGCGCTTGGCGCCTTTGGTCAGCGCCACGCCACCCAAGGTCACACCTTGGTAAATCGTGCAGTGGTTGCCCACCTCGGCGGTTTCGCCAATCACCACACCCATGCCGTGGTCGATGAACACGCCTTGACCGATGGTGGCGCCCGGATGAATTTCTATGCCCGTGAACCAGCGACCCAACCCAGAGATAAAGCGAGCCAACCAGTGCATGCGCCAGCGCCACAACCGGTGCGCCACGCGGTGCAGCCACAAGGCGTGCAAGCCCGGGTAGCAGGTGAGCACCTCAAACCAACTGCGCGCGGCGGGGTCGCGTTCAAAAACACAACGGATATCTTGAACCATTCGCCTCAACATGGCTGAATTATGGCTTTTTGCCTGCGGCCAGACCTTGCACGGCGCGCGCCACCCCGCGCAACACATGGACATCTTCGGGCTGCAGCTGGGCCTTGAGCGCCATTTGGTGTAGCCGAGGCACCAGTTTTTTCGGCACTTCGGGGTTTAAAAATCCAATCTCAACCAGTACCTCCGCCCAGTGGTCAACCAAGCCCTGCAACGCCTGGCCATCGGCCACAGCCGTCGCCGGTTGTGGCATGGCACCGGCAAACCCGCCCAGCGCTTGACGCCACTCGTACGTGAGCAGCTGCACCGCCGCCGCCAAGTTAAGCGAGCCATAGGTTGGATCGGTTGGAATGGACAGCGCCGCGTGGCAGCGATAGACGTCTTGGTTGCGCATGCCATGGCGCTCACTGCCAAACACCAGCGCCACCGCGCTGGGGCTGGGGTGGCGCTGACGCAACCACTCAAAGTGAGGGCGCGGGGCTTGGGTGGCTGGGCCAAAGTCGCGGGGTGTCATCACGGTGGCGCACACATGGTCGATGCCTTGCACGGCTTGCGCCCAATCGCTCACCACCTGCGCCCGCGCCAACACATCCACCGCGCCGCTGGCGCGCTCCACGGCTTCAGGGCGGGTGAGTACGTCGTCCCAACGCGGTTGCACCAGGACCAAGTCGTCAAAGCCCATGACCTTCATGGCACGCGCCACGGCGCCAACGTTGCCGGCGTGGCTTGGCTGTATGAGCACCACGCGGGTGTGTGGCAGCCAGGTCATGACACCACGACGCGTAAAATGCGCGGTGCGCCAAACGCCACCGCCAGCCACCGTGCTTGCCCACGGCCTACCATTTGTCTTGCCACTTTGGGTCCCACACCATGTCCTCCAACCTTCACCCCATGCTTAATGTTGCCGTCAAGGCTGCGCGCGCTGCTGGCACCATCATCAACCGGGGGGCGCTGGACATTGAAGCGGTGCGGGTTTCAAACAAACAAACCAACGATTACGTTACCGAAGTCGATCAAGCAGCCGAGGCGGTGATCATCGAAACGCTGCTCGACGCGTATCCCAACCACGGCATTTTGGCCGAAGAGTCGGGGCAACGTGCCGGCCAGGGCGCGGGCAGCGACCACCAGTGGATCATTGACCCCCTTGATGGCACCACCAACTTCATTCACGGCTTTCCGGTTTACGCCGTAAGCATTGCGCTGATGGTGGGTCAGCGAATTGAACAAGCGGTGGTTTACGACCCCACCCGCAACGATTTATTCGTGGCCAGCCGCGGCCGGGGCGCTTACCTCAACGAGCGGCGTATTCGCGTCTCGCGTCGCACCCAATTGCGCGAGGCCTTGGTGAGCACCGGGTTTCCGTTTCGCCCAGGCGACTCGCTTAAGCCCTACATGGCCATGCTCAGCGAAATCACCTCGGCCTGCACGGGGGTGCGTCGCCCGGGCGCGGCCGCGCTAGACCTGGCGTATGTCGCCGCCGGCTACTGCGATGCGTTTTTTGAAAAGGGCTTGTCCCCTTGGGATATGGCCGCCGGCGCGCTGCTGATCACAGAAGCCGGTGGCCTGATTGGCAACTTCACGGGCGAGGCAGATTTTTTGCATCAACGCGAATGCATGGCAGCCAACCCCAAAATTTATGGCCAATTGGTTAAGATTTTGGGTAAGTACTCCAAGTTTGCCAGCGTCGAGCATCAAGCCACCGTCAGCCATCGTTTAACTCAAGGCGACTGACGCCAGCACTGGCCCGTCCGCATGCCTGCGCCAAGCCCCGACCTGTCGCAACATACCCCCATGATGGCCCAATACCTGGGCCTCAAAGCGCAGCATCCCAGCATCTTGCTGCTGTACCGAATGGGGGATTTCTACGAGCTGTTCTACGACGACGCCGAGCGTGCCGCGCGCCTGCTGGATCTCACCCTAACCACACGCGGCCAATCGGCCGGTGCCCCGGTGGTGATGGCCGGTGTGCCCGCGCAGGCACTTGAAAACTACCTGGCGCGCTTGGTACGCCTGGGCGAATCGGTGGCGATTGCCGAACAAGTGGGTGAGGTAGGCGCAGGCAAAGGCCCGGTGGCGCGCGAGGTGGTGCGTTTGGTCACCCCCGGCACCCTAACCGAAAGCGCATTGGTGGGGCAGCAGGCCGACAGCATTTTGCTTGCACTGCACGACGCTGGGCGTGACCGCGTGGGCCTGGCATGGCTTAACTTGTCCAGCGGCGAGATCGCCCTCACTGAAACCGACCACGCCAACCTGGCCCACTGGCTAGCGCAAATTCCCGCGCAGGAGTGGCTGTTGGCCGAAGACTTGCCGGCGCGCACCGAGGCGTCTTGGCAGGCCTTGGCCAACCAACTGGGCGGCACCGGCCAACGTATCACGCTCACCCGTTGCCAGCCTTGGTGGTACGCCCAAGCCGAGGGTGAACGCAAACTCTGCGGGCAGCTGCAGGTACAAAATTTAAAGGGTTGGGATATTGCACCCAGCCACGCGGCCTTACCCGCGGTGGCCGCCTTGCTTGCGTATGCCGAGCGCACCCAAGGGCAAAAACTCGCCCATGTGCAGCAACTTAAGGTGTTGCACACCGAAGACAGCGTGCGTATTCCGTGGCTGACCCAGCGCAACCTCGAACTCACGCAAACGCTGCGCGGCGAAACCCAACCCACGCTGCTGAGTTTGCTCGACACCTGCCAAACCGCTCCCGGCAGCCGCTTGCTGCGGCAATGGCTGCTTGCGCCACCGCGCCAGCGCGAGATTGCGCAGCAGCGCTTGCAAGCCATTGCCAGCTTGCATCAAGCGGGCGCGCGCGGCTGGCCACACATTGCCCAGCGCCTGCGTGGTTGCAACGATGCCGAGCGCTTGGTGGCGCGCTTGGCGCTGGGTCACATACGTCCGCGTGAATTGGCCGCGTTGGGCCATACCCTGCAGCGCGCCACCGAGCTACACGGTGACCTCGCGCCCACGCCAACGGACAGCGCACTGCTCAACCAGCTCACGCAACAACTGGTCGCGCCCGAGCAAACCCTGGCGGCGATTGCGCAGACCCTGGCACCCGAGCCTGCGGTGTCGCTGCGCGACGGCGGTGTGATTGCCCAAGGACACGACGCTGAACTCGACGAGCTGCGCGGCATGTCCCAACACGCCGACGAATTTTTACTGGCGCTCGAACAACGCGAGCGGGAACGCACCGGCATTGCCAACCTCAAAGTGCAATTCAACCGCGTACACGGCTATTACATCGAGGTCACCCAAGCCCAACTGGCCCGGGTACCAGCCGACTACACCCGTCGCCAAACCATGAAAAACGCGGAGCGCTTCATTACCCCCGAGCTCAAAGCGTTTGAAGATAAAGCACTGTCAGCGCAAGAGCGGGCGCTGGCGCGCGAGCGTTGGTTGTTTGAGCAGCTTGTGGCTTTGTTGCAACCGCATGTCCCTGAGCTGCAGCGTGTGGCCCGCGCCATGGCCCAGCTTGACGTGCTGGCGTGTTTGGCTGAGCGCGCTGAAACCCTGCACTGGTGCGCCCCGCGGCTGGTGGCGCAACCTGGCCTGGTGATACGTGATGGCCGCCACCCAGTGGTCGAACAACGCTTGGCTGAACAAGGCAGCGGTGGCTTTACGCCCAACCACACCGAGCTCACACCCAAGCAGCGCCTGCACCTCATCACAGGACCCAACATGGGTGGCAAGTCCACCTACATGCGGCAAGTTGCGGTTATTGCGCTGCTGGCTTGCATGGGCAGCCATGTGCCGGCGGCCGCTTGCGAGATTGGCCCCATCGATGCGATTTACACCCGCGTCGGCGCAGCCGACGACTTGGCCAACGCCCAGTCAACTTTTATGCTGGAAATGACAGAGGCAGCGCAAATCATGCACCACGCCAGCGCGCAATCGCTGGTGCTGATGGATGAAATTGGGCGTGGCACCTCGACCCACGACGGGCTGGCCCTGGCCGCAGGAATTGCCACTTACTTGCACGACCATTGCGCCGCGCTTACGTTATTCGCCACCCATTACTTTGAACTCACCGAGCTCACCCAACGCCTCAGCCATGCCCGCAACCTGCATGTGCGCGTGGCTCAAACCGGCAACCAAGACATGGTGTTTTTGCATCAAATTGAGGCCGGCCCGGCCAACCGCAGCCACGGGCTGCACGTGGCCCGGTTGGCGGGCGTGCCGCGTGGTGTGCTGAAACACGCGCAGCAGGTGATGGCGGCCTTGGCCAATCAATCGGCCCAAGACATCAGCCAGCACCGCCTGTTTGACGCGCCTGAACCGCAAGCCGACGACCCCCGTGTGCCCGACCCACTGGCGCAACATATTGATCAACTCGACCCTGACGCCTTAAGCCCGCGCGAGGCGCTGGATGCGCTCTACGAGCTCAAACGACTGGCTAGACAACATCGAACACCTTAGCCCTGCTTAGGCAACGCCTCTTCTTGCCGGGGGTCAAGCTGCAACACCGCGGGTGAACTGGCCGGCGTGGGTATGAAGTCAACCTTTTCGCTGTCCGGTACGGCTTGCGACACCGCCAGCACGCGCAACGCAAAAAGTGCCAAGGCCAATGTCGCCAAGGCCACGTAAAGCAACAAGCTGCCTGGTCCCCAGCCGTCCATCAACACCCCTGCAACCAAGGGGCCCAGCGCAGCGCCAAAACCGTGTACCAGCAACAAACCACCGGTGAGCTCAAGCGTGCGGCTGGCGTCCACCCAATCGTTGGCATGCGCCACACTTAGCCCGTACACCGAAAACATCAGCCCGCCCAACAACACCGCCACGGGCACCAGCAACCAAGGCTGCAGCCATAAAACCGTGTAGCCCACCAGCGCCGCAACCGCTGTGCCGCTGGCCACCCAAAACAACACCTTGCGACGGTCGGTACGATCCGACCAATGGCCAACCGGCCACTGAAATAATGCCCCGCCCACAATGGTGGCGGCCATGAACACCGCCACCCCCGAGGCTGACATACCGACCCGCTGCGCAAACACCGCGCCCAAGCCAAAAAAAGCACCGCTCAGCATGCCGGAGACGCATGACCCCACCACCCCAAGCCGCGACGCGCGCCACAAAAACAGCATGGAAAAGCGTGGCGCTTGGGTCACCGCAGGCTCAGCCAAGGGGGTAAGCGTGATCGGCAGCAGCGCAAACGACAACAGCACCGAAACCATCACAAACGGCACAAACCCCAACGGCTCGCCAAACAGCAGCAACAGCTGGCCGGTGGCCAAGGCCAAAAACGTCACGGTAAGATACGCCGCGAATACCTTGCCACGGGTCTCGCGCGGTGCCACCGCATTCAGCCAACTCTCCACGGCGATGTACAAACCCACCAGACACGCACCCGTGATAAAACGCAGCGCCCCCCAAAACCAAGGGTTGACCCACAGCGCGTGCAAGATTGGCATGGTGGACGCCACCGACGCCATGGCCGCAAACGCACGGATGTGCCCAATGCGACGAATCAAAGCCGGGCACCCAAAAACACCGGCGGCGTAACCCACAAAATACGCCGACATCACAGCACCGGTGGTGATGGTAGAAAAATCGGCCAAGCCTGCGCGCAAACCCAGCACCGAAAACAGCAAGCCCACACCCACCACCAGCAACGCGGAGCCGGCGAACAAACTACCCAGAGGAAACAGCGTGCCCACGCGGCTTACCAGGCAATCCAGCCCATGCCACTGCTCAACAAAATGAACCCGCCAAAAACGATGCGGTACCAGCCAAACGGCGCAAAACTGTGCGAGGCCACGTACCGCAGCAACCACCGAATGCACCACCACGCGCTAAAGAATGCCGCGACCAAACCGGTGGCAAACCAAGGCCAGTCGCTCCATTGCAACAACGCGCGCTCTTGATACAGGCTATAAACCCCAGCACCCACCAAAGTTGGCATCGCCAAATAAAAAGAAAATTCGGTGGCAGTTTGGCGGCTTAGGCCGAACCACATGCCCCCAATGATGGTGGCGCCACTGCGACTGGTGCCTGGAATCAATGCCAAACATTGCGCCAGTCCAACTTTAAGGGCGTCCAGCGCCGTCATGTCGTCAACCGCATGCACCCGAGCCACCAAGGTTCGCCGCTCGGCCCACAAAATAATCAGGCCCCCCACCACCAAAGCCAGCGCCACGGCTTGCGGGTTAAACAAATGGCTTTTGATCAACTTACCCAAGGCCAGGCCCAGCACCACCGCTGGAAAAAAAGCCACCAACACGTTACGCACAAATCGCTTGGCCTGCGCCTCACTGGGCAGCCCTTTAACCACCGACACCACGCGTTGCCAATAAACCAAAAACACCGCCGCCATGGCGCCGGTTTGAATGGCAATATCAAACACCTTGCTCTTGGCATCGGTCATACCCAACAGGCTCCCGGCGACAATCAAGTGCCCGGTTGAAGAGATAGGCAAAAACTCGGTCAGCCCCTCGACCACGCCCATGGCCAACGCCTTGAGCAAAACCATTGTGTCCATCTCAGCCTTTCGCTAAGCGCGGCGTCCCACGGTAGGCCGCCCGCGCGCTTCGGGGATTATCACTCTGCCCGCACCCCTACAATTTGTTCCCTATGACCACCGACGCCGTTCCTGCCAATTTTCTGCGCCACCTGATCGACACCGACTTGGCCCAAGGCGCCTACAGCACCCGCCGCTGGGCCGGCAGCCCTGGGGACGCGGCGCACCACGCCCAGGCGCCACAAGACCATGCCGCCATCCGCACCCGTTTTCCGCCCGAACCCAACGGCCATTTGCACATTGGACACGCCAAGAGCATTTGCCTGAACTTTGGTTTGGCCCAAGCCTATGGGGGGGTATGCCACCTGCGGCTGGACGACACCAACCCCGAGCGAGAGAACCAAGCCTTTGTGCAGGGCATTTTGGAAGCGGTGCAATGGCTTGGTTATGACTGGCAAGACGGCCAACAGTCTTGCTTGTATCGCGCCAGTGATTACTTTGAATTCATGTATCAGGCGGCTTGCTACCTGATTGAACAAGGCTTGGCATACGTTGACGAACAAAGCGCCGAGGACATGCGCGTCAACCGCGGCGATTTTTCGCGCCCTGGGGTGAACAGCCCTTACCGCGAACGCAGCGTGGCCGACAACCTCAACCGCTTTGCCGCCATGCGCGCGGGTCAGTTGCCAGACGGCGCGGCGGTGTTGCGTGCGCGCATCGACATGGCCAGCCCCAACATCAACCTACGTGACCCAGCGCTCTACCGCATCAAACACGCGGCCCACCACCAAACCGGCAGCACCTGGTGCATTTACCCCATGTACACCTTTGCGCACCCCATTGAGGACGCACTGGAATGCATCA
>Ga0181567_10004760_pt1 | contig 9962 bp, 8 predicted proteins | sample 101ome_14_FD_133761 | JGI IMG/M metagenome (GOLD analysis project Ga0181567, IMG submission 133761) | Coastal salt marsh microbial communities from the Groves Creek Marsh, Skidaway Island, Georgia - 101403AT metaG (megahit assembly) | ecosystem: Environmental > Aquatic > Marine > Intertidal zone...
GTGCGCGAGACGACCGCCGAGAGCTTTCGCTACCTCAGGGTGCCGGTAGACGGCAACGACAGCATGGACGACTGGCTGCGTTTGCGGCGCGCCTTGGCCGACCCGGCGCAACGTGCGCGTGCGGTGCGCGATTATGTTCCGCAGGCCAGCGCGGGCGACGACAGCACGGCGGTGCGTGCGGCGTTGGCCACCTCGGCGGCGCGGGCCTTGGATTTATTTGCCGGCGACGACCCGTTGCTGCGACAAGCACCGCCGGCGGGGCTCCGCATTGATGGCGTGGCCATGGTGCCTGGTGGGCTAAGCGGCGTGTCGTACTTTTTGGATCAACAGGTGCCGCCCAGTGAACGCGAGCGCGCCGGTGATGTTTTGATGCGCATGCTCAACGGCAGCTTGTTTGCTTTGTTACAAAACGCCCGCGCCGCAGACGGTTTGACACCGCTGGCCGATGATCAACGCAGCCGCGATTTCATGGCGCAGTCGGTGCTGGCGTTGTCCGATGCGTTTTTCTACCCCTCGCCGCTGATATTCACGCTCAACAACTTCGATCACATTCAGGCCAGTGTTTTTCAGGTGGCCAGGGCGCCCGGCCGCTCCATTGTGTACATCGGATGCGCCTTGCTTATTCTTGGCGTGTTTCTCATGATTTACGTGCGCGAGCGGCGCTTGTGGGTGTGGTTCAAGCCCTCGGGTCAAGGCGTTGAGGCGCGCATGGCCATGGCACCACACCGCGCTGGCTTGGCAAGCAACGCGGAATTTGCCAAACTTCACCAACTCTTGCAGCAGGATTCGGTATGAACAGTTACACCGCCCCAACCGACATGGCGCTTGCGCTCACCCCAACGCCTTCATGGCGCCCGAAAGGGGTATTCGACTGGTTGTTTGCGCTTTGGGTGGTGGCGTGCGCGGCGGTGGCATTTTGGCAGTATCACAGTGCCATGGACGTTTACGAGCAAGGTATTTTGATTGGCACCGTGCCCGTGGCGATTGCCATGGGTTGGTTCTGGCGGCCTTTGGCTTATCTCATGCTGGGGGTGGCGGCGCTGTCGCTGGTGGGTATTGGTTTGTATCAGGGCCCTGAGGGCGCCGACTTGGCCCGCGCCGAGCAGGTGTTTTGGCTGAAATACTTTTTGTCCAGTCAATCGGCGATTTTGTGGATGTCGGTGCTGGTTTTTATGAGTACGGTGTTTTACTGGCTGGGCATGGTGTTGCCACGCGCCGACAGCGCCTCGTTGCTCGGCGCCCGCCTGGCGTGGGCGGCGGTGTTGCTGGCGCTGGTGGGCACCATGATGCGTTGGTACGAGAGCCATCAAATGGGCGAGGGCGTGGGCCACATTCCGGTGAGTAACCTGTACGAGGTTTTTGTGCTGTTCGCTTGGATGACCACCTTGTTCTACTTGTATTACGAGCAGTACTACCAAACCCGTGGCATGGGTCCGTTTGCGATGTTGATCGTGAGCGGGTCGGTGGGCTTTTTGCTTTGGTACACCTTGGTGCGAGACGCGCAAACCATTCAGCCGCTGCTGCCGGCGCTGCAAAGCTGGTGGATGAAGTTGCACGTACCTGCCAACTTTATTGGCTATGGCACGTTTTCCATTGCCGCCATGGTGGGCTTTGCTTATTTGGTGAAACAGTCGGCACAGCAAACCCATTGGGTCAAGCTCGCGCCGTTGGCTTTGTTGGGTGCGGTACTGGCTTTTGTGCCGTTGGCGTTTCGTCAGCAGGCGCTGAATTACGGCTCGGTGTATTGGATGGTGTATTCAGGTGTGGCGTTGCTGGTGGTCACTGGCATTTTGTATGGTCGCCGCCGCATTGCCGAGCGTCTGCCATCGCTGGAAGTGCTTGACGACACCATGTACAAAGCGATTGCGGTCGGCTTTGCGTTTTTTACCATTGCCACGGTGTTGGGTGCCTTGTGGGCCGCCGAGGCCTGGGGCGGCTATTGGAGCTGGGACCCCAAAGAGACGTGGGCCCTGATTGTGTGGCTTAACTACGCGGCTTGGCTGCATTTGCGACTCATGAAGGGCTTGCGCGGAACGGTTGCGGCATGGTGGTCGCTGGCTGGGCTGGGTATCACCACGTTTGCCTTTTTGGGCGTGAACATGTTTTTGTCTGGGCTGCACAGCTACGGTTCGCTGTAGCGCGTCCAACGCAACCCATGGGTCAGGGTTTGTTAACCAAGGTCTGTTATGAAACGTAGGCTTACCCGCGAACACGTCTTGCGCCATCAAGGGCAGTCGCTGCTGCAACAGGTTACGCCCGAACCGGTGTGGCAGCAGCGGCGCTTGTTGCTTGCGGCCATGGGTGCGTCGATGGCCGCAGGGGTGTTGCCGCGGCGTGCCCAGGCGGCGTCGTTGGCGGCGCTGCCAGGGCAGCGCTCAACGGTGCCTGGGGCCATCACCATGCAGGCTCCCACCGCCGAACAAGACGTCATCGGCTACAACAACTTTTACGAGTTCGGCACCAGCAAAAGCGACCCGGCCCGGTTGGCGGGTGCCATGGCCACGCGCCCCTGGACGGTGCGGGTTGAGGGCTTGGTGGCCAAGCCGCGCACCTTTGATATCGACGACTTGCTGCGTTTGGCACCAATGGAAGAACGCATTTATCGTTTTCGCTGCGTCGAGGCCTGGTCCATGGTGGTGCCGTGGGTGGGGTACGCGTTGTCGCACCTGCTGCAGGCGGTGCAGCCTTTGGGCAGTGCCAAATACGTGTCGTTCATCACGCACACCGACCCCAAGACCATGCCCGGGTTACGCGGGTCGTCGCTGCAATGGCCATACACCGAGGGTTTGCGCATGGATGAAGCCATGCACCCGCTGACACTGCTGACCTTTGGTCTGTACGGTAAGGTGTTGCCCAATCAAAATGGCGCACCCCTGCGCTTGATCGTGCCTTGGAAATACGGCTTCAAGAGTGGCAAATCACTGGTCACGATTCGGGTCACCGAAACGCAGCCTGTCACGGCATGGAACCAGGCCGCGCCCGAAGAGTACGGCTTTTATTCCAACGTCAACCCCCAAGTGGCGCACCCGCGCTGGAGCCAGGCGTCTGAGCGGCCGCTGGGTGGCGGGTTGTTTGCCAGTCGTGTGCCGACTCAAATGTTTAATGGCTACGCCGAGCAGGTGGCCGGTCTGTACGCTGGCATGGACTTGCGCCAGTACTTCTAACCATGACGCGCGCCACCGCCAAGCCCGGGCACCCCGTCCGGGGGTTGCCGCGCGCTTTCAAACCCAGCTTGGCGGTGTTGGCGTTGTTGCCAATGGCGTGGTTGTTGGGTCAAGCCTTGTTGGGTGGTTTGGGCCCCAACCCCCAGGAGACCTTGATACGCGACTTGGGTAACTGGACCATTCGTCTGCTGGTGTTGGTGCTGCTTGTTACGCCCTTGCGTTTGGCACTGGCTTGGCCGGCGCTGGTACAGGTGCGGCGCATGCTGGGCTTGTTTGTGTTTGCTTACGCCACGCTGCACCTGTTGGCGTATGGGGTTTTTGACCAAGGCGCCAACTTGGTCAAGGTGTGGGTTGACGTATGGCAACGGCCATTCATTGCCGTGGGCATGGCGGCCTGGGTTTTGTTGCTGGTGTTGGCGTTAACCTCGCCCGCAACCGTGGTGCGCCGCTTGGGAGCGGCGCGCTGGCGACGCGTGCACCGTGGCGTGTACGCGGTAGCGGCCTTGGGCGTGCTGCATTTTTTTTGGATGCGCGCCGGAAAGTTGGATTTTGGTGAGGTCTGGCTATGGGGCGGGCTATTGGCCGCTTTGCTGCTGCTGCGCGTGCCGATGTGTCGCAAGCGTTTGCAAGCCTTTGGCAGTTGGCGGGTGCAACGCGCCGCGGCGATTAAGTAACCAGGTGTTCCCCTTGCCACAGCGTCTCGTGGCGCTCGCGTTCACGTATTAAATGCACGGTATCGCCGTGCACCAGTACCTCGGCGGCGCGTGGTCGGGCGTTGTACTGGCTGGCCATGCTCATGCCATAGGCCCCCGCCGAGCAAATGGCCAGCACATCACCTTCGTGCGCGGCAAGCGCGCGCTCCCGTCCAAGCCAGTCGCCGGTTTCGCACACAGGGCCCACCACATCCCACAACAAAGGCGCCTCGTTGCGCGGGGTGACCGGCACGATCTCGTGGTACGCCTGATACATGGCCGGGCGCGGCAAATCATTCATGGCGGAGTCAAGAATTAAAAAGTTTTTGTGCGCTGTGGGTTTACAAACCACCACCTGGCTAAGGCATACCCCGGCGTTGCCCACCAGTGAGCGCCCAGGCTCGCACCACAAAGCATGGCGCTGCAGGCCGCGCGCATGCAGGCGCTGCACCGTGGTTTGCCATAGGTGCGTGGCCGACGGCGGTTGCTCACCTTGGTAGTCGATGCCCAAGCCGCCGCCCAGATCAATGTGCTGCAGCGCAATGCCTTGTTCGGTTAGGGCGTCAACCAAGTCAAACACCCGTTCCATGGCGTCAAAAAAGGGGGTTGCCTGCGTGATTTGCGAGCCAATGTGGCAATCGATGCCGGTGATTTGCAGCCCCGCAAGTTCTGAGGCGTGCCGATAGGCGGCCACCGCGTCGGCGTGGGCAATGCCAAATTTGTTGTCGCGCAAGCCGGTGGAAATGTAAGGGTGGGTACCGGCGTCCACATCGGGGTTGACACGTAAGCTGATCGGCGCCACCTTACCCAAGGCTTGTGCGCGTGAGCTGATGTGTTGCAACTCCGACAAACTCTCAACGTTAAAGCAACCAATCCCGGCTGCCAGCGCTTGATCGATTTCAGCCGTGGTTTTGCCCACGCCAGAAAACACGCAGTCTTGAGCGCGTGCCCCGGCTTGCATGGCGCGCGCCAATTCGCCGCCGGAGACGATATCAAAACCACAGCCAGCGTTGGCAAAAACCTGCAACACCGCCAGGCTGCTGTTGGCTTTCATGGCGTAGTGCACGCGGTGGGGGTGCGGGCTCAAGCCTTGCGTGTAGGCACGCAACGCGTCCAACATCACTTGCTTAGAGTACACATACAAAGGCGAACCAAAGCGCTTGACCAATTCGGCCAGCGACACCTGTTCAAGGTGCAACGTGCCATGGGCATAGTGCAAACCACTGCCAACGGGGAGGCGCGGGGTGTCGGTCATGGCCAGGGGCGTTATTTGGCGATGGCACTTGGCAAAACCAGCGGCCCTTTTTGGCCGCAGCCGCCAAGCCCCAACGCGAGCAGGGTGCATAGGCCAACCGACAGCAGCGTGCGCGTGCCTCGACCTACAATGGAGCGAGTGATTTTCATCATGGCATTGTAATGACCGACTCTGAGTATTTAAACCAGGCCGAAGCGGCGCTGCGCGCGGTGGAGCAAGCCTGTGACCAGCTCAACGACCACACCGACCTAGACATTGACAACCAGCGTGTCGGCGGCATGATCACGCTCACCTTTGCCGATCGCAGCCAAATCGTGATCAATCTGCAGCCGCCGCTGCACGAAATTTGGATGGCGGCCCGCACCGGTGGCTTTCATTACCGTTGGCAAGACGGCGCATGGCGGGACACCAAAACAGGGCAAGAATTTTTCTCTGATCTCACCCATCAAGCCTCGGTGCAGGCCGGCGCGGCGGTGGTGTTTGCGGCTTAGTTGCGAAAGAGTTTTAGAATATCTTTCTTTTCCTGTGGCAACTCCGCCTCTTCTTCGGCAGGCACAGGCTTTTCTAAGTTCGGGTCACCCAGCACCCTGATCATGCGTTGGGGTCCGAACTCGCTAAGGTACCAGTCCCCACCCAGCGACATGGTGCCTGGCGGTGGATCAAACACTTGCACTGGCTCGTCTTTGAGCGCTTCACGCATGAAGTCTATCCATATGGGCAAGCTCACGCCGCCGCCGGTTTCGCGGTCCCCGAGCTCGCGCGGGTTGTCGTAGCCCACCCAAACCGCGGCCGTGCGCTTGGGCTGATAGCCCACGAACCAAGCGTCTTGGGCGTTGTTGGTGGTGCCGGTTTTACCAAAAAGGTCGGGGCGCTCAAGCTCGCGCTGCGCGCGTCGTCCGGTGCCTACGCGCGTGACCTCTTGCAACAAAGTGTTCATCACGTAGGCATTGGCAGGTGAAATGGCTTGGGTGGCAGGGCCTGGCTGAGAGGCTGCGTTATAAAGCTCTTGTCCTCGTTGGTCTTCAATGCGGTTGATCAGGTAGGGCGGTACCAAGCGCCCTTGGTTGGCAAACACGCCGTAGGCGGTTGCCATTTGCAGCGGGGTGACGCTGCCTACGCCCAACGCCAGGGTTAAGTAGGGCGGGTGCTTGCTGGCCTCAAAACCAAAACGGGTGATGTAACGTTGCGCGCTTTCGGTACCCACCACCTGCAACACCCGGATCGAGACCATGTTTTTCGAGCGGGCCAAGCCTTCGTGCATGGGCATCAGACCATCGAACTTGTCGCCGTAGTTTTTGGGCTCCCATGCCTGCCCGCCGGTTTCGGTGGCGGTAAAAAAAATCGGTCCGTCGTTGACCAAGGTGGCAGGGGCAACGCCTTTTTCCAGCGCGGCTGAATAAATAAAGGGCTTGAAACTCGAGCCCGGTTGACGCCACGCTTGGGTGACATGGTTGAACTTGTTGTTGTTGAAGTCAAAGCCGCCCACCAGCGCGGTGATGCCGCCACTGCCTGGGGTGATGGCAACCAGCGCCCCTTCAACCTGCGGCACCTGCACCACGTGCCAGTCGCTGTTGGCTTGCTGTTGCACCCGTATCACCGAGCCACGCCGCACCCGCACGTTGGGCGCGGCGCTGGCGCGCAGCGCCTCGCGCACCGCCTCTAGGCCGGCCGGTTGGATATCAATGATGCGTCCGCCCGCCGTGGCTGCGCGCACTTTATTGCTTTGCACCGATAACACCACCGCCGGCTCCAAGTCGCCGTGGTTGACCAACGTCTCAAGCGTTTCGTCAATCAGCTCTTGCCGTGCCTCGGGGCTCACCGGCAGCAGCACTTGGCGCTCGGGGCCCCGATACGCTTGGCGCGACTCGTACGCCATCAGGCCCCGCCTCAGTGCGCCATAGGCGGCTTGTTGCTCGTTGGCGTGGATGGTCGTGTAAACGTTGAGCCCCATGGTGTAGGCCGCGTCGCCGTAGCGCTCAACCAGGGCGGTGCGAACCATCTCGTTGACGTATTCCGCGTGTACCGAGGGCTGTACTTTGTTTTGCCGAATCCGCAAGCGCTCGGCCTTGGCGCGCAGCGCTTGCGCTGGTGTGATGAAGCCAATTTCGGCCATGCGGTTGATGACGTAGTGCTGGCGCAGCGTGGCACGGGCAAAGTTGCGCACCGGGTTGTAGGCCGACGGTGCCTTGGGTAGGCCCGCCAGCATGGCCGCTTCGGCCAAGGTGATGTCTTTGAGAGATTTTCCAAAGTATGTCTGGGCCGCGGCCGCAAAGCCGTACGCGCGCTGGCCCAGATAAATCTGGTTCATGTAGATCTCTAGGATTTGCTCTTTGGACAGTTGCAACTCAAGTTTGAGCGTTAACAGCACCTCATAAAACTTGCGGATGTACGTTTTTTCGGCGCTGAGGTACATGTTGCGCGCCACCTGCATGCTGATGGTGGATCCGCCCTGGCTTTTGGCTCGGCTGAGGTTGGCCAACGCCGCGCGCGCCAGGCTTTTGAGGTCCACGCCGCGATGCTGAAAAAAGTTGGCGTCCTCGGCGGCAAGCACCGCCTGAATCATCATGTCTGGGGTTTGGTCAATGGTGGTGTAAACCCGCCGCTCCGCGCCAAACTCGCCAAGTAACACACGCTCGGCACTGTAAATGCGCAGCGGCAGTTTGGGTTGGTAGGTTTCGGCGCTCTCCACCGTAGGCAGTTTGGGCAACGCCAGCACCAGCGCCATGCTGCCAATCAGGGCCCCGGCCAGGCCCAGTGCCACGGTCAGCGCCATGGCAATCACAGGCCAGCGGATCCACGCCGGCCAACGTGAGGCGGTAGGGGCAGCGTGGGGCTTGGAGGAAGGGTTGGGGCGGGCCTTGGGCATGGATGCGCGTCGGTTAAAGGTATTATAAAAACATAAGCGACCGATAACAAAACCAGCGTATCAGGGAGGGGAAGGTTATGCCCATGTGGGGGCCCCGGCGCGGCCGGGTGGCTCTGGTTTGGCCAAATGGCGACACCGGCTCTCAGTGGTTTGCCTGCGCCCGCGGCGCGCGTAACCAAGGCGCGCTGCGGTGGGCCAGTGGTTTGGGCGTCGAGACCATGTTGGCTTGGGTCAAAAACCAGCGGGTGCGTGGTGTTGACACGGTGCTGCCAACGCAACAACAACACGCGTCGGTCCCCATGTGGCAAGACGCCATGCAAGCCCACGCAACCCTCGAGGAATCGTTGCAGCTGCAAACCGGGCACGACGTCGTGCTGGACTTTTGCCAACCGCCGGAGCCGCCCAGTGACGGCGACGACCGCCCCGTTACGGTGTGGTGGGCGGACGCGTGGCTGGCCGAGCAGGTGCAGCAGGCGTTGCAACAAGTTGGTGCGGTGTGTCGCAGTGTGCAGGCACCCGAGTTTGCCTTGGCGCGGGGGTTGACGCGGCTCACGGCATTGGACGCCGCGTGGCAGCCGGTGCGGTGGCGCCAGGCCAATCACACCCAATGGCTGTGGGTAACCCACGAGGGGCTGCAGGCCAGCTTGCAAGCGTCTCACCTGGACGCGCGAACGGCGGCGCCCCAGTTGCCAGAAAGCAACGCGCCGGCGGTGGCATGGGCCAAGCACGCGGTGGCCACAACGGTATGGGTATTGGACGAATGGGACGAACCAAGCGCTGGCGAGTGCCCAGCCACACCTGGGCACTCGCCACCTTCCGAAGTGGCGCTGGCCTCGCGCTGCCTGGCTGAGCACGCGCCCCCCAGCCTGTGCGGCAAAGATTTGGCGGCATGGTGTCAGGCATTGGGCGCGACGTGGGCCGAGGTACCCACGTGATGTGGCAACGCCCTACGGTGGCGGCATGGCGGGAGCCCAATCTGCTGCCGCACCGGCAACAAGCGCGGCGCCGCTTGCAGCGCCATGGCGCCGTGGTGTGGTTGACCTCAATGGCTCTATGGCTTGCTGGAGTGGCCATCGCAGGGGTATGGGTGGAGCATGAACGCGACGCCACCTTGGCCACCTACCAAGATTGGCAGCGGCGCTGGCAAGCGCGTCAGGGTGCGCCGGAGGTAAGCGGCGCAACGGCGCACGCGCCCACCCCGGCAGCGGTGGGCACGGCCGCGATGGATGTGCTGTTGGCCTTGGACGCTTTGACCCGCGCCCAACCCAGTGGTGTGGGGCTGCAACAGCTGCGAATGGCAAGCGGTTGGCTTGAACTCGATGGCCAAACCCGCTCGCCGCAGCGGGTACGCGATTGGGTGCGCGCAGTGCAGTGGCCAAACGGTTTTGCCCAACCCTTGAAGCTGGTGCATGTGCTGCGCCCGACGCCGCAAGCCGCATGGCAATTTCGGCTGCGTGCACAGCGTGGATCGCTGCCCGAGGAGGGGCGGTGATGTGGCAGGCGTCGTGGTGGACGCGTGACTGGCAAGATTGGCTGGCATTACCCTTGTCTTTTCAGCTGCTGGCGGCCAACGTCGCCGCAGCGTTGCTGGCCATCGCCGTGGCGTGGTGGTGGGTGTTGCCCACGTGGCAAGATGGGCAAACTGCCCAGGCCCAAAGCGAGCAGCTTAGACAGCAATGGCAGCAGGCGCCGGCGCGGCCCAAGCTTGCACACATGGCGTCGCCGTCCGCGCGACCCCAGCCCACCGACCTGTGGGCCATGCTGCCGCCGCTGTTGCAACTGGCACAAACCGCTGGGGTGACGCTGCAACAGGCGCAAAGCACGCCTCCGCTGGATGGCGCTGCGGAGTCGTTGCAGGTAACGTTGCTGGGCCCAGCGCAAGGCTGGCAACAATTTGTACGCGGTTTGGCGGCGTTGGCCCCGGGTGTGGAGGTGGTGGCGATGCGGGTTGACGCGACCAACCCAGACCAAGCCAACGCTTTGCA
>Ga0181567_10004763_pt1 | contig 9956 bp, 10 predicted proteins | sample 101ome_14_FD_133761 | JGI IMG/M metagenome (GOLD analysis project Ga0181567, IMG submission 133761) | Coastal salt marsh microbial communities from the Groves Creek Marsh, Skidaway Island, Georgia - 101403AT metaG (megahit assembly) | ecosystem: Environmental > Aquatic > Marine > Intertidal zone...
AATTCTTTCTTCATCCATTGGTCAATTATCTTATAGTCCTCATTGGTATAAATACCCCTTCCAATACCTGATTGATTAGTAACCACTATAAAATAATAGCCCAAGTCTTGAAGTGCTTTAAGAGAACTAAAAATTCCATTAATAAATTTGAAGTCTTCTATCTTATGAAGATAACTTACCTCCTCATTTATAACACCATCTCTATCTAGAAAAACAACTTTCTTATCCACTTGAAGGAATTAACAAAAAATATTAGGTAGTATATGCTATTTTCTTTGATTTCAAATTATGGATTTATCAGTTGTTATTCCTGTTCTCAATGAGGCCTTAAGTATTGATTCTCTGGTTGAAGAAGTATCAGATTGTCTTTCAGAGATAGATCATGAAATATTAGTTGTAGATGACTTTAGTTCAGACGAAACACTATCTGTTCTTAGAGAGACTCAATTAAACAATAAAAGATTAAGAATTATCAAACATGAAAGAAATTACGGTCAATCATTTGCTGTAAGATCAGGAGTAAATTGTGCAAGATCATCTTTTATTGCTACACTTGATGGAGATGGACAAAACGACCCAGCAGACATACCGCGACTTTTTGACAAATTGATTCAAGAAAGTAAGAACAATAATAATGTCCTCATTGCAGGCCATAGGTTAAACCGAAAAGATACTTGGTTAAAAAAAATATCTTCAAAATATGCCAATAAATTCAGATCCTTTTTGCTGAAAGATAAAGTTCCTGATACAGGCTGTGGACTCAAGCTATTTTCAAAGGATTATTTTCTAAGTTTGCCTTCATTTAATCATATGCATAGATATATACCAGCTTTGTATATTTCAAGGGGTGGCATTGTTATTTCATTGGAAGTAAATCATAGATACAGAGAAAAAGGGTATTCAAAGTATGGATTTAATAACCGTTTCTGGGTAGGAATAACAGATCTATTTGGGGTAATGTGGCTTCAAAAAAGATCAAAGCAAATCATTTTCAAGGAGGATTAGCATGCAGGACATACCAACTTCATGGCTGATTTTAGGGTTTTTAGGGCAAGCTCTCTTTTCTATGAGATTTTTTATTCAGTGGTTGTATAGTGAAAAACATAAGAAAAGCCTTATTCCCAAAGCTTTTTGGTATTTTAGTCTTGCAGGCGGAATTACTTTATTCTCTTATGCCATTCTAAGACAGGACCCAGTTTTTATTGCAGGCCAAGGTTTGGGTTTATTCGTTTATATAAGAAATCTAATGTTTATTCGGAATGAAGGAAGAAATTAATTGCTACAACTTTTCATATCTGATTTAGCATAAAAAATTTCATACTTTCGCTCAGCAACATAGGTTTCAATTCTCTTGAAGTCATAGAAGTCATTATGAGTGAAGGGAGTATCTTCAATTTTTATACAACCGACTGACAAAGAATTTTTAATTGATTTGTTGAAAATTTTTTCGTTGAAGGTTATCTGATTATCTTGAAAAATTGATACAGCATGGGCAAAAATATCATAATTCGTAGTAGTGATGACTCTAGACTCAAGGTTATTTTTTGGAATTTTTTCAAGTGTTTTTGTTATTGGAATATTAAGCCTTCCATAGAAACCAAGCTCCGGTCCAATCGTATTCTGAATCAATCTAACTAAAATTACAGTCAATGAAAGGATCAAAACAATGCCAATAAAAATTTTTTTAAATGTTTCAGAGTAAAACGACTTTTTTTTAAACTCAAGAAAAAACCAAAATGGAAAAATCATCATCAATGGATGTAGCCATCTTACCTTGATATGGGGAATATCAAAAAAAATAAAAAATAGTATTAAAGAAATCAAAACAACTATATAAAAATTTCTAAATAAAACCAAATTTGGCTCTGGTTGTTTTATTAAATTTTTAAAATTTTTAATAAAAATAGGAACTAAAAATAGCACTAAGGGAGAAATGAAGCCTAAAAAAGATTCTAAAGTTAAGATTACATGTTTTATGTTGAACTCGATAGATTTCTCAACTTTCAGTCTTTCATTTGCCTGAAGAAAAATATCATGAAAATTATCTGATAACCATAAATAATGTGGAAAGGTTGCCAAAAATAACACTAAAGCCGATATAAATATTTTTTTATTAAATAAAATACTTCTGTAGTCTTTTGAAAAGAATATTGTTAGAAGTATTATTAAGAAGAATATTAAAAAACTATATTTACTTAAAAAACCTATTGATAATCCAACACCTAAGCCAAAATATGATTTAAGATTTATGTGAGTATTTAACTCAAGCAAATAAAAAATTGTAATTACGATTCCAACACCAAGAAGAATAGTATGTGTGAATCCTTGATGCATATGCCAGAAGAATGAAGGCATTAGAAGAAAGGAGTATGAAGAAAATACAATTAATTCTTTATCTCTAAATAAGTAATTACTAATTTTTGTTATATATATAAATGTTAGTAATATTAAGGAGTATTTGAGGACAGATAAAGAAATAATATTTGGACCTAAGAATTGGAAGAACAACCAACTAAGCCAACTATACAAAGGAGGTTGGGGCATAAGATAACCAAAGTGAAGTTGTTGTGCATAAAAAATTTGCTCTCTATCATCTACTTGAATTGAATCAGGAAAAAATAGTCTAATTAACAGGTGAATAATTAGATAAACTGTGAATAAATACAGTGGCTTATTAATTATTGTACGAAACATATCCGCATTTATCGAATGTCATTAGATATCAATGTTAGAAATTTTATAGGTTATCTTGTTGCCCTAATAGTTTTTATTTATCCTAGCAGCTCAATTCTATTAGCAAATTATGGCTACTTGTTACTTTTTGGCATATTTATTATTTTAGTAAGTTACATTTTTAAAAGAGATAAATATTCATTAAAGCAGTCAGAGAAAATATTTTTAATAACATTTATTATGTTTTTTATTATAGCTGCTATAAATGTCTATTTTTCTGGTGGAAAATTAAGAGAATTAGATACCTATTCTAGGTTTATTTTGGTTTTACCTTTCTTCTTTTTTATTAGATCATCAAATGTTTCGTATAAATGGTTTTTATATGGTTTTTCTTTGGCTGCATTGATTTTTGGAGCAAATCTTTTTTCCCAAAGAATCTTTAATTATGAATTTTTTAGTTTTACTAAACATACTGGAATGATTAGTTTGTATGGGTCTATATTTGGGGTTACTAGTTTATTTCTTGCAGATAGAAGTCGTGCAATTAAGATTAACACTTTCCTAATTACGTCAGGTATTTTTGGAATAATTACAAGTTTTTATGCTGGGGGAAGAGGCACTTGGATTGCGGCAATTCTATCTATGGTTGCATTATATTTTATGAATCCGATGAAATGGAAGGGTATAGAAAAAATTGCAACAATCTTACTTTTTCTTTCTTTATTTATTTTGAGTTTATTTATTCCTAACACTGGCGTAAAGTTAAAAGTTAATCAGGCGTTTGACGGGGTTATAGAATATTATTCTCAAAACCAGGAAAAAGACCTTACCAAAGGACTAAGTGTTATTACGAGACTTGAAATGTGGAAGTCGGCTCTAATTATTTCTAAAGAGTCAAATTTTTTAGGCATTGGTGAGGGAAATTTCAAAAGATATAATAGAAAATTAATTGATGATGGACTAGTTTCAAGTTCAATAAAACAATATAATCACCCCCATGGGCAGTTTTTGTCAACTCTTGTCCAGCAAGGATTAATAGGTCTAGTGGTATTGTTATGGCTCCTGTATATACCTATATTTATAATTCGGAATGATATTAAGAATCTGAATGAAAATATAAATATAAAATCACTCCATGTTGCTTTGATAGTCATTTCAGTTCAATATTTAGGTTATTCAATTACAAATGGTATTTTTGCTCACCAAAATACAACTCTATTTTTCGCTTTATCTATTGCTTTATTAACTGGATTCCTGTTTCAAGAGAAAAGAAGAGTTAAACAATAAAGGAAATTTATTTTCTTAGTCCCCAATTTTTAGGTTTTCCAAATAAAAACCATGAAATTATTAGAATCCTTTCAAGGGCTTTACTTTTATATTTTTCTATACAAAAAAATGTCAAAAGACTTAGTAATGCATATACAGCAAAATCTAAAAATTGTTTGGAAAAATTCCATACTAACAGTATGAAATATTCAATTGGACTAAATATCTTTTTCCATAAAATTAATCTACTCCTGAAAAATTCTATTCTCGATCTTTGAAAATATGGTGATGTACTACCTCCACCTTCATGGAAAAAGGTGATGAATGGTGAAAAAACAATTTTCCAATTACTTTTACTAATTCTGTAACACCACTCAGAATCTTCGAAATAGAAAAAGAAATCTTCATCATATGCTCCAACTTCTTCGACTGTCTTCATTCTTACAGCTAAGCAAGCACCCCTTAAGTTCTTCACATAAATATTTTTTTTGGTATTAATTTTCCTTCTAAAAAGTTTATCTATTCCATCTAACTGTGTAAGAAATGAAACTTCTCCTGAAACAGTATTTGATATATTGCCTTTCTTATCTGTCATTTGCCCACTAATCATTCCCGTCATAGGCTCAGCATCGAAAATCTTCTTAAATTTATTAAGAGAATTTTTCGTGAGAACGATATCATTATTGCATATTAATAAGAATTCTCCTGAAGCATAATTGATGCCCTGATTAGCAGCAAAGCCATAGCCTTTATTCGAGGAATTATCAATAAATGTAATTTTTTTTTCTTTATAAAATTCCTTAATTTTTTTTATAGAATTATCTTCACTTGAATTGTCAACAACTATTATTTCATCAGAAGAGTCCCCAAAAATTAGCACACTTTCTAAAAGATTTTTCAATCTTTTGTAACCGTTGAAATGAACAATCACGATAGAAAATCGAGTTTTTTTATTCATTAATTGCTAATTTATATAAATTTATATAACCTATTGCCATGTTATTACAACTAAATTTTTTAACTTTTTGGTTAATAGCTCTATGATCAATAACTATCTTTTTAGATAATACACTCTCAAAGGCATTAAATAAACTTGACATATCTTGATTCTTGAACAGAATTCCATTTACCCCGTCTTCAATGATCTCTTTGTTGCATACCAAATCAGAAGCAATAACAGTTTTACCTGCTGCCATTGCTTCCTTTATAACACCACTTGATCCTTCTCCTGAAACTGAAGGACACACCACAATATCAGATCCTATATAAAATTTTTCTATATCATTTCTTGAGCCATAAAATATTACATTATCTGTTATCCCAATTTCTTTTACCTTCTTATCAGACCATGATCTTAACTCACCATCACCTACCATGTGCAAATGTATATCTGAGTATTTTTTTACCAAATCTTTAAAAGCTGGAATTAAAATTTCTATGCCTTTCTGTGAAGTGAATGCACCAACAAACAATATATTTATTCCTTTGGAATCAAAAGCCGGTTTGGTGCCTATTTTTTTGAATCTAGTTTTATCTACACAGCTATGAATTGCAAATGTGTTTTTAAAGAACCTAGCTAAATAGTCTCTTATTTCATTACTTACACCAATATGAAAATCGATAGAAGAATATTTAAAAAGAATTGAAAAATTATTTATAGGATAAGAAACCCTTCTTGTATGAAACTTTATCGATCCTTTAATAAATCTTACTAATGACACTGAGGGAGAATCATGACAATGAATGATTTGAGGCTTTATACTGGCATAAATCTTATGAACTTCTTTGTGGCATTTGATAGAAAGTTGGTTTCTGTAATCTACACCAATAATTTGTGGAACTTTATTATCCTTTGCCATAGCATATAACTTGCCATTCACATTACATATCAGTGAACTATCTACTCCATTTTTCAAGAGTAAAGAGTGGAGTGTTAAAACTTGACGCTGACCACCCCTCCAGTCAGCACCAGTGTCAATATGAAGAATACTCAGGGTTTTCTTTGAAGTGCCCATAGTTTGAGATATTTTAAAAAAACATAATAACTTGACATCATTGCTAAGACTAAACCAACCTTGCCGTCAAGAAATCCCAGTTTAAAAAAGTAAGTCTTTATGAATTTATAGATACCTGCTAAAGGAGGAATAAGTAGGATTGTCCTTTTATTTTTAATGTGAAGGTTCTTGGCAGCTAGGGTGGTATAGGAATTAATTTTATTAAGATGCGTTTCAAGATTAGGGTAAGGATAATGGATTAAGGTCTCCTCAATAAATGAGACATTTTCAGTGTTAAGTTGAACTTTCTCATGCACATCACTGTTATCAAAATTTCCAAAATTTTTATTAAAGAGTCTCAATGGATAATCATCCTGCCAACCAGAATAATTAATCAATTTTCCAAGATAAAAAGACTTTCTTCTGATTCGATAACCGGCAAATTTATTTGATTGAAGAATTAATTTAATTTTTAAAGCTAAGTCATTAGAGATCTCTTCATCTGCATCGACACTTAGAACCCAATCATGTGAGGTTTTGTTTACAGCTAACTGTTTAGTCTTGCCAAATCCAAGCCATTTTGAGGTTATGATATCGCAATTATATTTACGACAGATTTCAAGCGTAGTATCTGTAGACCCAGAATCAACAATTATTATTTCATTAACCCACGAAAGAGACCTAAGGCAACGTTCAATGTTTCTTTCTTCATTTTTGGTAATAATTGCTGCAGAGATCATTATCTTATTTAGATCTGGAGTTAATATGATATTTATATGCCGCAAGTGTTGATTTCATTGTATGAGTCCAATCAGATTTTTTGGCAAATTTAAGCGCATTAGATGAGATATTCTGTCTATATTTATGATTATTTTTCAATTCCCTAATTTTTGATGCAATTTCTTTAATATCTTTATGATCATTTAATATTGATGCATTAAGATTATCTGTTAATACCTCGCTAATTCCACAAAATTCTGAATTACTAACTACAACAGGAAGTCCATGTGACATTGCTTCAAGTACAACCATGCCAAAGGTGTCTCCGTGAGTTGGATGCACTAGAATATCTGCATTTTCATAAAATGTTTCCATATCATCCACTTTGCCATAGAAATTAATGTTCTTGAGTAAATCTTTATTTTTAATTACCAGTGAATTAGGCTTATCATTTCCAACAACTAATAATCTTATATCATTATCGTTAATTAACTCAATAGCATTAATTAAATATTTCAAACCTTTCCTTATAAAGTTATTTGCTATAAATAGTATAGAAAATTCTTTATTTTTTTTATCCTTCAATGTAAAGTTATGATTGAAATTAATTCCGGGATATGCAATAAATTTTTTAGATGAAATCCTGTAATTTTGGGCAATATTTCTTCCAAGTAATTTTGAAACGGATATGATTGTTTTGTTTTGATTAAAGGCTTTATGTTCTAAAGTCAAATATGTTATTTTTCTGATATTGAACACAAGTCTTATTAAATGTTGAAGTTTAATAAGACCTTTCGAATTGGTAAGAAAATTTTTGAAGCATGGAACATGGGCAGTGTAAATATCAGCATGAGTAACGATATCATGAGAATGAACAATATCAAAATCTAAATTCTTAATTAATGATTGTGTTCTGAAGGAGAATATTAGCTGATTAATAAATCTAGGCTTTAATATCTTTTGTTTAATTTCATAAAATTCCACATTATCTATTCTTGTAGATATTTTTTGACAAAAAACAGCTACATTATGATTAATTGAGAGCTGTTTAGTCAGCTCCACACAATACCTCTCAGCGCCGCCACCAGACTGATCAAAATTTCTAATAATAATAGCAATATTAAATTTACTATCTATTGCTTTCATAATTAGTGAAAAATTTCAATAGAAGAAGGTGGGGATAGGTTCTATGGTTAATTAGTACTCTTGGGAGTTCGAATAAATTACTTTGAGAGGTGGCCAAACCCCTTTCGGTTGTGGTTGCTGATGTGTAGCCAGAATTTTTAACAAAATCCACTATTTTTGAATTTTTATCTCCATAAGGATAACAAAAGTGTTTAACTTTGATTTTGTATTCATTCTCTAGTTTGATTTTAGAATTAAAAATCTCTTCCTTGAGTTGATTCTTATTCAAGTTAGATAAATGTACATGATTCGAAGTATGAGATCCAATTTCCATACCCATATTTATCCATTCTTTGATTTCATGATAATTCATCATTTGTTTTTTAGAAACACCTTTTTTAATATCCCAATGATTAATTCCATTTACATTATTGGAAACAATATAGCATGTTGCGGAAAAACTATATTTTTTTAAAATTGGCAAAGCAAATGTATAGTTATTTTGATATCCGTCATCAAAGGTTATTCCAAAAACTTTTCCTCTTTTTTCCCCAGAAAGATAAGGTTCTAGATTGCTCATACTTAAGCCTCTATAGCCTAATATTTTTAAGATAAACATTTGCACCTTAAATAGGAAAGGGGGAACGCTAAGACCTCTTAATTTTGCTCCCTTTTTCTCACACTGGATACTGTGATACATTAGAATGGGGATATTTTTCTGAACCATCAAATAATTATATCAAAACAGTGTTAATATCTTTTCATTTAACAAGCTTTTAGAGGAATAGTGAATATCTTAATTGAACTTCCAACTTGGCTTGGAGATGCTGTAATGGTAACACCAAGTTTAGAGAATATAAGAAAAAAATACCCAAATGCAGATTTTTCTTTCATTGGACCTAAGAGTTCTATTGATTTATTTGTAGACTTCCCTAGATGTAATAATCTTATTCCAATTAGAAAAAACAACTTCGAAATACTAAGAAAATTTTTGAGCATTGACAGGTGTGATATTTTCATTTCTTACAGAAGCTCTTTTCGAATTACAATACTTAAATACTTTTTACCCGCAAAGGTTAAATATCAGTTTAATAAAAATATTTATAAACATGGACATCAGGTTGAAAAATATAATGCATTTGTTAACAATGTATTAGGTATTAACTTTGCACCTAATAAACTAAAAATTTATATTAAAGAAAAACCACAAAAGAAAATAAAAAAAATTGTAGGAATCTCCCCTGGGGCTGCATATGGCAGCGCTAAAAGATGGACCATAGAAGGATTTAAAGAAGTTGCCTTTGAACTCTCTAAAAATTATCAAATTATTTTGTTAGGATCAAAAAAAGAAATAGACATATGTAATTCAATTGAAAATTTTTTAAGAAAAAATAATTTGTTAAATTTTATAAATCTAGCGGGGAAAACTAATATCCAAGAGCTGGCAATACGAATCTCAAATATAGATTTATTTATTACTGGGGATAGTGGACCAATGCATATCGCTGCAGCATTTCAGGTGCCAACAATAAGTATTTTTGGACCAACTAATGATCAAGATACTTGTCAATGGAAAAATCAAAAATCTAAAACCATAAAAAGAAACTATGAGTGCCAACCTTGCATGAAAAGAAAATGCCCATTGGGCCATCAAAAATGCATGAAAGATATTACTGCAGAAGAAGTAATTATTGAGTCTCTGAGACTAATCTGATATTTCTAGGTCGATTAAATGACATATTGTATGACCAACAAACATGTGCATTTCCTGAATTCTTGGAGTATCCATAGAAGGTATGACAAGATTAATATCGCAAATATTATTCATTTTTCCCCCGTTGTTACCAGAGAAACCAACAACTCTATTTCCTAGATTTTTGGCATGAATTAGCGCGTTAATAACATTAGAACTATTGCCAGAAGTGCTTAATCCTATAATTAAGTCATTTGTATTAAGTAAAGACTCAAGTTGTCTTTTAAAGACTTGGTCATATCCAAAATCATTACTAATAGCCGTTAGAGCTGATGTGTCTGTAGTTAAAGAAATTGCAGGCAATCCTACTCTATCTTTTTTGTATCTCCCGACTAATTCGGCAGCTATATGCTGAGCATCCGCAGCAGAACCCCCATTTCCAAATAATATAATCTTCCCATTTGCTTTTATTGATTGTATAGCTA
>Ga0181567_10004778_pt1 | contig 9943 bp, 8 predicted proteins | sample 101ome_14_FD_133761 | JGI IMG/M metagenome (GOLD analysis project Ga0181567, IMG submission 133761) | Coastal salt marsh microbial communities from the Groves Creek Marsh, Skidaway Island, Georgia - 101403AT metaG (megahit assembly) | ecosystem: Environmental > Aquatic > Marine > Intertidal zone...
CGAAACGCCGAGCTCGGCCGCCAGCTTCTCGAAATGCTCCGAGGTGGGGCCGGGCACCGGCTCGGCCAGGTCAAACAAATCCACCGACTCGGTTTGGCAGAAATACCGTGTCTGGAACAGCTCGGGCATACAGATCAGGTTGGCACCTTCTGCAGCGGCCTGGCGGGCCAGCTCCTCGGCGCGGGCCAGGTTCTCCGCCGGGTTGTCCGTGCGGGAGAACTGAAGAGCGGCAATTTTCGGCTTGGAGGTGTTGCGGGGAGCGCTGGTAGATGCCTTACTCGTCGTCTTGTTACTCATGGTTCACCTTCCGCTTCCGGCTGCCGGATACCGTCGGACCGGTACTCGGAGCCGTGTAATAGGTGGAATCGTTGAACGTCTCGGCGTAGCGCTCGAGGAGTTCGTAGCCCTCGCTTGATTTGAGTTTGCCTGACTGCACTTTCGAGCGGATGTGCCGGCTCATGCGGTTGTAGAGATCGTTCGGGAAGTACTGCACGAGCGCCAACATGTCCTTGACCTTGGTGCCGCGGATGATCTTCTCGACATAGAAGCCTTCCGGTTCATCCGCATCGGCATAGATGTGCGCCTCCGTCACCCGACCGAAGAGGTTGTGCGTATCGCCCATGATGTCCTGGTAGGCGCCCACCAGGAAAATGCCGAAGCGGTACGTTTCGCCCGGATTCGGCTCGTGCATGTGCAGGAATTCGTATTCCCGATGTCCCGGGCCGATGAAGGAGGACACCTTGCCATCCGAATCGCAGGTCAGGTCCACGAGCACGGCGCGGCGGGTGGGCTCTTCATCCAGGCGCTGGATGGGCACGATGGGGAAGCGCTGACCGATGGCCCAGTGGTCCAGCAGCGACTGGAACACCGAGAAGTCGCACAGGCATTGGTCGATCAAGTGGGAGTCCAGGCGATCAAGCTCAGGGGGCAACGCTTCGGATTCCCAGGTTTGGACCCGGTCGTTGATGGTGCGACAGATGGCCCAGTACAGGCCCTCGATGGATGCCTTTTCTTCCAGCGGGAGGTATCCCAACGAGAACAGGGAGTCCGCCTCGGCCCGCTTGCCGGCGGCATCGTGGTAGGCCTCCAGAAGCTGGGGCATGGCCATACCGGGCTCTTCTCGAAGCCACTCCCGCAGGGCATGGAGATCCGCAACCAGTCGGTGACTGTCAGGGCCCGGCGTGTAATCTTCCGGCGCTTCTTCCTTGGAGTACAGCCCGATCGAGTTGACGATCAGCACCGAGTGATGGGCTGTCAGCGCACGGCCACTCTCTGAAATCAGATCAGGATGTTCGACTCCCTCTGCGTCGCACACTTCCTTTACCGTGGAGGCGATGGCGTTGGCGTACTCGCCGAGCGAATAATTGATGGCATCGTCGTGGCTGGCATACGTTCCTCCGTAGTTGATGCCCAGGCCGCCCCCGACATCGAGATAGCGGATGCCCAGGCCGCGGCGCTTGAGCTGCGCGTAGACCTGGGTGATTTCCCGAACCGCCCGCTTGAGCGTGCGGATGTCGGAAATCTGGCTGCCCAGGTGGAAGTGCAGGAGGCGGAAGCGGTCCTGCTCATCATGTGCTTCGAGGTGCTCAACAACACGGAGCAGCTCGGGGACGGAGATGCCGAATTTGGATTGGTCGCCGCCGGAGTCGGCCCACTTCCCGGCGCCCGCCGTCGTCAGGCGGAGCCTGACGCCGAAGGGCGCCGCCAGTCCGATGGCCCGTGCCTGGCTGTCGTAGGACATGAATTCGTCCATCTTTTCCACGACCGGCAGCACGGACTTGCCCATCTGCTGACCGGACAGGATCAGATCCAGCATGGCGCTGTCCTTGTAGCCGTTGCAGATCAGCAGGGTATCGTCGTCCTCCAACAAAGGGAGGGCCGCAATGAGTTCGGCCTTCGAACCGCACTCCAGTCCAATGCCCAGAGGCTTGCCGGCATCCAGGATTTCCTCGACGACCTCATGCAGCTGGTTCACCTTGATCGGATAGACGGCCGTGTAGGTGCCGCCGTACTCGACTTCGGTGAGTGCGTCCTTGAACGCCTCGTAGAGTTGCTCTATGCGGCCCTTCAGGACGTCCTGGAAGCGGATGAGCAGCGGAAAGGTGATGCCTTTGCGCTCAAGGTGGGCCACGACCTTGGCAATATCGATACCGGAATCACGATCCTTTGTCGGATTGACCTGTGCGTTGCCATTATCACCAACAGAGAAGAAGCCATCCGACCACGCCGACATCAGATACAGTTCTTCGGCGTGATCCGTGGTCCAGACTTCGTCCGGACCCAGTGGAGGAACGGATAGGGAAACAGCAGATTGGGGCAATGCTTCGGAATGGAAAAATGGGAAGAAGGCAGGAGAGTCGCAGACCGGGGGAGGCGCTCAGGCGCGTTCCAGAACCCAGGCGAAGATCAGCGGGGCCACAATGGTGGCATCCGACTCAATGATGTGGGACTCACTGGACTCGTCCAGTTTACCCCAGGTGATCTTTTCGTTCGGCACGGCACCGGAGTAGGAGCCGAAACTGGTCGTGGAGTCGCTGATCTGGCAGAACCATGCCCACTTGCGTGTGTCGCGTTGCAGATCCTGTTCAAGCATCGGAACGACGCAGATCGGAAAGTCGCCTGCAATGCCGCCACCAATCTGGAAAAATCCGACAGGGTGGTTCGTGGCCGTGTCTGTGTACCAGTCGGCCAGTACCATCATGTACTCGATGCCGGACCGAACAGTGTGTACGTTCCCTATGTGTCCCTCGAGACAGTGGGCGGCATAAATGTTTCCGAGCGTGGAATCCTCCCAGCCAGGAACGACGATGGGCAGGTTCTTTTCAGCTGCTGCCAGAAGCCAGGAGTCGGCGGGATCGATCTGGTAGTGATGCTCCAGGGAGCCATTGAGCAGGATGCGATACAGGAATTCGTGCGGGAAATATCGCTCGCCCTTGGCATCCGCGTCCTGCCACGCTTCCAGGATGACATCCTCAATGCGACGGATGGCTTCCTCTTCGGGAATGCATGTATCCGTGACACGGTTGAGATGCCGTTCCAGCAAGGCTTGCTCGTCAGCGGCCGTGAGGTCCCTATACTTGGGGATGCGAACGTAATGATCGTGGGCAACCAGGTTGAAGACGTCTTCTTCCAGGTTGGCTCCGGTACACGTAATAGCGTGGACGTGTCCCTCACGGATCATCTCCGCCAAGGACAGCCCGAGCTCGGCGGTACTCATGGCACCAGCCAACGTGACCATCATTTTACCATCGTTGGAAAGATGGCGCACGTAGCCCTTCGCCGCATCAACGAGCGCTGCCGCGTTGAAGTGACGGAAATGATGCTCGATAAACCGCGCAACGCCGGGCATGCCCGCTCTGTTGCGTGCCTCTGTGTCATGCGCGATGACGCGCTCCGAACGGGGACCGGATTCCTGCCGATCCTCTACCATGCGTCTTCGTCGCCCCAGTCGTCGTCTTCGTCTTCATCCTCATCGAAGTCGTCTTCGTCCCAGTCGTCATCCTCGTCATCTTCTTCTTCGTCTTCGTCGTCAAGGATGTAGTCATCATCATCCTCGAAGTCATCATCATCCCAGTCATCATCATCGAACGAGAGCGCGACGATTTCATGGATGTCACCTGTCAGTGTGGTATTTAAGTCCATTTCCTCGGTTTCGAGGCCTTCTGGTGCGAACATCAGATCCGTATCAAGCAACATGGCGTTACCTCAGGTTGGAGTTGTACGGGTGATAAGGGGATTGCTATGTACGAAGGTTGGATTCCCGTTGGGGCAACCCTGACACCGAACGACGTCTGTTGAGCAAACGTGCCGCGGCGTTACGGTCATACAGAAGAGAGTCACCGGGTGGCAACTCGTGATAACGAACACCGAAAAATACACCAATACCCAATGTTGGGTCATGTGAATTTTCCCACGTGCCGTGAGGTGTTACCCGTGGCTTACTGATGTCTGCCCGGTTGTAGTTTCAGGATATTAACGATTGGAATTCTACGTGAGGGATGTATGGGTCGTATCTGTAACATGAAAAAGAAAGGAATCTCCTTTACATTATTTTAATGTGCACATATTTTCGGAATGTCAACAATAACCCCACTGTATTTATTCCATGGATCTGACAAAACTATCCCGGGCTGACCTTACCAAAATGAGTAGGGATATCGATCGGGAATTGAAAAAGCGCGAGCGTAAAGCCAAGGCTGAAGCCAAAAAGAAAATTCAAGCCATTGCCCAGGAAGCCGGTTTTCCGGTTGCTGAGTTAGTTCAAGAAATCAAGCCGGTGCGCAAGCGCAAAACGGTAAAGAGGGCGAAGGCACAGGTCAAATATCGCGACCCTAAAAATGCCAAAAATACGTGGGCAGGTCGCGGTCGCATGCCCAAATGGATGGCTGAAGAAATTGAAAAAGGCAAAACAAAAGAAGATTTTGCCGTTTGATTCCGCGCTAGGAAAATGAAAAAGGGGACGCATGCTGCATGTGTCCCCTTTTTTGTGTCCGATACACGGAAATACTCGTATTGATGGATTATTCGGAGGCGATGGGTTCTATCAATGAAGCGTAGTCGTTGCGTGTGTTATTGACCTCCCGACTTACCGGATATATATCCAGTGCGTCAATATCCGGTTTTTGAATCAAAGCTGCTGCCACTTCCACAGGACTTGACAGCCAGGCATCCATTTCTGTTCGGTCGATGAAAACAGGCATCCGGTGATGATACTCTGCAGTTTTTCCCGTGGAAGGCCGGGTTATTATCGTACACGATTCCACTAAGGTGTCCTCGTGTTGCCATGTTTCCCAGAGGCCGGCCAACATGAGGGGCGTTCCATCCTCCCGGTGAAAATAGAAGGGCTCCTTGTGGCCCTTTGGCCCGGTCCATTCAAAATACCCGCTGATGGGAAGAACACAGCGTCTTTTCCTCCATGCCTCGCGGAATGTCGGTTTATCCGCGACCGTTTCTCCGCGTGCATTGAAGGTGCGATCCGGAATACGATCAGGTTTAGCCCATCGCGGAATCAGGCCCCACCGGAATATTTCCCATTGCTGACCTCCGTATTGGTTCATCCGGATTCCGGGCAAATGACCCGTCGGCGGGAGATTGAACCGTGGCAGTAGGCCGGTTTCTTCGAGGATATCCGCCCCAGCGACTTCGTCGAATTGCTCACGCAGAAAACGTGGCTGCATGTTGTTTACAATGCGTCCGCACATGAGCGTTGTAGGTATTCAGGGGAGGGTATGTTGGTTTTTCAATATGACACGATAGCCATACTGCCATGATCCAATACGTGGTTTGAAGGCGTATTGCAGTATGACTATAGTGTAATATGGAAATGCAAACGATGACCTTCGCCTTCATGATCCGTCCTTCAGGCGTGCTGGCCCCGCTTCCTGGGTGCACGTTCAAATGCGGTTTCCCGCTCGTCCCGGCCGTAGTACTGGGACCCGGGTCGGCCCTTGTAGCCCCCGATAACTCCCGCCAGCGCCCAGGCCTCTTCGACCATGATGCCTCGCCAGGGCCCGACGACCTGCAGTTTGCCCCGGACGATGAGGGCGCTCTCATGCAGTGTTTCGCCCATCTTTTCCCGGATGTCGGGCTTGCAGATGCATTGGATGTAGCCGGTCTCGTCTTCTAGGAAGATGAACATGGTGCCCTTGGCCGTGCCGGGGCGCTGCCTGAACATGACGAGGCCGGCGGCCGTGAACGTGGGCTGTTGTTTCTCTTTCCAGGGCAGGACGGTACCGAACTCCCGAGCCGTGTCGATGGGGCGGATCTCCCAGTCTGCCAGATGCTGGCGCAACACGATCATCGGGTGAACCCGCGGGCCGGAGTGTGTACGCAGATCCCACTCCAGGCGCGTGCGCAGCGTGATACCGGGCAGTGCTGGAATGTCTTTTTCGTCTAGGGATCGCACATCTAGCAGCGTCCGGGCCATTTTCTGGGCCTCGAAGTCGAGTTGGGCGCCGCTGGCGCGACGTCTCAAAAGCACCTGCATCTTGTAGAGGACTGTTCTGTTGGCGCCTTCGAGTTGATCGAAGGCGCCCGCCTTGGCCAGCGACCGGAGTTCTTTCTCGTCGGCCGGCACGCGGTGGAAGAAGTCCTCGAAACTGGTGAACGCGCCGAGTTGGCGCTCGAGCACGATGTCTTTTGCGAACGTCTCAGACACGCCTTTGACGGAGGTGAGTGGTTTGCGGATGGCCCAGGCATACTGCACGTTCTCCAGGTCGAAGCGCAGACCGGAGATGTTGATGTCCGGTACCAGCACACGTACGCCGTGACGTCGGGCTTCCTGCTCAAGCGTCATCTGGGCGTACATGCCCGGGCGGTGCTGCATGACGGCGGCCATGAAGGCCGCCGGGTAATAGGCCTTCAGATACGCGCTGTGATACACTGTCAGGGCGAACGAAGCGGCATGCGAGCGACAGAACCCGTATCCCACGAACTTGGACACCTGGTCAAAAACCCGGTTGGCCACGGTTCGGGAGATGGGAGGGTTCGTGTCCACCTGCAGCGCGGACTCGACGAAGCCCTCGCGCATGCTTTCCATTTCGTTCGAGTCCCGGAAACGGGACATCAGGCGACGGAACTGGTCTGCGCGGTCAAGGGACCAGCCGGCAAAGCGGTGGGCCACCTCGAGGACCTGTTCCTGAAAGACAATGACACCATACGTGTCATGCAGGATGTCCTCCAGTATGGGATGCTCGTAGCGGACGGTCTCGATGCCCTGGTGCCGTCGGATGAAAGGATGCATGAGGCCGCCCAGGATCGGCCCCGGGCGTACGAGCGATATCTGTTTGATCAGGTCCTGCATGGAGCGTGCCTTGATGCGGGCGCCCGCGCTCATCTGCGCGGGCGACTCGATCTGGAAGAGGCCCAGTACATCGCCTTCGCAAATCCGGTCGTAGACCTTCGGGTCGTCGAAGGGCAGGGCGTCGAGGTCAATGACCTCGTTCTGTCGATCCGCCACCAGCTGCGCGGCCTCGGACACGGCGCCCAGCATGCGCAGGCCAAGGACGTCCAGCTTGACCAGCCCGAGCCACTCGAGGTCGTTCTTGTCAAACTGCACGACGCGTACGCCATTGGCACTCTGCTGCAAGGGAGAGAAGTACGGCATCGGGTCCCGCGTCAGGACCATGCCGCCCGAGTGTTGCCCCAGGTGGCGAGGGACCGTCATGAGGGCCGTCGACGCCGAGAGCAGGATCTTCAGCAGCGGGCTTTTGCCGCCGGCCACGCCTTCGATGTGGGTGGCATTGTACTCCGCGGTGGGCGGTTCGTGGCTGCAGCGTTTGGACATCTGCACGGCCATTTCGGGGGGCCAGCCCAGCGCCTTGGCTGTGTCCTGAACGGCCGACTTGGTCAGGTATCGGTCGATGGTAGCGGCCATACCCGTATGTGCCGCACCGAATCGCTCTTCCATCCACTCGATGATCTCCATGCGCCGACTCGAATCGAAGTCCAGGTCGATGTCCGGCGTGCCCTTGCGCCCTCGATGCAGGAACCGCTCAAACAACAGGTTGTGCTCGATGGGGCAGACCCGCGTGATGTCGAGCAGGTAGGTCACGATGGAGTTGGCTGCCGACCCGCGCCCGAGGCAGCGGATGCCCCGTCGCCCGGCCTCTTCGACCACTTCGGCCACAACCAGGAAAAAGTCCTGGATGTCGAGATCCATGATGATGACGACCTCTTTCTCGAGTCGCTGTCTGGCGGCCTTCCAGTGCTTTGCACCCTCGGGATACTTGCGGGCAAACCCGGCCTCGACTTTCTGCCGGAAGAGGTCGCCGGAGGTGACGCCCTCCGGCAGGCGGGCGCCGGGCGGAATGATGTGACCGGGGATGAGATCGACCTGGCAGGCGCCCGCAATTTCCCCGCTGCGGTGGATGGCATCGTGCGGCAGCCCTCGGCGAGCCAGCTCCGCCTCGGGCTGTACATAGGCCATGGCATTCGAAGGGCGATGGGGGTGGTCCTCGAAGACCGTGATGCCATGTCGGATACAAGTCAGCAGGTCATAGCGCCAGTAGTCGCGGGGCAGGGCATAGCGCACATCGCCCGTAGCCACCGTGGGAATACCGGCTTGCGCGGCGTGCCGGATCAGACGGCCGAGTCGACGGTCATCGCCCTTGCGCCGCTGGTGGGTCAGCTCCACAAACAGCCGGTCGTCGAAGATCTCTTTCAGCGCGCCCGTCAGCTGCCCGGCCAGCATACTCATGCCTGCATCCATCAACGGGTAGAGCAGTCCCTCGTCCGATCCTGTGAGGCAGATCAGGTCCTTCGCGTGTTCGGCCAGCACGTCAAGCGTCGTCCAGGGGTTGTCCCGATCGTCGCGCTCGCCGGCCGTGAGGTGAGCGTCCGTCAGGAGCCTGCACAGATTGGCGTAGCCCTCGCGGTTCTTTGCCAGTAGTACGACATCGCCGATTGGATGGTGCCTGTCAAAGGATTGCTGGCTACCCGGAGGCGTCCATTGCAGCGGTACTTCGGCACCAAGTACATGCCGCAGGCCATGTTCCTTGCATGCCTGCTGGAAACGAATCACGCCATAGGTCCCGTGCCGATCCGTGATACCCATGGAGGACATACCCAGACGGGCCGCCTCGGCCGCCAGGGCTTCAGGGGGAGATCCCCCGGCACGGAAGGAATACCAGGAACGGGCATGCAAATGCACAAACATGCGAATAGGGGGCTTTCGGGCTGCACAGGAGGCCCGGCTGAATCAAAAGGACCTCACAATACCATGTGCATTATATGTGCATCAAGATCGCTTCCATGAAAAAGGTGGGTGCACACATGTGCATTGCCACGATTTCAGGTCAATCGTAGACGCCAACCAAGGTCCAGCGACCGGTTTTCATGTCCCGCATCACATCAAACGTGCCCCGCTCCGTGCGCAGCGTGACGTAGCGCCGATGCCGCTCGGTGGCCCACCACGTGCCCCGCACATCCCACTGTTCCACCACCTCCCGGATGGGCAGACGTTCGTTGCCATCGATGAGTACGACGGAGCGGTCACCCTTGAACCGGACCTCTTTGGCGAACTGGATGGGGCGTGGACGGCGGACACGTTTGAGCATGATCAGCGGTGATTTTTCAGGTGATGACTGAGGTGCTCATCATACCATGTGCATCATATGTGCATCAAGTCCGCATCGTGTGAAATCCTATGGGTGGCCGCGTTCTTTTCTGTACATGCGCACAATGTTGTACGAGTTGTACAACTGACTGCGTTCTTTTCTGTGCATGCGCACAATGTTGTACGAGTTGTACAACTGACTGCGGAAGGGAAAAAGGGAGACGGAGAGGAAGATGGAAGTGGAGATTGGAAGGGAGACTGAGATGGAGATGAAAGTGGAGACGGAGATGGAAGTGGAGACGGAAAGGGAGAGGTAAGGGGTGAAGCCGAAAGTGCGGTGCCTGAGATGAAGCTGATAGAACAAGCGCACACCTGTACGTCTACTATACCAGGCTGCAAAACCGAAGGACCAGACCAATAAAATCGGCAGAGTGCAGGAGGTGAAAAAGTGACAGGCAATTACTCGGGAAGTGTGTCATTATGTCGACATCCTGCTGCATGGTATGCACAATAATGTGTCATTATGACCCGTTAAAGCCCGTGTGGACCGTTGGCACGGCGCTTGTTTGCGCACTGTTGCAATCCACAATCATCGCCAGCGCCGGACCTGATTCGTGGCGTTGTCCGGTCAGGCGGGATACGAGAAGAACAAGACCAAATCGAAGGTGACACGAATATGAATACCTGGAATCGCATGTCTATTCCTGTGGTAGCTGCTGCCATGTTTTTCGGCGGTATCCTGTTTGCTACCTCCGGGGCAAATTTCCTTGGTAGAGAGGACCGTATAGCTGCTGTCAGCTGGGCTGGGGACCGGACGGTTGTAGCAGATGCTGAAAAGGCTGTAGACTGGACTGCGCCCGAGGCTGTGGCGTCCGTCCAGGAATTTGA
>Ga0181567_10004781_pt1 | contig 9940 bp, 6 predicted proteins | sample 101ome_14_FD_133761 | JGI IMG/M metagenome (GOLD analysis project Ga0181567, IMG submission 133761) | Coastal salt marsh microbial communities from the Groves Creek Marsh, Skidaway Island, Georgia - 101403AT metaG (megahit assembly) | ecosystem: Environmental > Aquatic > Marine > Intertidal zone...
AATCAAAGGTCATGCGATCGCCGAGTTTGAGGCCCAGTGTCTCGGCCAGGCCGTCTTCTACGCTGATGGATGCGGGTTGGTTGCCCTGCCATTGCCCCTGCGTCACGATGTTGTGGTTGGGCAGCTGCGCGTTGTAAGACAAATTGAATTCGCGCTCGGCCAAGCGCTGGGCACGATCGCCGTCCAGCGTCTCGGGCTGCACCGGCTGGCCATTGAGCGCCACCCAACGACCACGCAGCATGGGGTACCAATCGTAGGTAGCCACACCCGCTTGGCGCAGGCTGTTTTGGAAGGCCTCGGCTTGGTCAGGCTGAATGTTGATCACAAAGCGATTGGGTGCATCAGGCGGGGTGGCCGCGCGCCAGCTGGCCACCAAATCGGTGCGCAACAACAGCAGCAGCATCAATGCCAACATGCCCACGGCCAAGCTGGCCACTTGCAGTCGCACCAGCCAGGGGCGCGCACTGACTTGGCGGGTGGCCAATACCCACCAGCCTGGGGCCACGCCTTCGCGCACCAAAGCACGTAAGGCGCGCAGCGCCAAGCCCGTTACCCACCAGCACAACCACGCCACCGCCAGCACACCACCAATGGCCAGCGCACCCATGGTGAAGTCAGAGGCGGTCAGCAGCAAGACCACCACCAAGGCCAGCAGTCCCAACCCCGCCAGCCACAGGGGTTGCGCCTGCGCGCTGCCCATGTCGCGCCGAATCACGCGCAGCGGCGGCACCCGCACCAGCTGCAGCACCGAAGGCAGACCAAAGCACAACAGCAGCGTGAACGCCAGCGCCACACCCAAACCCACGGTGCCCCAGCCCGGCGCGGGTAAGTTGGTGCTCACCAACGCCCCCAATAGCCAGACAAAGGCTTGGTGCAAGCCGAATCCCAACGCCAAACCCACGCTGGCAGCAAGCAAGGCCACGCCAGCAAACTGCCAAGCAAAGGCGCGCACCATGGCACGCTGCGACAGCCCCAACACCCGCAACAGGGCGCAGGTATCAAGCCGACTTTGGGCGTAACCAAACGCCCCCAAGGCCACCGCCAAGGCACTCAGCAACACCGTGAGCATGGCCACCAAGCTTAAAAATTTGCGCGCACGCTCCAGAGTTTGATTGGTCTCGGGGCGGCCCGACGCCAGTGTTTCTAAGCGCGCGCCACGCACCTCGTCGCGCGCCAACCAGGCTTGGGCTTCGGCCACAAAACGCTGCACCGCCGCTGGCTCACCGGCCACGGCCAAACGGTAGGTCACGCGGCTGGCAGGCTGCACCAAGGCGGTGGCAGGCAAGTCGTCGGCGTGCATCATGACGCGCGGTGAGAACGAAGAAAAACCCGTGCCACGGTCGGTTTCGCGGGTGATTTGTGCGGCAATGCGCAAGCGGCTGTCACCCAGCCACAGGGTGTCACCCAAGCTTAAGCCCAGCACCCCAAGCAGCTGTGGATCAACCCACACCGTGCCCCTTGCCGGCGGCTGCTGCACCGGTTGCGCCACGCCGTCGGCGCCCATTAGGGTGGCCTTGGCGCGCAACGGGTAGCCGGCTGCTACGGCCTTGAGCGCCACCAGCCGGGCTTCTCCACCACGCTCGTCGGGGGCACGCGCCATGGTAGGAAACGCCACCCATTGCGTTGTACCCAAGCTTTGGCGCTGGGCCATGGCCACCACCTCGGGGGGCGTGGGGCGGTCGCTGCGCAACACGGCGTCGCCGCCCAACAGCTGCGCGGCGTCACGCGTTAGCCCGGCGCTCATGCGGTCGGCAAAAAAGCTCACCGAGGACAGCGCAGCCACCGCCAGCACCACCGCCACCATCAGCACCCGCAGCGCGCCCGAGCGCAGATCACGCCAAAAAAATCGCCACGCCAGCCGCCAAGCTGGGGTTGGGCTGGCTGTAACCTGTATTGGCGGGCTGCTGTGCATGGCCTCTACTGTGACACATTGCCCAAGCCCGTGAGCGCCAGGGGGGCACCCCCCGTAGCGGCGCAAGGCCAGCCAGTGTTTCTACAATGGGCGCCACCATGCCGAGCACGTTAAGCCCCCACCGCCGCCTGTTTGTGACCACGGCCTTGCCTTACGCCAATGGCAAGTTTCATATCGGTCACATCATGGAATACATTCAAGCCGATATTTGGGTGCGGGCCCTGCGCATGCATGGGCACGAGGTGCACTTTGTGTGCGCCGACGACGCGCACGGCGCTCCGATCATGATTGCCGCGGAAAAAGCTGGCCTGACGCCGCAAGCGTTTGTGGCGCAAATTGCCAGTGGGCGGCAAGCCTATTTAGACGGCTTTGCCATTAGCTTTGACAACTGGCACAGCACCGATGGCCCCGAAAACCATGCCTTGGCACAAAGCATTTATTTGGCGCTGCGCGACAACGGGCTGATTGCGCAGCGCACCATTGAGCAGTTTTTCGACCCAGACAAGGGCATGTTTTTGCCCGACCGGTTTATTCAAGGCGGTTGCCCGCGCTGCGGTGCGGCCGACCAATATGGCGACAGCTGCGAGGCCTGCGGCGCAGTGTACGCGCCCACCGAACTGCGTGATCCGCGCTCGGTGCTATCGGGCGCGACGCCGCAGTTGCGCCAGTCGGAGCATTTTTTCTTTCGGTTGTCCGATCCACGCTGCGTGGCGTTTTTGCAGCAATGGACACAAAGCGGCACGCTTCAGCCCGAGGTGCTGAACAAAATCAAAGAATGGTTTGTGCCACAAGAAGACGGCAGCAGTGGTCTGTCGGATTGGGACATCAGCCGCGATGCCCCCTACTTTGGCATTGAAATACCCGACGCGCCAGGCAAGTATTTTTACGTGTGGCTGGACGCACCGATTGGCTACTTGGCTTCGCTTAAAAATTATTGCGATAAAACCGGGCGCGATTTTGACGCCCTGATGGCCGACCCCAACACCGAGCAAGTGCACTTTATTGGCAAAGACATCACGTACTTTCACACCTTGTTTTGGCCAGCGATGCTGCACTTTTCGGGACGCAAAACGCCTAACATCGTGCACGTGCACGGGTTTTTAACGGTCAGCGGCGAAAAAATGAGCAAGAGCCGTGGCACCGGGCTGGACCCAATGCGCTACTTGCAGCTGGACATGAACCCCGAGTGGCTGCGCTACTACCTAGGCGCCAAGCTCAACGGCCGCAACGAAGACGTGGACTTCAACCCCGACGATTTTCTGGCTCGCGTGAACGCCGATTTGGTGGGTAAGTACGTCAACATTGCGGCGCGCTCGGCGGGGTTTATTAGCAAACGCTTTGCGGGCGAATTGGCCAACCCCGACACCGAAGGCCAAACGCTGCTGGAGCAGCTGCAAAGCGCCGGACCACGCGTGGCTGGACACTACGAAAACCGCGACACAGCGCGGGCGCTGCGCGACATCATGCAACTGGCCGATCAAGTCAACGAGTACGTGGATCGCCACAAGCCATGGGAGCTGGCCAAACAAGCCGAGCAACAACCCAAGCTGCACGCCGTTTGCAGCACCTGTGTGGCGTGCTTTCGGGTGCTTACGATTTACCTAAAACCGGTGCTGCCGCACCTTGCGCAGCAAGTGCAAACGTGGCTTAACCTGCCGCCCATGGGGTGGCAAGACGCCACCACCACGCTGCCCGCCGGGCACCGCATTGCCCCCTACCAGCACCTGATGCAGCGCGTGCAACCGGCGCAGCTTGACGCCCTATTTGAACCCCCTGAGCCAGTGGCACCAGCGACCACTGCCGCGCCCCCAGGCGGCGAGGCGCTGGCAGCAGAGATCGACATCAACGCCTTTTCGGCGGTGGATTTGCGCGTGGCGCGCATTGTGCAGTGTGAGCCGGTACCAGGCTCGACCAAGTTGCTGCGCTTGGTGCTGGACGCCGGCGAACAAGACGATGCGGGCCAGCCCCGACTGCGCCAGGTGTTTTCGGGCATTGCCTCGGCCTACGAGCCGGCCCAACTGCAAGGCCGACTGACCGTGCTGGTAGCCAATTTGGCGCCGCGCCAAATGAAGTTTGGGCTCAGCGAGGGCATGGTGCTGGCCGCCAGCGCCACCGGCGCACAAGCCAGCCCGGGGATTTTTGTGCTGCAGCCCGACAGCGGTGCCACACCTGGTATGCGCGTACGTTAAACCCGCCATGAACCTGCCGCGGCTTGAACCCTTTAGACCGCGCCTTTGGCACGAATTGCAAAGCTACAGCCTGAGCCGCTTGGGGCGCGATGTGGGCGCTGGCGTGACTGTGGGGGTGGTGGCGCTGCCACTGGCCATGGCATTTGCAATTGCCAGCGGCCTCACCCCAGAGGCCGGCTTGTGGACCGCCATCATTGGCGGTTTTTTGATTGCAGCTTTGGGTGGATCGGCGGTTCAGATTGGTGGCCCCGCCGGGGCCTTTATCGTGATTGTTTACGGCATTGTTGAGCAATACGGCGTGGCCAACTTGCTCATTTGTACCGCCTCGGCCGGGGTTTTGCTGTTTTTTATGGGATGGCTGCGTCTGGGCGGATTGGTGCGCTACGTGCCGCTTGCGGTGGTGATTGGCTTTACCAACGGCATTGCCGTGTTGATTGCCCTGTCGCAACTGCGCGAGGTGTTGGGCTTATCGATTGCCAACATGCCAGCGGACTTTTTTTCTATGCTCAGCGTCATGGGCCACAACCTGCACCGCGTCAACCCCTACGCGTTGGCACTGGGAACCGCCTGTGTACTGGGGCTGTGGGCCTGGCCCAAATGGTTTCAGGCGGCGTCGCCCATTTCGCAGCGGGTGGCTGCCATGCCCAAAGGAAAACAAACCTTGGCCGTTACAGCGCGGGTGCCTGGGCCTGTGGTGGCGTTGGTGTCGCTGAGTGTGCTGGCCTGGGCGTTGAACCTGCCGGTAGAGACCATTGGCCAGCGCTTTGGCGCAGTGGCCGACACACTGCCGCGCTTTGAGCTGCCCGATTTTTCATGGGCCACGGTGCGCCTGCTGGTGGCGCCCACCCTAACCCTGGCGCTGCTGGGTGCGGTTGAGTCGCTGTTGTGCGCGCGCGTGGCCGACCAAGTGTCGGGGTTGGCGCGCCATAACCCAAATCAAGAGCTCATGGCACAAGGCATTGCCAACTTAGTTGTGCCTTACTTTGGTGGCATGCCAGTAACCGGCACGATTGCCCGCACCGTAACCAACATCCGCGCCGGCGCCACCTCGCCCGTCTCTGGCATGGTGCACGCGCTGACGCTGGCGGCGCTGGTGCTGGTGGCTGCGCCTTTGTCGCAACACATCCCGTTGGCGGTGCTGGGCGGCGTGTTGTTGTTTGTGGCTTGGAACATGGGCGAATGGCGTGAGTTTGCCAAGCTAAGGCACTTTTCTGTGCCCTACCGCGTGCTGTTGCTCAGCACCTTTTCGGTAACGGTGGTGTTTGACCTTACCGTGGCGGTGCAGCTTGGCCTGGTGCTGGCCTGTGTGTTTTTTATCTTGCGACAACAAGACATTTTTCGCGTCTACATGGCAAGCACCGACGCCAGCCAAACCATTGACGTCAAGTTATACGGCAGCTTATTTTTTGGCACCGTGGGCAAACTGGATACGCTGCTGGCCCTGGCCGAGCGCTGCCAACCCGGGCAAGAGGTGGTACTGCACGCGCAACGCCTGATAACCCTGGATACCACCGGCCTGGACGCGCTGCGCCAACTGGCCGACGGCTTGCAGCGGCGCGGCGCGCACCTCAGCATGTTGGGGGTGCAGCCGCAGCCGGCGTCGCTGCTTGGGCGCTCCGGCTTTGCCCTGAGGCTGCACCGCCTTGAGATTGAGAAGGCGTAAAATCGGTGCCTTCTTGTTTATACCCTTGGCCGTCCCATGCCGCTGTTTCGTCGCCCGCACTACCGTTCAGACACCACCGTGTTTTTGGACGACCTTAAGGCCAAGCACCCCAATTTAGAGGCGCAGCAGCGCCACGGCCGCGGCTTGTTGTGGGACCGTGCGCAAAACCCTGAGTGGCGCGAGCAATTTGCCCAAGCTCGGGTGGCACAACCGGCCTACGTTTACCAAACCAGTCCACGCGGGACTGGCGAATAACGCGGCGCTTGGCTTGATGCAAAGCGATATCCCGGCCCTCGGCGCCGACTCCACCCCCGAGGTGGTGGACCATGTGGCGGTGGCGCGGCTGTACGGTGAGCCGCTGTTTGATTTACCCCAAGATTTGTACATTCCACCCGACGCGTTGCGGGTGTTTTTGGAGGCCTTTGAAGGGCCGCTGGATCTGCTGCTGTATCTGATTCGTAAGCAAAACTTCAATATCCTCGACATACCCATGGCGGCGCTGACGCGCCAATATCTAAGCTACGTGGAGGAGATCCGCGCCAGCAACCTTGAGCTGGCGGCTGAATACCTGCTCATGGCTGCGATGTTGATTGAAATCAAGTCGCGTATGCTGCTGCCGCCCAAGCCGCAAGCTGAAGGGGCTGAGCCCGAAGATCCACGCGCCGAGCTGGTGCGACGGCTACTGGAATACGAACGCATGAAGTTGGCCGCGCAGCAAATTGGCGAACTGCCCACGCTAGGGCGTGATTTTTTGCGGGCCGAAGTCACCATTGAGCAGTCGCTGCAACCACGCTTTCCCGATGTGCACAGCCAAGACCTGCGTGATGCCTGGCGCGATATTTTGCAGCGCGCGCGCTTGGTGCAGCACCACCGCGTGCAGCGCCAAGAGCTGTCGGTGCGTGAGCACATGAGCGCCATCTTGCGCCAACTGCAAGGGCAACAGTTTGTGGAGTTTGCCGACTTATTCAACCCCGAGCGCGGCGTGCCGGTGGTGGTGGTGACCTTTATTGCCATGCTTGAGCTGGCACGCGAAGCGTTGATCGACGTAACCCAAGCCGAGGCGTTTGCACCCATTTACGTACGCTTGGCTTACCAACCATCTTGAACACCCACGTTGACCCGTTTGACGTGCTGGTGGTGGGCAGCGGATTGGCTGGCCTTACCACCGCGCTGGAGCTTGCCAACGGCGGGCGGCGGGTCGCGCTTATCACCAAGCGCAGCGCCGATACCGGCGCCACCGCTTGGGCCCAAGGCGGCATTGCCGCGGTGCTGGGCGCAAACGATGATTTTGCCCAACACGAGGCCGATACCCACCAAGCCGGCGGCGGCCTGTGCGACGCACACGCCACGCGGCTCACAGTAGAGCGTGCGCCGCAAGCCATACGCTGGCTGCAAGCCCAGGGCGTGGCTTTTAGCCAAGAAGGTCAAGCCCTGCACCTAACGCGCGAAGGCGGCCACAGTCAACGGCGCATTGTGCACGCGGCCGACTTTACCGGCCGCGCGGTGCAAGAGGCTTTGCTGCAACGCGCCCGCGAGCACAGCGCCATTGAATGGTTTGAACACCACATGCTGGTTGACTTGATCACCAGCCAACGCTTGGGTGCGCCAGGCCCCAACCGCTGCTTGGGTGCGTATGTGCTGAACGAAGCCACCGACACGGTGCAAGTGTTTGCCGCACGCGCCACGGTGCTGGCCACGGGTGGCGCAGGCAAGGTGTACCTGTACACCACCAACCCCGACACCGCCACCGGCGACGGCGTGGCTGCAGCTTGGCGGGCGGGCTGCCGGGTGGCGAACATGGAGTTTGTGCAGTTTCACCCGACCTGTTTGTTTCACCCGCACGCCAAGTCTTTTCTCATTTCCGAAGCGGTGCGCGGCGAGGGTGGGGTGTTGCGGCTGCCTGAATCGGCTGGTGGCACGCGCTTCATGCCAGCACACGATGCCCGTGCCGAACTGGCGCCGCGTGATGTGGTGGCGCGCGCCATCGACTTTGAAATGAAACGCCATGGTGTGGACTGCGTGTACCTGGATATCACGCACCAAAGCGCGACGTTTTTACAACACCACTTTCCCACCATTCGGGCTCGCTGCGCCGAGCTCGGCATCGACATCGCGCAGCAGCCCATTCCGGTGGTACCGGCGGCCCATTACAGCTGCGGCGGGGTCATGGTGAACCACCAGGCGGCCACCGACGTGGCCGGTCTTTACGCGGTCGGTGAGACCGCCTACACCGGCTTGCACGGCGCCAACCGACTGGCCAGTAACAGCTTGCTTGAGTGCGTGGTGTACGCACAGCTGGCGGCGGCGCACATTGCGCAACTCGAGCCCGAGGCCAGCGCGTCGTTGCCGGCGTGGGACGACAGCCGGGTAACCGACGCCGACGAGCAAGTGGTGATCGCGCACAACTGGGAAGAACTGCGCCGCTTCATGTGGGACTACGTGGGCATTGTGCGCACCAACAAACGACTGGAGCGTGCGGCGCATCGCATTGCCCTGCTGCACCAAGAGATTCAAGAGTTTTACGCCAGCTTTCACGTCACGCGTGATTTACTGGAGCTGCGCAACTTGGTGCAAGTGGCCGATTTGATTGTGCAAAGCGCCCAACAGCGCCACGAAAGCCGGGGCCTACACTTTAGTTTGGATTACCCCCAAGCCGCAGCCAACCCGCAGCCCAGCGTGTTGCGCCCAGCCTAGCTAAGCCGCGCCAATATTGGGCACCAAATCACCGGCTCGCTGTGCACCGGCTTGGCGCGCGGTAAAGGCCAGCATGCGGTCAATCGACTGACGCGCGGGCTCCACCCACTGCGCCGGCACCTGCACCTCACCCAAGCCCTGCTCCAGCGCGTTGACCACGCCCTGCAGGCTGTTCATGGCCATCCACGGACAATGGGCGCAGCTTTTGCAGGTGGCGCTTTGCCCTGCGGTAGGGGCTTCAATGAATTGTTTGGTCGGGTTTTGACGCCGCAACTGGTGCAACAAACCGGCGTCGGTGGCCACAATAAAGGTGCTGGCATCAAGCTCGCGCGCGGCGCGCAAAATGGCCGAGGTTGAGCCCACCACATCGGCTTGGGCAATCACATCGGCCGGCGACTCTGGATGCACCAACACCTGGGCGTGCGGGTGTTGGCGTTGTAGGTCGCGCAGTTCGCCGGCTTTGAATTCGTCGTGCACCACGCACGCGCCTTCCCACAACAACATGTCGGCACCCGTTTGTTCACGGATGTAGTGACCCAAATGGCGGTCGGGGCCCCACAACAGGCGCTGTCCTTGGGCCTTGAGGTGACGCACGATATCGACCGCGCAGCTGCTGGTCACCACCCAATCGGCCCTGGCCTTCACCGCTGCACTGGTGTTGGCATAAACCACCACCGTGCGGTCGGGGTGCTGATCACACCACGCGCCAAAGGCGTCCGCCGGACAACCCAAGTCAAGCGAACACTCGGCCTCGAGATCAGGCATGCGCACGGTTTTGTGCGGGCTGAGAATCTTGGCGGTTTCCCCCATAAAGCGCACCCCAGCCACCAACAGGGTGCTGGCGTTGTGCTGCTGGCCAAAGCGTGCCATTTCGAGTGAATCGCTCACCATGCCACCGCTTTGCAAGGCCAAGTCTTGCAAGTCGGGGTCTACGTAGTAGTGCGCAATCAACACCGCTTGGTGCGCCTGCAACGCCTCACGGGCGCGGCGCATCAGGGCGTCGCGGTCGGCGCCGGTTGGCCCAGGTACCACACGCGCCCACGCCTGCTGCAGATCGCAAGCGGGTTGCTGAAACTCCACTGCAAAACGGTCGCCCATGGCTGTTTAGATTGCGTTAGATGAAACCAAAGTTTACCTCGCCCGCGCAGTGGGTGGGTGTCTCATGCGCAATGGCGCGCCCAGGCAAGGGAGAAACACGCGCCAAGGCTGGGGGCCTATTGGTGGGTGCCCGGGGTTAAACACGTTCCTGCCCGGGCTCGCGCGACAACAGCAAGCGCAGCGCTTGCTCGGGCGCCATGGTGGCGTCCAACACCGCCTTAACCGCCGTGGCGATCGGCATGTCAACCCCCAACGCCTCAGCCCGCCGCTGCAGGGCGTGCGCGCAGGGGACCCCTTCGGCCACATGGCCCAAGTCGGCCAAAATGGCGTGCAGGGGTTTGCCGCCGGCCAAGGCCAAACCGACCCGCCGGTTACGCGACAAAT
>Ga0181567_10004784_pt1 | contig 9939 bp, 7 predicted proteins | sample 101ome_14_FD_133761 | JGI IMG/M metagenome (GOLD analysis project Ga0181567, IMG submission 133761) | Coastal salt marsh microbial communities from the Groves Creek Marsh, Skidaway Island, Georgia - 101403AT metaG (megahit assembly) | ecosystem: Environmental > Aquatic > Marine > Intertidal zone...
CATAATAGATCACCGCCGCATCAAGCGGATTGGCCAGCGCGGCCGCGAGGCTCCAGCCGCCGCCAAAACACCAGCCCAATGTTGCCACCTTGCCATTGCCATTGGCCTTGGCCCAGTTTACCCAGCTGGCGATGGTCGCATTAGCCTCGGCGCTTTGGACCGCTTTGGTTTGCGCGCGGGCCGCCTTGGGGTCGGTGGCGACCGCGCCGTTGAACAAATCGATCGCCAGCGCATGGAACCCCTTGTCGCGGATATCCTCGGCCATCGCCTTGATATTGTCGTTCAGCCCCCACCATTCATGGATCAGGATCACCACCGGCGAGTCCTTTGCCTCGGCCTCGGCAAAATAGGCGCTGACCGTGCGGCCATCGGCGGTGGTCTGGGTCAGGGTTGTGCCCTTTGACGCCTGCGCGTGGGCAAGGTCAACATGGGCCAGAATGGTGGCAAGTGGCAAGGCCATCGCACCAGCCAGAAACAGCCGCCGGTCAGTGGCAGAAACGGTGGGTCTTGGTCCGGCATTCGGGTTACAGTTATTCAGGTCGCACATGGCGCTCTCCTTATTGGCTGGTCGGGCGTCGCGGTCGGCAACAGCGGTGCCTGTCCGGCGCGATCACACCTTGTCAAGATGAAGTGAAACGCGCCTTAATTCAAGCTGCATGGACCGCTATGTGCTGGAAAATATTTTTGTGGTTATGCGGTACCCTTTGTTCACAAACCGCGGTAAAACTTTGTCGCTGAAGGGTTGAACAAATTGCCAAACCCATGTATAGGCAGGCGCTATGCGAAAAATATCCGCGCCCCGCTATTGCCGGTCTTATGGCCCCTGTTTCGGCAGCGCAATCGGCGAAGCCGGTAACGACTGTCACCGCCGCCGCTACCATGACGTTTTTAACCTATTTAAGGAGTGTTCCAGATGAGCCTGTCCCATTTCACCGGAAAAACAATCGCTATGATGGTCGCCAGCGGCTTTGATGAAGCCGGCTTTATTGCGATTCAGCGCGCCATGATGGCGGCTGGTGCCAAATTAAAGATTGTATCGCGGGAGGCCGGGCTGACCAATGCATGGAACGGGACCGGGTGGGGCATGTCGTATCCGGCTGACGCCACCTTGTCGACAACGCTGGCGGTTGATTATGACGCCCTGATCGTGCCGGCCGGTCAACGTCATATTGACGCGTTGCAGAATGAGGCGCATGCCAAGCGGGTTCTCGGTGCCTTTTTGCGCGCTGACATGCCGGTTCTGTTGCAGGCCGAAGCGCGCCAGCTGCTGCAATTGGTTGACGGCGGCGAAAGCCGCACCATTGCCGGCGATCAAGACACCGCGCCGGTGATTGACAATAATCTGGTAACAATTGGTGAAACCGGCGAGGATCTTGTCGAACTGACCGCGCTGAATCAGGTGATCGGCTCCGTTCTTGATGAAACGCAGGCGGCCTGACGACAGCCGCTACACCAGAAGGGAAGATCATGGCTACAGATAGGCCTGTTGATGTCTTGCCGTCCCCGTGTATTTCCGTTTGCCAGATGGACCCGCAGGACGGCGTCTGTGTTGGCTGTTACCGGACCCGGGCCGAAATTGCCGCATGGCGTAGCATGAGCCAAGATGACCAGCTTGTGCTTCTTGATATTTTGCAGGACCGCCGGGCGCGGGCGACCGGTATCACGCGTCGGTCATCCGGCCGTCGGGCCCGCCGGTTGGCGCGGCTAGGCTCATGACCTTTATCACCAGCCACCGCAACGGACAGGCGCTATGACAGATCCGGTTTCAGCCCTTATCGCCAGCAAAGGCTGGCTTGTCGCCGACGGTGCCACCGGCACCAACCTGTTTGGGCGTGGCCTTGAAACCGGCTATCCACCGGAATTATGGTCGGTTGAACGGCCAGACGATATTTTATGGCTTCATGATAGTTTTCTGACCGCCGGATCGGACCTTGTGCTGACCAACAGCTTTGGTGGTACCAGCTTTCGGCTGAAATTACATGACGCGCAGGATCGGGTGGGTGAACTGAACCGGGCCGCCGCAAAACTGGCCCGCCAGGCGGTTGACGCCCATCGGGCCCGCACCGGTAAACAGGCGCTTGTCGCTGGATCGATCGGGCCGACAGGCGAGCTGTTTGAACCGCTTGGGGCGCTGACCCATGATGCGGCGGTCGCGGCCTTTACCCAGCAGGCACAGGCGCTTGCCGATGGCGGGGTTGATGTGCTGTGGATCGAAACCATGTCGTCGAATGAAGAGGTTGGCGCCGCGATCATGGCCGCGCGCAGCATGGGCCTGCCGGTCTGTGCGACAATGACCTTTGATACCGCCAGCCGCTCGATGATGGGCGTGACGCCGGATGCCTTTACCACATTTGCGACCGGCGCCGGTGCCAATTTTATCGGGGCAAATTGCGGTATCGGGCCGGCTGAATTGCTGCACTCAGTGCAAGGCATGGTGCCGGCGGCTGGTGAGGTGCCGGTGGTGGCCAAGGGCAATTGCGGGATCCCGGCCTATGTCGAGGGAAAAATCCATTATCATGGCACGCCCGCGCTGATGGCCGAATATGCGCTATTTGCGCGCGACGCCGGGGCGCGGATCATTGGCGGCTGCTGTGGCACCACCCCAGATCATGTGGCCGCGATGGTGGCCGCGCTTGACAACACCCCACCGCGGCCATTTGACCATGACGCGATGGTGGCCGCCTTGGGGGTTGCGTGGGACGGGCTTGATCTGAACAAGCCAGCTGGCGCACCAGCACGCGGGCGCCGTGGCCGCCGCCGCCCGTCATAATCTGGGCCTATTCGCCGACAGTCCGAAAGCCTGTTGCGTCGACGGCGTAGAATTTGCATACTCGCGGCGATTTTGACCCGCACTAGGCCGCTTTCAACATCGCGGCCACCTCGGTTTTGCCGGCCCGTCATGGCCCGGTTGTCCTGTTTGGAGACGTATATCATGCATGCTTACCGCTCACATAATTGTGCCGAACTGACCGAGGCACATGTTGGCCAGTCAGTCCGGCTATCCGGCTGGATTAACCGAAAGCGGGATCACGGCCAGCTGGTATTTGTCGATTTGCGCGACCATTTCGGTTTGACCCAATGTGTGATTGACTCGTCGGATGCATGTTTTTCAATGGTTGAATCAACCCGTCTTGAATCGGTTGTCACGATTACCGGCACCGTGCTGAAACGCAGTGACGAGACCATCAATAAAAGCCTGCCAACCGGCCATATTGAGGTGCGTATTGAGGAATTCGCCGTGCAATCGGCAGCCGATACCTTGCCATTACAGGTCAATTCAGACGAGGATTCGGGCGAGGAAACGCGCCTTCGCTACCGTTATCTGGATTTACGCCGGACCCGGCCCCACGCCAATATCATGCTCCGCGCCAAGATTATCCAATCGATCCGCAATCGCATGCTGGCCCAGAATTTCACCGAATTTCAAACCCCGATCCTGACCGCGTCATCGCCCGAAGGGGCGCGCGACTTTCTGGTGCCGGCTCGCTTGCATCCGGGCAAATTCTATGCGTTGCCACAGGCCCCCCAGCAATTCAAACAGCTGGTGATGGTCAGCGGCTTTGACCGCTATTTCCAGATTGCGCCCTGTTTCCGGGACGAGGATAGCCGCGCCGATCGTAGTCCGGGAGAATTCTACCAGCTTGATCTTGAGATGAGCTTTGTAGAACAGCAGGATGTGTTTGATGCTGTCGAACCGGTCATCCGCGGGGTATTTGAAGAATTTTCCACCAAGCTGGTCGATCAGGAATTTGTGCAAATTCCCTATGCTGACTCGCTGTTGAAATATGGCAATGACAAGCCGGATTTGCGGGTGCCGTTCGAAATCTGTGACGTCACGGATATTTTCCGGGGATCCGATTTTGCCATTTTTGCCAAAAACATTGAAAAAGGCGCGGTCGTGCGCGCGGTACCCGGCCCAAAATGCGGTAGCCGCGCAATTGCCGATCGGATGAACAGCTGGGCGCAGGGCGAAGGCGCGCCCGGTATGGGCTATATTATTTACGGCGATGGTGAAGCCCGCGGCCCGGTGGCCAAAGCATTGGGGCCAGACAAGGCCGAGGCGATTCGCCAAGCCGCCGGTGTTGGCGATGGTGATGCGGTGTTTTTTGCCTGTGCCCCAGCCGATGAGGCTGCCAGCTTGGCCGGCCGTGCCCGGGTCAAGATTGGCCATGATCAGGGTCTGATTGATCAAAACGCGTTCCGCTTTGCGTGGATTGTCGATTTCCCCATGTTCGAAGCTGATCCGGTAACCGGTAAGATTGACTTCTCGCACAACCCCTTTTCAATGCCACAAGGCGGAATGACGGCGCTTGAAGAACAAGACCCGCTGAGCATCAAGGCATGGCAGTATGATCTTGTCTGTAACGGCGTTGAACTATCATCTGGTGCGATTCGGAACCATTTGCCCGAAGTGATGTATAAGGCGTTTGAAATTGCTGGCTATCCGAACAGCGTTGTTGACGAAAAATTTCCGGCCATGATCAACGCGTTCCGGTTTGGCGCCCCGCCACATGGTGGCATCGCACCGGGGATTGACCGCATCGTCATGTTGATCGCCGATGAGCCGAATATCCGTGAAGTGATCTTGTTCCCGATGAACGGCAAGGCCGAGGATCTGATGATGGCCGCACCATCCGAGGTTGACGAAGCCGCGCTTGCCGAATTGCATATCCGGCGGGTGCCGCAAATCAAAAAAGGTGAATAATCAGGCGCTGTCAGGCTTGCCCGGCTTGGCGTGACTGCCCATGCAGCAACGCCAACACCGCGCCCAGCAAAATCACCGCACCGGCCTGATGCAGGCCGCCAAGCGATACCGGGACCTCATGCAACAAGGTCAGAACGCCAAGGGTGAATTGCGCCAGAATGGCGGCCAGCACCAAATGACTTTGCCATAAAAGTCCTTGCCGCCGCGCCTTTAGCGCCAGCGCGATCACCGCGCCCGCGGTCAGTGCCGCAAGCCAGCGGTGGTGAAACTGTGCCGCGGCCGGATTTTCAAACGGATCAACAAGACCTTGTTCGCCATATTCGACCGGGATCAAGCCGGCGCCCATGAACGGATATTCATTATAAAGAAGGCCGGCATCCATGCCCGCCACCAGCGCCCCGGCAAGGATGGTGACAACCAACAACGACAGGCTGGCAAGCCCGTGTCCGCGCGGCAGGCTGCCATGCCCGTCGCGCATGTCAAAAGCGGTCCATAGCAGCAGTGCAAAAATCAGCAAGGCCATGCCAAGATGGGTGGCAAGCCGGTATTGCGATACGCTGGCTTGTTCGGTGAGGCCGGATTTAACCATCCACCAGCCGATCACCCCCTGCAACCCGCCAAGCAGCAGCAGGACCACCAGCCGCAGGCCAAACCCTGTTGGCACCCGGCCGGCCAGCGCAAACATCATCAGTGGCAGCGCAAAAGCAACGCCGATCAACCGGCCCCATAGTCGATGAAAATATTCCCAGAAAAAAATCGTCTTGAACTCGGCTAATGTCATGCCGTAATTCAGCTGCTGATATTCGGGTGAGGCACGATATAGCTGGTAAACCCGGTCCCATTCAGCCGCGTTTAGCGGTGGCAAGGCCCCAATTAACGGACGCCATTCGACCATCGACAGGCCGGATTCGGTTAGCCGTGTGATGCCGCCAATAACCACCATAATCGCGACCAGCCCAGCCATCACAAACAGCCAATTGACCACCGCCGTTACGCTTTGGTCACCGGCATGGCGTGAAACCCACGGCACCGATTGATATCGCATCATCCGCTGTACTCCGATCACTCTTGCTTTCGGCACGGGTCCAACGCCCGGCCCCAACGCCCCGACCAAAGACCTCTATCCACCAAAGACCTATAACCCAAGAGATATATAAGTCCTCTGACCAATATCAAGCCTGCCGCCAACCGGTAAGTCGGCGCATTGCCGCAGGGGGGGGCATGTGCCGCCGGCCATTTCCCGCGGTATGAGTATTTTTTTGACTCTTTTCTAGGGACAATGCCTTGACAAAAGCGGCGTAATCTCCCACTTACCCCCAAGTGGTGTTTTGGCACTCGATGCTATAGAGTGCCAAAATGCTGTTAGTCGACTATTTTGGAGGAGAAACAGGCATGAAATTCAGGCCTCTTCACGATCGCGTTGTTGTGCAGCGCACTGAATCAGAACAGAAAACTGCTGGTGGGATCATCATTCCGGACACCGCTCAGGAAAAGCCGATGCAAGGCAAAGTTATTGCGGCTGGCGCTGGTGCGCGTGACGAAACGGGTAAGGTGCAGCCGCTTGATGTCAAGGCTGGCGACACCGTGCTGTTCGGCAAATGGTCCGGCACTGAGGTCAAGATCGATGGTCAGGAATATCTGATCATGAAGGAATCAGACATCATGGGCGTGATTGAATAAATCGCCTGCCGATCTGTTGACACTGTTTAGATAGAAGGAAGATTGAAACATGGCTGCTAAAGAAGTCAAATTCGGCTCAGACGCCAGAACCCGGATGCTGGAAGGCGTCGATATTCTGGCCAACGCCGTCAAGGTGACATTGGGTCCAAAGGGCCGCAATGTGGTTCTCGAAAAATCATTTGGCGCACCGCGTATCACCAAGGATGGTGTGACCGTTGCCAAAGATATCGAACTGAAGGACAAGTTCCAGAACATGGGCGCACAGATGGTGCGTGAGGTTGCATCGAAAGCCAATGATGTGGCTGGTGATGGCACCACGACAGCCACCGTTCTGGCCCAGTGCATCGCACAGGAAGGCGCCAAGGCTGTGGCTGCCGGTATGAACCCGATGGATCTGAAGCGTGGTATCGACATGGCGGTTGAAGCTGTTGTCGATTCGCTTGGCAAGCGGTCCAAGAAAATTTCGACCTCAGACGAAGTGGCGCAGGTTGGCACCATTTCGGCCAATGGCGAGGAAGAAATTGGCAAGATGATTGCCGAGGCGATGGAACGTGTTGGCAATGAAGGTGTGATCACCGTTGAAGAAGCCAAGAGCCTGGCAACTGAACTTGAAGTTGTCGAGGGTATGCAGTTCGACCGTGGTTATCTGTCGCCTTACTTTGTCACCGATGCTGAAAAGATGCGGGCGACATTGGAAGAGCCATATATCCTGCTTCATGAGAAGAAGCTGTCAAACCTGCAGGACATGCTGCCGATTTTGGAAAAAGTTGTGCAGTCAGGCCGCCCATTGCTGATCATTGCTGAAGATATTGAAGGTGAAGCTTTGGCGACTTTGGTGGTGAACCGCCTGCGCGGTGGCTTGAAAGTGGCAGCGGTCAAAGCCCCTGGCTTTGGCGACCGTCGCAAGGCCATGCTTGAAGATATTGCCATCCTGACCAATGGCACCGTGGTATCCGAAGAAGTGGGCATCGCCCTTGATTCGTTGACCCTCGACATGCTTGGTAGCGCCAAGCGCGTCGAGATCACCAAGGACGAAACCACCATTGTTGACGGTTCCGGTGCCAAAGGCGAGATCGAGGCACGTTGTAACCAGATCCGCGCGCAGGCCGAAGAAACCACATCTGACTATGACCGTGAAAAGCTGCAGGAACGTCTTGCCAAACTGGCTGGCGGTGTTGCGGTGATCAAGGTTGGTGGTGCGACCGAGGTTGAGGTGAAGGAACGCAAAGACCGCGTTGACGATGCGATGCATGCAACCCGCGCTGCTGTTGAAGAGGGTATCGTCCCTGGCGGTGGTGTGGCGCTGGTGCGTTCGACCAAAGCGCTCGAAGGGCTGAAGCCAGCCAACCGCGATCAGGAAGTGGGTATCGAGATTGTCCGCAGCGCGCTGCAGGCACCTGCCCGCAATATCGCCCATAACGCCGGTGCTGAAGGCGCGGTGATTGTTGGCAAATTGCTCGAATCAAAAGACGACAATCTTGGGTTCGATGCCAAGGCCAATGAATTTACCGACATGATCAAAGCCGGTGTGATCGATCCGACTAAAGTGGTGCGTTCAGCTCTGCAAAATGCGGCATCGGTTGCTGGTCTGTTGATCACCACCGAGGCTATGGTCGCCGAGAAGGTCGAGCCGAAAGAAGCAGCCCCAGCCCCTGACATGGGTGGCATGGGCGGCATGGGTGGCATGGGCGGCATGGGCTTCTAGCCACCGACCAACACCGTTGAACATGATGACCGGGGGGCGGGTTTCGCCCTCCGGTTTTTTAATGGCTGTCGGTGTGACCAAGGAACTGCCCGGTTATCGCAATCGCCTCGGCAAGCCCGATCCGTTCGACTTGCACGCCCGGTGGAAAGGCATTCGTCAAGCGGGTTGGCAGGCGGCTGTCAAGCATGACAAAGACGCCGCGATCGGTTTGCCGTCGGATTAGCCGGCCAAAGGCCTGACGCAAGCGTTGCCGTGTCTGATGTTCGGTCCAGGCCTCGCGCCCCTGCCATTTGGCACGGGCCGCAAACAAGATATCGCTACGCGGCCACGGCATGCGATCAAACACAATCAGGCGTAACGCGTTGCCGGGGACATCAATGCCGTCGCGTACCGCATCGGTGCCCAAAAGACAGGATTCAGGATCTTCTCGAAACATCGCCAACAAGGTTTGCAGATTCATGCGGTCGATATGTTGGGCATAAAGCGGCAGACCAGCAGCATCGAGACGTTCGGCCAAAGCCGGATAAACCGCCCGCAAACGCCGAATGGCGGTAAACAGCCCAAGCCCGCCGCCCCCGGCAGCCGTCATCAAGCCGGCCATTGCACTGGCGGTAGCCTCGGGACGGTCGCGCGCTAGATCGGTCACCACAAGAACACGGGTTTGGGCGGCATAATCGAATGGTGAGGCTAGGCTGAACCGCATCGCCGCATGGTCAAGATGGGCGGCCCCGGTCTGGGTGATTGCCGCCTGCCAGCCATCGGTCGGGGGCTGACCGCTTGCGGCTGGCTGGTCGCCGCCACCGGCATGGTCGGTCAATGTGGCCGAGGTGACAGTCACCCCATGCGCGGTTTCCAAAACGCTGTGGGCAAACGGAATACTAGGGTCAAGCCAATGCCGCGCCAGCCCGACATCGCGGTCCTGACCATCGATCCGGTCGATCTGGATCCAGTCGACAAAGCCGTCACGGGCCCCGTTTTCAACATCGCTTAGCATGATCTGCCACGCATTGAGGGGGCCACCGGCGCGTAACTCTAGGCCGCGGATCGCACCTTCAATCCGCGCCCGCTCACCGCTGTCCAGTGTCTCTGTCTGATCATCAAGATAGGTGGTTAACCACCCGACCAACCGGTTTAACGGCGCCGCCAGTTCGGCCAGCTCGCTAGCCAGTTGGCGGGCGGCCAGCACCACCATATCCGGGGCTGGATAAAGAGATGACTGAAGATCATAGAGACTGTCCGGGTCCGCAACGCGTTGATACAGCGCGGCACGCAGCTGCATGAAAAACGCCTCGCCATGACCAAGCGGCTGGCCTGCTGAAATACGGTTTTCCCACCCTTGACCGGGCAGGCAGCGTGCCGCTTCAAGGGCTGCCGCAATATCGGCAAGCGCGGCGTCATCACCGGCAACAATATCCTCAAGACGCCGTTTCAACCCGCGGGCACGGCCACGACGCCCGTCATCCGCGCCGCGAATCCAGTGGCGCAATTCGGCCGCTTCCCGGCCGCTTAGATAGGCCGAAAAGGCACTGTCGGCGGCGTCAAACACATGATGCCCTTCGTCAAACACATAGCGGGTTGGGGTGCGCCGGTCGCCGCGGCTTCCATAGGCGGCCTGCACCATCACCAGCGCATGGTTGGTCACCACAATATCGGCGCGTTTTGCAGCGCGGATTGATTTTTCGACAAAGCAGCGATTGTAATGCGTGCAGGCCGCATGAATACATTCACCGCGCCGATCGGCCAGCCCGACGGTCGCGGCCCGGCCAAACAGATCAAGAAGCCAAGCCGGAAAACTGCTGCCGGTCAGGTCACCATCGCTGGTGGCGCCGGCCCAACGCGCCATAAGCCC
>Ga0181567_10004788_pt1 | contig 9933 bp, 9 predicted proteins | sample 101ome_14_FD_133761 | JGI IMG/M metagenome (GOLD analysis project Ga0181567, IMG submission 133761) | Coastal salt marsh microbial communities from the Groves Creek Marsh, Skidaway Island, Georgia - 101403AT metaG (megahit assembly) | ecosystem: Environmental > Aquatic > Marine > Intertidal zone...
CAATCCATTTTGCAAGCTTTGCAGATGTGGTAGTTTTCCCTGAACCTTGAAGACCAACCATTAATATTATTGCTGGTGGCTTTGATTTTAAATTTACCTCATAACTCTCAGAGCCCAACAGATCAGTTAACTCATCATTGACAATCTTAACAACCATTTGGCTCGGTGAAACACTTTTTACTATTTCTTTACCAAGAGCTTTTGTTCTTACTTTTTCTATAAAATCTTTTGCTACCTGGATTGAAACGTCAGATTCCAGTAATGCAATACGGATTTCTCTTAGTGCTTCGCTAAGAGAGGTTTCATCAATAATCCCTTTTCCCTTTAGCTTATCAAATATGCCAGTTATTTTTTCAGTTAAATTTTCAAACATAAAAATATATCACAAACAAAAAAAGTCAGTGCACGAAACTCGTGGACTGACTGAATTAAATTTGTTGTTTTTATATCAAAAAACCTTTAGTTCTTAAAGTAATTTATTAAAAAATATGGAACAGAAAAAATTTTTTAAAATGCAAGGGTTGGGGAATGATTTTGTTGTCTTCTTTTGGGATGGTTCTATTCCATCAAAAAAATTGATACAGAATTTGTCAGATAGAAAAAAAGGTATAGGTTGTGATCTATCTTTATTTTTAAAAAATTCTGAAAATGATCTAATTGATTACGAAGCAAATTTCTTCAATTCAGACGGATCGGAAGCAGAGATTTGCGGAAACGCTCTTAGATGTATTGGTAAATTGATTTTTAATAAAACTCAAAAAAAAAATTGTTTAATAGAAACTAAAGCAGGATTAATTGATGTTGAATATATTAATGAAAATAAAATAAGTGTTAATATGGGAGTGGCAAAATTTGACTGGAAAGAGATACCTTTAAGCAAAAATATTGATACCTCAAATTTATATTTTAACCATGATTACTTAAAAAAAGGGTTTGCCTTAAATATTGGGAATCCTCATTTAATTTTTTTTGCAGACACTTTGGATTTTAAAATGTTGAAAAAAGATTCAGAAAAAATAACAAAAAGTAAACTTTTTTCAGAGGGTGTGAACATTTCGGTTGTTAAAGTAAATTCAAGAAACACAATAAGTGTAATAACTTACGAAAGAGGTGTAGGTATTACTCAGGCTTGTGGAACTGGTGCCTGTGCAAGTGTAGTGGCATCAAACAAATTAAATTTGGTTGAAAAAAAAGTAATGGTTACTATGTCAGGTGGATCGCTAGATATTGAAATTTGTAATGACAACAACATATTGATGTCTGGTAGGGCTGACATAGTTTTTGAGGGACAAATAAATTTTTCAGGTTTAAATAATGAGAAAATCATCAAATAAAAGTAAAGTTATAAATCTTGGATGTAGATTGAATTTTTTTGAATCTGAGATTATAGAAAATATTTTAAAAAAAGAAAAAGATGCAACAAAAATTGTTGTTAATACATGTGCTGTAACAAACAATGCAGTTCAGAAATCGTTACAAGCTGTAAAAAAGGCTTTAAAAGATTATCCTGATAAGCAAATAATTGTTACAGGCTGTGCTAGTCAAATCGAAAAGGAAAGGTTTAAAAAATTAAAAAAAATTTCTAAAATAGTTGATAACAAAGTTAAAACGGAACCTAACTCCTACATTAGCAAAAAGCAATTTAAATTAGAAAAATTTAATTTCCCATCAATTGATTTTTTATCAACAGAAAGAACGAGGGCAATGTTACAAATCCAACAAGGCTGTAACCATAGATGTACCTTTTGTATAATTCCATATGGAAGAGGAGATGCAATCAGTTTACCTTTTTCTGAAATATGCAAAAGAGTAGAAAAAATATTAAGTAGCGGTTTTAACGAAATTGTTCTTACAGGTGTTGACTTAACCTCATATGGTGAAGATTTAAAAGAAAAGCCAAAACTAGGCAATATTTTAAAAAGACTATTCAAACTTTTCCCAAATCTTTCTCGACTTAGATTATCTTCTATTGATCCAGCAGAAATTGATGATGATTTATTTGACTTATTTAAGTTTGAAAAAAGATTAATGCCTTATCTGCACTTATCTCTTCAATCTGGAGACAATTTAATTCTTAAAAGAATGAAAAGAAGACATAATAGAGAGATGGTTTTAAACATCTGTAATAAATTAAAATTTTTCAGAAAAGAGATTACATTTGGAGCTGATTTAATTGTGGGATTTCCAACAGAAACAGAAGAAAATTTCCAAAACTCAATAGACCTTATTTCAGAATGTCAAATTTCTAACGTACATATATTTCCTTTCTCGCCAAAAGAAGGAACCCCCGCAGCAAAAATGCCACAAATTAAAAAAGAATTAATAAACCAAAGAGTACTTAGAGCAAAGAATTTTTCTGAAAATATTAAAAATCAAATAATGCGAAAAAAAATTGGAACTAAAGAAAAATTTTTATATGAATCTCATAATTTAAGTTACACTGATAATTACTTTAAAGTGATGATGCATTCGCAAAAAAAAAAAATTAAATCAGGTTCCATGATTGAAGCAAAAGTAATTTCCATTAGCAATGGAAAATTTCAGGTTGAGGTATAAATGGTTTTTGGATGGTTTAAAAAACTTAAAAGTGGACTTTCAAAATCTTCAGAAAAGATTACCACAAAAATAAAAAAAGTTATTAAAGGAAAAAAAATTGATGATGAAACTCTTTCAGAGTTAGAAGAAATATTAATTTCATCAGATATGGGAGTTAAGTTTTCTTTAGAGGTTATTGAAGAACTGAAAAAATCAAAAATGATTGATCCAAATGTCACAAAAATAAAAAAAGTTATTCAAAAAAAAATAATTAACTTACTTGAGCCCCTAGAAAAAAAAATAGATAAAAAAACAAAGCCATATATTTGTCTTGTTGTAGGTGTAAATGGAGTTGGAAAAACAGCTACAGTTGGTAAAATTGCGCACAAGTTTTTTTCTGATGGAAAAAAAGTTGGTTTGGTTGCAGCTGATACATTCAGAGCAGCGGCAGTAGATCAACTTAGAATTTGGTCAGAGAGAACTAAATCAGAGTTTTTTTCAGCAAAAGAAAAATCAGATCCTGCAGCCTTAGCTTATGAATCAGTGAAACAAGCTATTGAAAAAAAAATAGATATGCTGATTATTGACACCGCAGGAAGGTTGCATAATAAAAATGATCTGATAAATGAACTTTCAAAAATTATAAGGGTTATAAAAAAAATTGATGAAAACTACCCCACAGAAATCGTTTTGGTTTTAGACGGTAATATTGGACAAAACTCAGTAAAGCAAGCAGAAGTTTTTAAAGAAATATGTAATATTGACAGTATTATAATTACAAAGCTTGACGGAACTGCCAAAGGAGGTGTTTTGATTCCTATTGCTCAGTTACTTAATCTTCCGATAAGTTTTATTGGAACAGGAGAACAAAAAGAAGACCTAATAAATTTTAGAGCAAAAGAATATACTGAAGCACTTTTAGATTTAAGTTAAAATAATTAAAATTAAAAACTATTTTATTAGGATATTAATAATGAGTGAAAAAAATTTTAAGAAACTTCATGGTTTTTTCATTGAAGATTTAGAGGTTGGTCAAAAGGCCATTTTAAAAAAAAAAATTACTGAAGATGATATTTACCAATTTTCCAAAATAACTGGAGATAACAACCCTGTTCATGTTGATGAGGATTTTGCGAAACAAACTATCTTTAAGAAAAGAATTGCTCATGGATTCTTGTCAGCAAGTTTAATATCTACAGTTATCGCAACTAAACTTCCTGGTCCAGGAAGCATTTATATAAATCAATCTTTAAAGTTCTTAGCTCCTGTTTATATTGATGAGGAAATTTCCGTGAATGTGGTTGTTCTAGAGATTAACATGGAAAAAAAAAGAGTAAAACTTTTAACTGAATGCTTTAAATCGGAGAAAAAAATACTCACTGGAGAAGCGGAAATTTTGGTAAATTCTAAAAAAGAACTAAAAAATTAGATGAAAGTTTTTAGATCATTTAGAATTCCAAAAATATTTCATAACTCAGTTATTGCAATTGGTAATTTTGACGGAGTTCACATTGGCCATCAAAAAGTAATAAAAGAGGCAATAAGAATATCAAAAAAAAAAATTAAAGTTGGAGTGCTCACTTTTGAACCACATCCTAAATGTTATTTTAAAAAAGAATTTTTTTTTTTCAGACTCTCTCCTTTTAGAATTAAGTACCTGCTTTTGAAAGAGATGGGAGTAGATTTTATGTTAAATATTAAATTTAATTCAAATTTAGTAAACTTAAAACCTAAGGAATTTATTGAAGACATTCTTGTAAAAAATTTAAATGTTTCTCATGTTGTAACTGGATTTGATTTTGTTTTTGGAAATAATCAATCTGGCAATGTTAAAACTATGAATTCTTATTCAAAAGAAACAGACGATTTTTTATTTACCGAGGTGCCAGAATTTAGAATTAAAAAATCAGAAATATCTTCCTCACAAATTCGGAATTATCTCAGGAATGGAAAACTAAGAGAGTCAAATAAGATGTTATCTAGAAATTGGCAAATAATTTCAAGAGTAATTTCTGGAAAAAAACAGGCAAGGCAGCTTGGTTTTAGAACAGCAAATATGAAAATTAATGAATATTGTAACATGAGCCATGGGGTTTACTTTGTAAAAGTTGAAGTGCTTGATTCTAACTTTAAAAAAACTTTCAAGGGAGTTGCAAATTACGGTGTAAAACCAACATTTGATAAAAATGAACCACTTTTGGAAGTTCACTTGTTTGACTTTAATGAAAATATTTACGGAAAAAAACTTAAAGTAGAATTTATCAAACATATAAGAAAAGAAAAAAAATTTGAATCTATTGAGAAATTAAAGGATCAGATTATAAAGGATATCAAAATAATAAAAAATGACAGACTTTTCTAAAACAATCAATCTTCCGATTACAGCTTTTGCAATGAAGGCCAACTTGTTTGAAACTGAAAACTTAAGAACTGATTTTTGGAGAGAAAAAAAAATTTTTCAAACCTTAAAAAAAAATAGTCAGAATGAAGAAAAATACATTCTTCATGATGGTCCGCCTTATGCTAATGGAGATCTTCATCTAGGCCATGCATTAAATAAGATTTTGAAAGATATTGTTTGTAGACTAAAGTTTCAGGATAATTTTGATGTGGATTTCGTTCCTGGGTGGGACTGTCATGGCCTACCAATAGAATGGAAGGTCGAAGAAAAGTTTAAAAAAAAAGGACTTGATAAAGATAAGATTGATGTAATTCAATTTAGAGAAGAGTGTAGAAAATTTGCTGATCACTGGGTAAATGAACAAAAAAAACAGTTTTGTAGATTTGGAATTCAAACAGATTGGCAGAATATTTATCTAACCATGACTAAAGATTCTGAGATTACAATTGTTAAAGAGTTGTTAAAATTTTTGGAAAAAGGTGATCTATTTTTAGGCTTTAAACCTGTCATGTGGTCAGTTGTTGAACAAACGGCACTTGCGGAGGCTGAAATTGAGTATCACGAAAAAATTTCAAGTTCAATTTTTGTCAAATTTCCAGTCAAATCTGATGAAAATTTATCGATAGTTATTTGGACTACTACGCCATGGACAATTCCTTGTAATAAAGGCTTAGCTTATTCTCAAGAACTAAAATACCAAATTATTAAGATTGAGGAAAATTACCCAAAATATAATCTAACTAAAAACGAAAGGATAATTGTAGCAGAAGATCTTTTATCAGATTTTGTTGAACTAAATGAAATTAAATCATTTAGCGTTCTAGAGAATATTTCCAGTGAAAAAATTGAAAATTTAATCTGTAAACATCCATTAGAGTCATTGGGTTTTAATTATGACGTAAAAGTTTTTCCCAGTAATCACGTAACTGCGGAGAATGGAACAGGTTTTGTTCATATTGCACCAAATCATGGTCAAGAAGATTTTGACTTAGGTCAAATTAACAATTTAGGAAATGATCCAACTGTTAATGAAAAAGGAGTTTATGAAAAAAATATTAAATTTTTTGAGGGTATGCATGTATTTAAATCCGATGAAAAAGTAATAGAGCAATTAAATAAATCAGGAAAGCTTATTTCAAATTCTAATTACAGTCATAGCTATCCTCATTCATGGAGGTCAAAAGCTCCTCTTATTTTTAGAGCGACTTCACAATGGTTTATCTCAATGGATAAAAATAATCTTAGAAAAAAAGCTTTAGATCAAATTGAAAATGTGGAGTGGTTTCCAAAAAATAGTAAAAAAAGAATTTTATCTATGATAAATGATCGTCCTGATTGGTGTGTTTCTCGTCAGAGAAATTGGGGTGTGCCAATTACAATTTTTTTGTCAAAGGAAACTAAAAAACCTTTAGTTGATAAAGACGTAAACAAAAAAATAATTGAAGTTCTAGAAAGAGAAGGTGTTGATAGCTGGTTTACCTTACCCAACGACGAATTTTTAACTAGTAAATATAATCCCAATAATTTTGAAAAAGTCTTTTCTATACTTGATGTATGGTTTGATTCTGGTTCTAGTCATGTTTATGTCTTGAAAAATAATGGAATTAAAAAAGCTGATCTATATTTAGAAGGTTCAGATCAACATAGAGGTTGGTTTCAAACCTCATTGTTAGAATCTTGCGGAATATATGATGAAAGTCCATATAAATCTGTACTTACTCATGGTTTTGTGATTGACGAAAATGGAAAAAAAATGTCCAAATCACTGGGAAATGTTATTTCGCCTAAAGATGTAATAAGTAAATATGGAGCAGACATTCTTAGAATTTGGGTTGCGAGTTCTAATTTTAATGAAGATGTTAAAATTAGTTTTGAAAATATTAAAAGACAATCAGAGAGTTATAGAAAAATTAGAAACACATTACGGTTCTTAATTGGAAATTTAAATGGTTTAAACGTTGAGGAAAATATTAAATATGAGATTTTACCAGAAATTGAAAAAATAATTTTACATAAAATTTTTAATTTAAATAATCAAATAAATTCTCTATACGATTCTTTTAGTTTTAACAAAGTTTTCCAAATTGTTTTAGGTTTTTGTAATATTGAACTATCCTCTTTCTTTTTTGACATTCGTAAAGATTCTTTATATTGCGATTCACTGAAATCTGAAAAAGTGAAATCAACAAAATTTGTAATGAAAATTGTTTTTGAATATTTAATAAGATGGTTGTCGCCAATAATTCCTTTTACAACAGAAGAGGCATGGCAATGTTGGAAAAAAGAGGTGAATGGAAATGCTGAAGAAAGTTGTCATTTATTAAAAAGACAAATTTGTCCAGATTTATGGAATAATCAAAAAATTAATGACGATTGGGAAAAAATTTTTAAATTGAGAGATTTATTTTTAGGTATTGTTGAACAAAAAAGAAATCAAAAGGAACTTAAATCGAGTATGGAAGCGAAAGTTAACTTATACTTAAATGATAAAACCTATGAAAATATTCTTAAAAGAGTTGATTTATCTGAGGTGCTTATTTGCTCAGATGTAGATTTTACAGAAAAATTCGATGATTCATTTATTGATTATCCTGATAACTCAAAAATAAAAATGAAAGTTGAGATCAATGATGGAGTGAAATGCGCTAGATGCTGGAAAATTTTTAATACTTTAAACACCTCTGGGCTATGCAATAGATGTCAAAGCGTGGTAGATGAAAAAAATTAAAAAAAAAATTATATTTGTTTCGTTAATTGTTATTTTTTCCGTTTTAATTGACCAAGCAAGTAAAATAGTAGCTTTTATTCAAAAAGACAAAATAGGCGATGGTATACAAATATTGGATTTTTTTAACATTGTTTATGTTGAAAATAGAGGAATAAGTTTTGGAATATTTTCCAGTCTGGACGCATCTTTTTATTTAGGTATTTTATCTTTCTTAATAAGCGGCTATATAATTTTTATTATAAAATTAACTAAGGAATTTTGGGAGATTTTTGGTTTGTCTTTAATTTTAGGTGGGGCTATTGGCAATGGTTTAGATAGAGTTATCAACAACTATGTTATAGATTTTCTTGATTTTTATTTTAATGATTATCATTGGCCAGCATTTAATTTTGCTGATTCATTTATAACGGTAGGTGGGGTAATTTTCCTTTGGAGAATTTTTTTTAAAAAACCTTTGAAAAAGTAGTAAAAATTGCTTTTCAAACGAATAAAGTAATGATATGAATATAAAATATAGTAACAAAATGTTTGTATTTTAATATGAGTATATACTATATATAGTGTGTATATGAACAAACTAAAATTATCTAGAAGACTTTTTTTATTAGTTACCTCTTTTTATTTGGTTTCTTGTTCTACAATCGAGTCTACATTTGATTCAACGATTGAGTCAATATCTGATGCTGGAGATTATATTTATGATTCAGTAAATTTTTGGGATGACGAAACCGATGAACCAGAGCAAAGTGAAGCTATAATAATTGAAGAAGCAGTTGAAGTGCCAGATTACGCAATTCCTGATCAAAATTTTATGACTCAGGAAATACCTCAGCAAAACCCTCCAATTCCTTCCATAGCGCAACCTCAGCCTTACTACGATCCAATATATAGAAGTGCAAGGCAATATTATTTTGTTGGACCAAATGGAACGCCAATGTTAGCCCCTCCACCTCCACCTTTCCCTCAGTATTCTATTGACCAAGCTAACCCTGTTGTACCTTATTCGTATTACAATAGTCTTAACAGTATTCCAAACCAGCAGATTCCGAATCAATCTACTCAGGCTTTAGAGCAACCAACTAAAAAAATGTTACCAAAAATGTTATCCAAAGAAGAAGAGATGGAGCTTTTTGCTATTCAAAACGATTGTGTTAGAGTGAAGGAAGATTTTGTAAATGGAGGATATGCTTGTGACGACTTCGAGTAAATTTTTAACACTTTTAATTTTCTTTTTCTTGTCTACATCTTGTGAAACTTTCAACGAGTTAACTGGTCTAGTTAAGCCAGAATTAGATGATAGTTTAGCTCTAGAAACACCTGACTTAGTTTTACCTCCAGATTTTGGTAAAGAGCCTAGGGCTTCAATGGTAGAAAGTAATCAAAATATTCAGCAAAAAAATAATGCTCCACAAATCTCTCAGCCAATGATGAGTTATCAAACAATCAACCCAAGGATAACAAATTACCTTTCCCCAAGAATCAATGTCCAGTCTTCTCCAACTCCTTCTGATTCTCTGGAAAAATTTAAAATAAATAAAAAATTTACCATTGGTGAATGGGTTTATAGCCAATATGTTGATGGATTTAAAAGGGGAAATTTATATTATAGGCCGGTCTATGATAAGGGTTATAATTTTTCTAGACGTTATATACCTGGAAGCAATGTTTCATCCTTTTCAAATTTACAATCACAACCAATTATAGATAATAGAAATACTAGCTTACCCCTTAGTGGAGATGATGATTCAAAATTTAATACTTTTGATCAACTACCAGTCATCGATTAAATGAAGTTAACTTCACTAATTTTCTTTTTTATTCTAATTACAACAGATGCAATAGCAAAAAAAATTTTTGATGCAAAATTTTTTGAATTAAAAAATGGTTTAAAAGTAATTGTAATTGAAAATAAAAGAGCACCCGTTGTAGCTCAAATGATTTGGTACAAATTTGGTTCGGGAGTTGAAGAAAACGGTAAAAGTGGACTTGCTCACTTTATGGAACATTTAATGTTTAAAGGCACAAAAAAATTTCCAGATAGTTTTTATTCCAACTTTATTTCAAGGATTGGGGGAAGTGAAAACGCATTTACAAGTTACGATTATACTGCTTATTATCAAGTTTTTCCAAAATATGAACATGAGAAAATAATGCAAATGGCATCGGATAGATTGATTAATTTAACGCTTTCTAAAGAAAATGTTGAAATTGAAAAAAAAGTAATTCTAGAAGAGAGATTTCAAAGAGTAGAAAGTGACCCCTCAGCAAA
>Ga0181567_10004800_pt1 | contig 9913 bp, 7 predicted proteins | sample 101ome_14_FD_133761 | JGI IMG/M metagenome (GOLD analysis project Ga0181567, IMG submission 133761) | Coastal salt marsh microbial communities from the Groves Creek Marsh, Skidaway Island, Georgia - 101403AT metaG (megahit assembly) | ecosystem: Environmental > Aquatic > Marine > Intertidal zone...
ACCCATCCTTCTCGGACCGGAGGTCAATTCTGCGGGTGACGAGTATGGTGCGTGGGTTTCGCGTGACGGTGCCACCCTGTATTTCACCACGCACCGTGCCGGTCAGGCCGATATCGCCCGTATCGCGCTGGCCGATCTTCCCATTGAAGGACCCGAGGGATGGATCAGTACCTCCATTGAATAGGAAGCACGCGCCGCCCTGTTTTCTTCTGCCCTGCCGTATCCTGTGTGGATCACTCCCTATTTGCCATGATGCTCAACGACCTTCCTACACCGGCTGTTATCGTCGATCGGCAGCGCCTGGAGGCCAATCTGGCCGATATGCAGGCCTTGGCTGAGCGGGAAAGCGTCCAGCTACGGCCCCATACGAAAACCCATAAATCCATCAGGATGGCGCGTCGGCAGGAGGCCCTGGGAGCCGCCGGACTGACGGTGGCCAAGGTAGCCGAGGCAGAGGTGTTTGCCGAAGCCGGTTTCCGTGATATCCGGATTGCATACGCTCTCGTGGGGCGGGATAAGCTGGAGCGGGTAGCCCGTTTGATGCGCTCCGGAGTTCGGATAAGCTTCTGTGTGGATACGGCTTCGGGAGCCGACGCAGCCTCGGCCTTCTTTGCTTCGCAAGGATTGGAGGCCGACGTTCTGATCGAAATGGATATCGGCTATGGTCGCTGTGGTATCCGCTGGGATGATCCGTCATCGATTCGCTGGGCAGCCAGCCTGGATCAGAAACCTGGCCTTCACGTCGTCGGGATCCTGACGCACGCGGGACATGCCTACAGTGGTCCACAGGATGCTTCGGAACAGCTTCGTGAGGCGCTGGAGCGCGTCTCTGCCGAGGAGCGGGATCGCATGTTGGATACTGCCATATCGCTTCGGGATGCCGGTCTCGAGGCCGCGGTAGCGGGCACCCTTGAGATCAGCATCGGATCCACGCCCTCGATCAGCGCCTTCACGAACGCCGAGCGTCAAGGCTTTCGCATTACCGAGATCCGGCCGGGCAACTACCTCTATCTGGATATGACACAAGTCGGTCTGGGCGTGGCCCCGATTGACCGATGTGCCTTGACGGTTTGGACAACCGTCATCTCCCGTCATGACAATCAGGATGGATCCCAGCGATTCTTCCTGGATGCAGGCAAGAAGGTGCTGACATCAGATGGGGCGTATGGCGCCGAAGGGTATGGGCAGATCCTGGCGTCCATGGACCCGATGCGTGCGCTCGAGGGTACGCTCATCAACGGGCTCTCGGAAGAGCATGGCTGGGTGCGGGCCGCAGCGGATGTCGAGGTGGCGGTGGGAGACCGTGTTCGTGTTGTTCCGAACCACGCCTGTGTCGTGGTCAATACGCAGTCGGCATTGCACCTGGTTGACGGCAACGAGGTCATTGAAACCATCACCGTGGATGGTCAGAGTCGTGTCCTCTGAGGCGGCGCTCCCGCTGCCACTCGTAGAGCGATGGCACTGAAATGCCGGGCTGCTGCAGCCCTTCCACGTAGGCGTTGGGTCCATATCGCAACCGGAGTTCCGGCAGGTTCGAGGTAATGCCAATCAGGCGCGCATCCGGAGCGTCCCGTACCTGTCCTGCCCATGCGTCCTCCGAAGTGACCTCTACATTCCAGAAAGTATTGTAGCGGCCCGCTACCGGATTCCAGTATCCAGCTCCTCCTCCGTCCAGCCACGCGCTGCCAGCTTGCAGCGTCAACCGGTCGTAGAGATTCTGCTGGTTCAGTCCGCCGTGTTGGTCCAGGCGCGCTGCACGTATATGGCCATCTGTGTAGACGCTGAGAACGCTTCCGGTTGAAAAAGTAGGGTGGTGCAGCGCCGGGGCGTCGAGCCGGAAATCACGGACCAGCACGCCGTAGGAGTTGCTCGGGTATATGGAATGGTGTCCTTCGCGGCCGCTCGTCCACAGCCGGGAGACCGTGATGTTGTGGGTGCGGTTGGTCAGCACCGCTGTATCCGCATCGTGGATGTGTACGTTGTAGACCCAACTGTGTCGGGTGTCGGTCAGATAGATCCCGTTGTATCCCTTGTCCAGGTGATGTGGCGCCGTATCGGCCGGTTCGAAGTGCAGACTCAGATGCTCAATACCGATGTGCGTGGTCCGCTTCGAGGCCACGAGCTTGGTACCCCACTCAGGCCGGACGTCGTGCAGCAGGGGCTGCTGAAGGGTCAGGAGCCATCCATCGGATACAGCCGTTGTGGACAGCACCGTGACCGGTTGGGTAATCAGCGGCCGATTCGGGTCCTCGGTCAGTCGTTTCCCGATGGGCAGGTCGTAGGGTCCAAGTACGTGTTTGAGGAAGCTTCCTCCTTCGCCATCCCGATTGAACCAGTGGACTTCAAGAAGGGCGCCGGGCGCTGGCGGCGGCGCCCCAGCGGAGATACGGACCTGTCGCTCAGCCTGATGACCGGATAGCACGTCCCACCCCCCGGCCACGGGCAAGGCGCCCATGGGAGGGATGGGATGGGCGATGCCGGCTTGTCGGGACCACAGGACACCACCGGCCCACGTGTAGGCAGAGAATGGCCGGAACAGATTATTCAGGTTGTTCTCCTGTTGATAGGCGGCAATGCCTGAGAGGAGGGAGTCTGCCTTTGGATCGGCCCATGAGGTAAGCGAGCCGGATATGACCAAGGCCGTCCCGGCCGAACCGTCAGCAGCGTGCGACCCACGGATGATCAGGCTGTCCTGTTCCAGGAAGAGGACGCCGCTGATATCAATGCGGCCAGGCGGCAGGCCCAAAACGGTCCAGCCACGCTGCCCGCGCATGCTGTCAAGGGCCGAGCGCAGCGCAGCGGTGTCATCGAGGCCGTCATCGGGAACGACACCGAAAGCCGTTGCATGGTGGGTGACGGGGGGCTCGGGTCGTTCCTCCTCTCCCCATCGATAACCCGCGTACGAGTAATCGGGCAGGAAGACAGACGATGTATCTGCGAGGATGGCAGGAGTCCATGTGGACCTCTCGGATGCCTGCGCTTCGATAAGCTCGGGTAAGGAGGCGCGGTATCCAGCCCATGCCATCAGGCCTGCCAGGAGTATGACGACCCATAGGAGGCGCCAGGGACGAGCGTCGGGCATACGGACCATCTCAGCACTCACCCATCGAAGAGGTGCCCCGGTCTGCCCGGCTGCTGAAGACCGAAATGTCGATAGGCGGCCGCCGTAGCCATCCGGCCGCGGGGGGTGCGCTCGATGTATCCCTCCTGGATCAGGTAGGGTTCGTAGACTTCCTCGATGGTACCAGCTTCCTCGCCCACCGATACAGCCAGGTTGGCAAGCCCCGTTGGACCTCCGCCGAACTTTTCAATAAGTGTCATGAGGATGCGGGTATCCATGTCGTCGAGACCCTCAACATCTACGTTCAGGGCATTGAGTGCACGATCTGCCAGCTCCCTCGTAATCCTCCCATCACCTTCGACCTCTGCGTAGTCACGTGTCCGCCGAAGCAGCCGGTTGGCGATGCGCGGCGTTCCACGGGAACGCCGCGCAATCTCGGCGGCGCCCTCCGGCGTCAAGGCCACATCCAGCAGGCCCGCCGAACGGTCCACGATACGCGTAAGTGTGGAGGCAGGGTAGTAATCGTAGCGGAAATCTATGCCGAAGCGGGCTCGCAGTGGAGCGGTCAACAACCCTTTCCTTGTCGTAGCTCCGACCAGCGTAAAGGGAGGCAGTGAGATCTTGACGCTGCGCGCACTCGGACCCGAGTCAATGAGGATGTCGATATGATAATCTTCCATCGCCGCATAGAGGTATTCCTCCACGACAGGCGACAGACGATGGATCTCGTCAATGAAGAGGATATCACCCTCATTCAGATTGGTGAGCAGACCGGCAATGGAGGCAGGCTTGTCCAGGACCGGACCGGACGTCGTCTTGACCTGTGCCCCCATCTCGGCCGCGATGATGTAAGCCAATGTGGTCTTTCCCAGGCCTGGAGGCCCCGAAAGAAGCACATGATCCAATGATTCCCCCCGGCGCTGCGCCGCCGTCATGAAAACCTGCAGGTTCTCCTTGATCTTCTGCTGGCCGATGAAGTCATCCAGGGATTTGGGCCGCAGCGCCTTCTCAACGTCTTCCTCCGTGCCCGACGGACGGGGAGCGAACTGACCGGAACGTTCAATCATGGCAGCGAGGCAAGTCGATGGAGCGGCTGGGTCGGGCTGTTGTTGGGATAATCATCCCAGCGAAGCAGTACCGACAATGTAGCCTTTTGACGAAGCGATTGCCCCTGGGTTCACCAGAAAAAGAACCTCTCCACATGCTTCGGTCTTCTCGTTTGCAGGATGCATGGGCACGACGGCCACGGCTTCCCTTCGTTGTGCGACAACATTTCATATGACCTGTATCATCCCCTGACACTGTCAATATTGCTTCTTGCCCCATCAGACGATAGAATACGGCACTATGTTTGTAGTGGACGATGTACTCATATCGGACGATGTTGTGCAGGCCGCCTTCAGTTGCAATCTGACGGCATGCAGGGGGGCTTGCTGTGTGCAGGGAGCCTCTGGCGCTCCCTTGGAGACGTCCGAGTTGGCAAAGGTTGATTCCGTGCTGGATGCAGTTCGGGACCGACTACGCCCCGAAGCGCTCGACGTCATCGATCAGGAAGGAGTGTGGGAGGAAATCGCGCCAGGTCACTATGCCACGACCTGCGTGGGCGACGCCGAGTGCGTCTTCGTACGCTACGACGGGCCCGTGGCCAAGTGTGCCATCCAGGAGGCCTACCATGAGGGGAAGGTCGATTTCGAGAAGCCCATTTCGTGTCATCTGTACCCCATCCGCGTACAGCGTCTGGGGGAATTCGAGGCGCTCAACTACGAGCAGATCGATATTTGCGCGCCGGGTCGCGTTAACGGAAAGGACATGGGTATCGGACTGGCAGAGATGCTTCAGGGGCCTCTGACCCGAAAGTACGGTCAGGACTGGTATGCCCAGTTCCTGCTCATGGTCAAGGAGCGACGCTCGGTGATTGGCACCTCATTCCGGGAGAAAGAGGAGGGCTGACGCGTGCTGAATCTCCAGCAGAAGCAGTCCCTTCAGCAGCGGCTCTCGCCGCAGCAGATCCAATACGTCAAACTGCTGCAGCTGCCAACCCTGGCTCTGGAGCAACGGATCAAGCAGGAGATGGAAATCAATCCGCTCCTTGAAGAGGGGGAAGACATTCAAGAAGAGGAACGCCTCGACGAGCAGAGCGAGGAGGACCAGTACGACGATGTGCTGGAAGAGGCTGACGACCAGGCTGAGGAGGACTACGACTGGGACGAGTTCCTCGATACCGAAGACGACCTCTACGGATACAAGGCGGCTGTGGACCACAGTGCAGAAGAGGAGGAGCGTGAAACCCCGATTGTGTCTGTGAGCAGCATGGTCGAATCCTTGCGGGACCAGCTCTCCTTCCTGGAGCTGACCGAACAAGAGATGCTCATTGCCGATCAAATCATCGGATCGATCGACGAAGATGGATACCTGAGGCGTTCCCTTGAGTCCATTGTCGATGATGTGGCCTTCAACCAGGGCGTCTTACTGTCCGAGCAGGACGTGGAGGAGATGCTCTACCGTGTTCAGCGCCTCGAGCCCGTTGGTGTCGCGGCCCGGGATTTGAAAGAATGCCTGCTGGTTCAACTCGACATGCTGCCTGAGCACATCCCGGGCCGCGACGTCGCCATTGATATGCTTTCGCGCGCCTACAAGGCGTTCACGATGAAGCATTACGAGCAGATCATGCGTCGTCTCGGTGTCGATGGGGCTGCATTGAAGGAAGCGTATGACCTGGTCCAGCGCCTCAATCCAAAACCCGGCGAGGGCGAGTTCTCTGCCTCAGAGAACTATATCACACCGGATTTCACGGTGCAGGCCGAGGAAGACACATTCGTCATTACCCTCAACGCCGGGAATGCGCCGGAATTGCGGGTATCCCGTCATTACCAGCAGATGTTGGAGAAGGTCGTAGCGGACAAGAAGAAGGGACGTACATCGTACGATAGCGAAACGCAGCACTTCCTGAAGTCCAAATTCGAATCGGCTCGCTGGTTCATCAGCTCCATCAATCAGCGGCGCCAGACCATGCTGGCTGTCATGCGCGCCATCGTGGAGCGGCAGGAGGACTTTTTCCGCATGGGAGAAGGACATCTCAAGCCGATGATTCTCAAGGATGTCGCGGAAATGATATCCATGGACATCTCAACGATATCCCGTGTGGTCAACGGCAAGTATGTACAGACGGAATTCGGTGTCTACGAGCTCAAGCACTTCTTCTCCGAGGGCCTGACCACGGAGTCGGGAGAAGATGTCTCGAACAAGGAAGTGAAGGCACTCATCGAGCGGATCATATCGGACGAGAACAAGATGAAGCCCCTGTCCGATCAGCGAATTGCTGACATGCTGGAGAAAAAGGGTTTCCGGATTGCCCGGCGAACTGTGACCAAGTATCGGGAGCAACAAGGTATTCCCGTGGCTCGTCTGCGTAAGGAAATCGTCCTGTCCTGATGCCCCGGAATTCCGTATTTTGAGCGCTCAACCTGAAGGTATGCTCCTGCCATTCCAGTCTGTTTCGCGTCCATCGATCCAGTCAATCGTCCCGGTCCACCATGTCTACGCTTGAGCAGTATTTTGAGCCGTTCCGCAGTCAGATCGTAGGTATCGGGCAGACCTTCTCGGGCCCCTACGGACAAAAGCCCATCATCTACGCGGACTGGATTGCGAGCGGTCGCCTGTATGGACCCATCGAAGAAAGGCTCTCGGATATCATTGGTCCCTTCGTGGGTAACACCCACACGGAGACGAGTGTGACGGGCACCTCCATGACCCGCGCCTACCGCCACGCGCGCGACATCATCAAGCGCCACGTCAACGCGGGCCCCAACGACATACTCATTGCTGCAGGGTCGGGCATGACCGATGTCATCAACAAGTTGCAGCGCATCATAGGCGTTCGTGTTCCGGAAAAGATCGAGCCCTTTCTGGAGGTCCCCGATGAGCACCGACCTGTCGTGTTCATCACCCACATGGAGCACCACTCCAATCACACCTCCTGGATTGAATCGTTGGCTGATCTGGTCTGGATTGACCCGGATCAGGATGGCCTGTGTGTGGTGGAAAACCTGAAGCAGGAGATCGTCAAATACGAAGGCCGGCCCCTGATCGGCTCCTTCACGGCATGCTCAAACGTGACGGGCGTGCGTACGCCCTATCATGCCCTATCGCGTGTCATGCATGAGCATGGCGGTTGGTGTTTTGTGGACTTTGCCGCCAATGCGCCCTACGATGATATCGACATGCATCCGGAGGATGAGATGGCCCGCCTGGACGCCATCTTCTTTTCGCCCCACAAATTCCTGGGTGGCCCCGGGTCGACGGGTATCATGGTGATCAATGCCGAGCTGGATCAGAACCGCGTCCCGGATCATCCGGGTGGGGGGACTGTGGACTGGACCAATCCATGGGGCGAACACCGCTTCGTGGAGAATCTTGAGGACCGTGAAGATGGTGGCACGCCGGCCTTCCTGCAGACCATCCGGGCGGCCATGGCCATCAAGTTGAAGGAGGAGATGGGCACGCAGGCCATTGCGGCGCGTGAGCATGAATTGCTGGCGAAAGCCTTCCCGCGCATGCGGGCCATTCCGGGCCTGCACATTCTGGCCGATGGTATCGAGGATCGTCTGGGCGTCATCTCGTTCTATATCGAGAATATCCATTACAACCTGATCGTCAAGCTGCTCAACGATCGCTTCGGCATCCAGACCCGCGGTGGTTGCTCATGTGCCGGGACCTACGGACATTATCTGCTCAGTGTCGACCGCGAGCACTCCAAGCGCATTACAGACCAGATAAATGGCGGTTATCTGGCCAACAAGCCGGGTTGGGTTCGCGTCTCGCTCCACCCGACCATGACGGACGCCGAGCTTGATCTGGTGCTGGAAGCGCTGGAGGACATTGCAGCCAATGCCGGGCTGTGGGCCGATGACTATGTCTACGATCCATCGACGAATGAGTATGCCCACAAGCAGGGGGAGGATGGCGTCGATGTGAGCGGATGGTTCGAGATGGGCGCCGTAGCGCTGCCGGCCTGAGAGCCGCTCCTCAGGTTACGTTCGGCGTCTTGCGTGTCTCTCGGGTACCCGGATACGGAAGAAACCCCTTCCGTCCGCTGGCACCCATTCCCCGGAGGAAAACCCGCATGGCACGCTTTCGTACGTCTTCGACCCGTCAAACAGCCTTCACCCGGTTACTGGCCTGGTATGTCACGGGTCGTATCACACGCGACCAATGGGCGCAACTGACAGCCGTGTTGGATGCCGAGGGTGCCACCATGGATGAGCGCCTGGCCCTCGCCTGGTTTGTAAACGAAGTCCTGGCCGAAGGTCCCGCGGGCCGAACGGACCGAAGGAGGGCAGCCGGCGACCTGAACAGCTTCCTCCGGACGGCCTCCGCAGCTCAGGCAGCCTGAATCGTGCCCTGGTCGTTACCCCCTTATCCCTCGTAGGCCTCCAGCGGCAAGCAGGAGCACACCAGGTTCCGATCCCCGTGAGCGTCGTTGACCCGGCGCACAGTCGGCCAAAACTTGTGGCTCAGTGACCAGGAGGCCGGCCAGGCTGCTTTTTCGCGCGTGTAGGATTGATTCCACTCATCGGCTGTAACCATGGCAGCCGTGTGTGGGGCATGGGCCAGTACACTTTCCTTGTCCTCGACCAGCCCGAGTTCGACTTCCTGTATTTCTGCCCGGATGGAGGTCATCGCTTCGACGAAACGATCCAACTCGGCTTTGTTTTCGCTCTCGGTGGGCTCGACCATGACCGTACCCACGACAGGCCAGGACATGGTGGGCGCATGGAATCCATAATCCATCAGGCGCTTGGCCACGTCTACTTCCGTCAGCTGGGTATTCTGGCGCAGCGAGCGCAGATCCAGGATGTACTCATGCGCTACCCGCCCCGTCTTGCCGGTGTAGAGCACGTCGTACTGTCCGGCCAGGCGGTGGGCCATGTAGTTGGCATTGAGGATGGCAACCTGTGTCGATCTTTTGAGGCCTTCGGCACCGAGCATGGCAATGTAGGCCCATGAAATGAGCAGGATCGAGGCGCTTCCGAAGGGAGCCGCAGCCACTGGACCGATGCTTCCGCCGGCATCCACGATGGGGTGGCCGGGGAGGTAGGGGGCCAGGTGTCCAGCCACACAGATGGGGCCGATACCCGGACCACCACCGCCGTGCGGAATGGCGAAGGTCTTGTGCAGATTAAGGTGGCATACATCGGCACCGATGTCGCCGGGGCGACAGATGCCGACCTGGGCGTTCATGTTGGCGCCATCCATGTAGACCTGTCCGCCCCGATCATGAACGATCTGGCAGATTTCCTTGATGTCTTCCTCGAATACCCCGTGGGTGGACGGATAGGTGATCATGAGTGAGGAAAGATTCTCTCCAGCAGCATCCGCTTTCTGGCGAAGGTCTTCCACGTCGATATTCCCATTTCCGTCGCATGCCACAACGACGACGTCCAGCCCGGCCATCACGGCGCTGGCAGGATTCGTGCCATGTGCTGAGCTCGGTATCAGGCACACATTCCGATGCTCTTCGCCCATGCTCTCCTGGTAGGCCCGGATGACCATCAGACCTGCATATTCGCCTGAGGCACCCGAGTTGGGCTGAAGCGACGTCGCAGCAAATCCGGTAATTTCGTTGAGCCACGTGCGCAGTTCGTCCATCATCTCATGGTAGCCCTGCGCCTGTTCCATGGGAGCAAACGGATGCAGGCTGTTGAAGGCCGGCATCGTGATGGGCGTAAGCTCTGCTACCGCATTCAATTTCATCGTGCATGAGCCCAGCGGGATCATGCTCGTGGTCAAGGAAAGATCCTTGGTCGAAAGGTGGTGCATGTAGCGCGTCAGCGCTGCTTCGGAGCGGTGCTC
>Ga0181567_10004805_pt1 | contig 9909 bp, 10 predicted proteins | sample 101ome_14_FD_133761 | JGI IMG/M metagenome (GOLD analysis project Ga0181567, IMG submission 133761) | Coastal salt marsh microbial communities from the Groves Creek Marsh, Skidaway Island, Georgia - 101403AT metaG (megahit assembly) | ecosystem: Environmental > Aquatic > Marine > Intertidal zone...
CCAATAAAATCGCCCAGCTCTTGGGGGCGTAGTGAGGGGGTTTTGGGGTCATCAAATAAAGGGGCTGAAGTAACAATGCGTTCGGGATCGTCTGCAAAATTATCCGATAAGGTATGCTGCTCAATCATCACGTATCAGTGTAGCATAGATTGTGGTGTATGGGGTTGATTTATTTGCCAGGGTTGTATACCATTTCTTTCTTTATAGTCCAAGTTTATGGAGTTTTTTATGAAAGCAACTTTCCTTCGTTTTTCTTATCATTATTTAGAATCAGCACGTTCTGTAAGAGAAAATCAGTTACCCTTGCCTTCCTCACACAGGGGCTTAGAAGCTGAGTTTTCCATACCAGAACAACAATGCAAGAGTATAGAAACAATAGTTCCTATTCCTAAAAGTATAATCGACAAAACGATTAATGAATTTAACAAAGATTTAGCGTCAGATAAAGATAGTTGTGCTTTATTTTTAATTTACGTCTTTAATTACATTTATGCGTATCGACCTGACATAGATAAGGCAGAGCCGCTTCCCAGGTCAATTCAACGTATAGTAGACGAATGTAAACAGAAAAATATTCTTTCTAGCAAGCATGGTCTTGTAAACAATTGGCGGCAAACAATGATTCAGCATTATTATTCAAAAAATAATGAGGCACGTAGTAGATGGAATAGGGATCTTAACCAGTGGTTTATGGAAGCTATTTGCAAATTAAAGTATCCAGAGATTTGTGCTGCGCTATTGTCACAATGCATTGTGTTTGGTGAGTCCACTAGAACAAATGAGTGGTCCAGTCTAGTGCTAGATACCCCGAATACAGGAAGTGATTTTGTGCAACGCATTGAAAACAACTATGAACAGGTTAAAAGAGAATGGTCTGCCCCCAGTGAAGAAGAAGTTAATATACGCCTACCAAAGTCCCCTTTAGGGGATTTAGGGGCTTCATTGACCGTTGCATTACAAGTCCCCCTTTAGGGGGATTTAGGGGGCCTAGGGAGATAGATGGCCTAGGGATTTAGGGGCCTAGGGAATTTAGGGCTTACTATCATCTATAACAACACCGCCAATTGCGTTGCTGAAATAGACAATGGGGAGTCTGGTCGAACCCCATCCCCATCGCATTGAATGGGCTGATGGGTATGCAGGGTCGCGCGAGTGATGGGAATATGCTGAACCTGGGGGTGCCAGTGCGTTTTGCCAAGCACGAGCAAGACCAAGAACCATCCCCAGCTCCACACAGACCCAAACCGATGCACAATAGCCGTGAGTTCAGGCGTTGTTAATGGGTTGGGGGTTAACACAAATGGGCCCGCATAGTGTGGCGTGTTGGTAATGATGCACCCCGTTCCAACATAGGACTGTGCGGGTGTTTCTAATACAACCGCAGGGCGATTGGCAATTTGACCACACTGACGAATCAGTTCAACAGCGTAGGCATAGCGACCGATCCACCGTTTGAGGCGTACGGACACATGGTGCACAATACTGGCGTCAATACCGGTGCTGATGGCCATTAAAAAAGGCTGTGCATTGGATAGTCCCATGCGAATGGATCGAGGGGCCCAGCGATGCAATGCGGCGTAGTCTGTATTGCGGCGGGTGATTCCCAATGCATGGGCCAACACATTGCAGGTGCCCAATGGGGTAATGCCAATCGGGACATTCAGCCCAATGCGGTGCATATCGGTCACAACGTCCCGAATGGTGCCGTCGCCACCCATGATCCAGACCGCATCGATGGGGGAATCGGGCCATATAAAGCGGCGGGTTTGCGTATTAAACTGGGTGACATGGCTTACGGTCATGCCCAAGGCCTTGGCGCTTGTTTCCAATTGCTGCGCATCCCGAATGCGATAGTTCCCAGCGTTTGTATTCGCAATACAAACAATATGGGTCATGGTGTCACCAGTAGGGCTTCGGCGATACTGGCAATGGTATCGGATCGGGTATTTTCGGGGAGTCCGTCCGTTAAAATTGTGAGCACATAGGCGTTGTTTCCTTGTGTAATCAGGCCGGCATCGTGCCGAACCGAACCGAGTGTTCCGGTTTTGTTGGCTACACTATATGAACGCGGTAGTCGATGGGGGATCCCCCACCGATAAATTTGTTCTTTCATATGGCTCAAGACGTGTTGAGTCCGTAAGGGTGAGATTAATTCATAGCGGGCCAGTTTTATCAGCAATTGGTGAATATCCATGGCGGTGGTTTGATTGGATTGAGGGGGCTGGGTGAGTCTGGGGTTTTTCAGCCAGGTACTGCCCATGCCTATTGTCTGTATATAATTATTAATGGCGTCGCGTCCCAAATGTTCAATTAGCATGATGGTGGCTGTGTTGTCGCTGTAGCGCATCATCATATCCGCTAAGCTGTCCAAGCGATACCGGTCTCCGGGTTTGTGGGTTTTTAGAATTCCAGCACCGGATTGTGTATGGTGATCGTGATACACTATTGTATCGGATTCCAATAGCGTGCCCGATTCTATGCGATTGTATAAGCAGGTTAAAATAGGCAATTTAATTAAACTGGCTGGGTTGTAGCGTTGATGGGGGCGCCAGCTTTGGGTGTGATTGCTGCCTAAATGGGTCCACACGAGGCTAATATTATTAGAAACCGGTTCAATTAGTTTTACAACATGTGGGGGTAGTGCATAAACAGGGATAACAATGAGTAATAGGCTTAGTGTGCGACAGTAGCCCATACGGATTCAATGGGGGTTTGTTCATGAGTATCCACTGGCCCAATAGCCGTTAATCCGGCTTGTGCGAGATCCATGGATGCCATGACATGCTGAATATCGGTTAAGCTGACGGCATCAATTTTATCCAAGATAGTTGTGACTGGTCGTAATTCTCGATAATAAAACCACGATTTTGCCAGGAACATCATCCAACTGGTACTGGTTTCTAAATTAATAGCAAAGCTACCTTTAATGTAGCGTTTAACTTTGGTTAATTCATTCGAATCAATGCCGGTTGTGTTTAAATCAGAAAATAGCGAACGAATCACAGATAGCGTGGGGGTATATTGATCATTGCTCACGCCACCGGCAATAACCAAGGATCCAGTGGCCTCATAAAAGCTACAGGCTGAATAAATGGAATAGGCCCAGCCCCGTTTTTCACGAATTTCTTGAAACAGTCGGGAACTCATGGTGCCGCCCAGTATGGTCGATATCATGGAAAATGCGTATCGGTTGGGGTCTGTGTAGGCGCACGCCTGAAGCCCGAGACAAAAATGGGTTTGCTCGGTTTGTTTATGAATGGTTGTGCATACGGGATTAATGTCGGGGGTGAGTGCGTCTAAAATAGGGGTGTTGGTGGGTGGTGTTGGAAAATAAATGGGAATCATATCAAGGAGTGCATTGACGCTGGCAGAGGCCCCCGCTATCGACACAATCATCTGACTGCGTTGCCAATAATAGTTTCGAAAATCGCGTAAATTGTCACTATTAATTTGAGCTAGGGAGTTGGGTGTCCCTAAAATACTATTCGAAAAAGAGCTGTTGGCCCAATAATTGCTATACCACAACTCGTGGACCAAATCTTCTGGCGAATCGTTGATCATATTAATTTCTTCTAGAACGACGTGGCGTTCTTTGTCGATATCGGACTGATTTAAGTTGGAGTTTAATACCAAATCACTGATTAACCCCAAGGCGGTTTCGGCACAATCGGCGGGTACTGTGATGTAATACAACGTGTACTCACGATCCGTCATGGCGTTAATATAGCCACCCATATTATCCACGAGTTCAACAATGGCTTTGGCTGTGTAATTGGGCGTGCCTTTAAAGCACATATGCTCTAGGAAATGGGCTTCTCCACCCATAGATTCTTGAGCGAGTCCAACCCGAACAAGAACGCCAATAGAAACGGACTGAAAATGGTCGCTACTGTGGGTAACGACCGATAAGCCATCGCAATCAATGTGCTGCATTATACCGGTTCAAGCGCAATTTTATCGCCATCGACCGATAGCACGTGGACCGATATCGTGTCACCCGATTCCCATTGATCTTCTATTCGTTCATGCCGTTCTTTTTTGAATTTTGAAATATGGGCCAATCCAACACACCCGGGGAACAGTTCAACAAACATGCCAAAGTTGACAATTTTTACCACTTTTCCGGAATACGTTTCACCGGTTTCAACGGTTTTAGTCATGCCTTCAATGATGCTGCGCGCTTTGTCTAAACTGGCTTGATTTTTCGCTGAAATAGACACAAGCCCTTTGGGTCCATCTTCCACAATGACTTCGGCACCGGATTCTTCTTCTATTTTGCGAATGGTGGAGCCACCCGAACCAATGACCATGCCAACCTTGCTGGGGTCAATCGTGATGTGCTCCAACCGGGGAGCATTCGCAGACAAAGTATTCCGAGGCGTATCCAACACGGCGGTCATCGTGCCTAGAATGTGCTCACATCCGGCTTTGGCTTGATCCAAGGCTTCTTTTAAAATGGCCTGTGATAGACCGGCTACTTTAATATCCAATTGCAAGGCTGAAATACCTTTGGCACTGCGAACCACTTTGAAGTCCATGTGGCCAAAGAAGTCTTCCATGCCTTGGATATCGGATAAAATAACATGATCGGATTCCGTCAGCAACAATCCCATGGCAATGCCACAAATGGGCCGTTTAACGGGAACGCCACCGTCCATTAGAGCCAAACAGCTCGCACACACCGAGGCCATCGAGGACGACCCGTTGGATTCTAAAATTTCGGATACCAATCGAATGGTATAGGGGAAATCCGCATAATCGGGTAAAATCGCTTCCACCCCACGACGAGCCAAAGCCCCATGGCCGATTTCACGGCGACTCAAACGCCCCATGTTGCCGACTTCACCCACCGAATAGGGGGGGAAGTTGTAATGAAACAAATAATTCAAATCCCCGTCATCGTCGTTTAACCCATCTTGCATTTGGGCATCGTTGGCGGTACCCAGGGTCAAGACACCCAAACTTTGGGTTTCGCCTCGGGTGAATAAGGCTGAACCGTGGGTGGATGGCAACACACCCGTCTCAACGGATATGGGCCGAATCTCGGTGGGTGTTCGCCCATCGGGGCGTACTTTTTTGGTAATCATAATCCCTTGAATGACGGACTTTTTAACTTGGCTATATAGGCGAGATATAAACTCTGCATTGTCTTGAGTTTCGTTTAAAAATTGCGCACAGGTTTCAGTTTCAATTGTGGTTAGTGTGTCATGAAGGGTTGCTTTATCGGGAGCACTAAATGCGGCTTCAATAGGCCCTTGGATTTGCTGTTCAATGCGTGCGGCAATATCCGAATCCCACTCAACGGGGTCCAAGGCAATTTTAGCTTTTCCGGACTGCCGAACCAATGTTTTTTGGATATCAATGCCGGACTGCAAGGACTCATGTCCGTATTGAATCGCCGCCATCATTACCGATTCGTCCACCTCTTTTGCACCGGCTTCAATCATAAATATCGCTGATTCACTGCCAGCAATGACGGCGTCTAACTGACTGGTTTCAGTGATGCAACGATCAACATGAAAAGCACCCGCTGTGTCTTGGGTGACTAACGATGCTGAAATGGGCGTTTCGAACGGAATGTCTGATACGCTCAATGCAGCCGATGCCGCAATAATTGCGAAGGCTTCGGGTTGAATGGTTTGATCATAACTCAAAACGGTGACCACCACTTGAACATCCCGAGTAAACCCTTTGGGGAATACGGGGCGCAATGATCGGTCAATCAACCGGGCGGTAAGGGTGGCTAAGGTGCTGGGGCGTGCTTCGCGCTTGAAAAATCCGCCGGGAATTTTTCCTGCGGCATACATTTTTTCTTGAAATTCAACGGTTAAAGGTAAAAAGTCAACCCCGGGTCTAGGGGCTTTGCTCATGGTTGCTGTTGCGAGTAAGACCAGATCGTTGCATTTTAATACAACAGATCCGTTGGCTTGCCGAGCCATTTTACCGGTTTCAAGTGTGATTGTTTGATTGTTAACCGTTGCTGTAACGGGTGTGTCTGCGACACAATGCATGGGCATTAGTGAATGCTATGCGTTTTAATGTCTAAACGCTCAGTAACATCAGTAAATGTATCAAAATCGCTGTGCTTTAAGTATTTTAGCAGTCGACGGCGACGGCCCACTTTTTTTAATAGACTGTGGCGTAAATGATTGTCTTTTTTGTGCACTTTTAGGTGCTCAGACAAGGCCAAGATGTGGCTGGTTAATAGTGCAATTTGAACGGCTGCCGATCCGCAGTCTGTTCCGTGTTTTTGATACGACTCAATAATGCTGGCTTTGTTCGACTTAAATTCCTGTGCTGGACCCAATGGTATTCCTCCTAAGTTTCTATATTAATATTCCACTAAACTATTGTTTTGTTTTTTATCTCTTCTTATTATACTTTAAATAACCCAGTTTGTCAGCTATACTATTGGGACATGAGTGCGGAAATGACCATTACTGTTTTAAAATCCAAATTGTCGTATGCGGTTGTCACCCAAACGGAGTTGTATTACGAAGGCAGTATTACCTTAGATTCTGATTGGATGCGGGCGGCTAATATTCGTGCGGGGGAACAGGTGCACGTGGTTAATATTAATAATGGGGAGCGCTTGGTTACCTATGCGATTGCAGGCAAAGCCGGGTCGGGTATTGTGGCCTTAAATGGCCCGGCGGCGCGGTTGGGTGCGGTTGGGGATCCAGTGTTTGTCCTAACGTATGCACAAATACCAGCCAGTCATACTTTGGAGCCGACGGTTTATTCATTAAAAAAGACCTCATGAATGTGTCCAATTGGCCGTTGGATGGGGTCATGCATGCGGTGGGTGTTGGGGTGGATATCGTTGTTGTTTACAGTTTGGTTTACTACTTGCTGCGTTGGATTCGAAATGTACACTCGCTAGCAATTATTCGGGGGGTGGTGTTTGTGGGGTTTTTATATGTTGTCTTTCAAGTGTTGCAATTGCATAGCATTAACTGGGTCTTGAGCCAATTAACCAGCGTTTTTCTAATTATTTTAGTGGTTGTGTTTCAACACGATTTGCGCCGATTGTTGGAACGCTTGGGGGATCCGCGTTGGTTTATGTCTGTGGATTTATACAATAGCCAGGAATCCACACGGGTGATTAAGCAATTGTTGCGTGCCGTGGATATTTTGTCGAAAAAGAAAATTGGGGGGCTTCTGGTTATTGAAATGAATACGGATTTAAGCCCGTATATTAATACCGGGATTAAAGTCGACGCGTCTGTCAGTGCTGAATTATTGGTGACATTGTTTTGGCCCAATTCGCCCACGCATGATGGAGCCATTATTTTGCAAAAAAACAAAATATCATCGGTGGATTGTTTGCTGCCCTTGTCTGAGGCGTATTTGATTGATCGCTCAATTGGGACTCGGCATCGCGCGGCGTTGGGATTGTCGGAATCGACGGATGCTTTAATTGTTATTGTTTCAGAAGAAACAGGGATTATTTCATTGGCTGAAAATGGTAATTTGACCCGGTATTTGAATCGGGAGGCATTGGAAGCCCGATTTTTTAAATTATATAAAGAGCCAGTTGCTCATGCGAAGCCAGTGGGTTGGTTAAAATCATGGTTAACCAAAGCATGACTAAAACGACGGTGCTATCCCTGCAACAAAAAAAACAAATGGGCGAGCCGATTGTCTTGTTGACAGCGTATGATTGTATTATGAGCCAACTATTGGCTGAAGTGGGGGTGGATATTGTGTTGGTGGGGGACTCGTTGGGTAATGTGTTTCAGGGGGATACGACCACTCAATCGGTTACAATTAGCCAAATGGTGTATCACACAGCCGCGGTGCGTCGCGGTTGGCCGGATGGTTTTATTGTTGCGGACATGCCGTTTATGACAGCCGTTGTATCGGAGGCGGATACCGTTCGGCATGCGGGGCGTTTGATTCAATCGGGTCGGGCGGATGCGGTTAAAATTGAGGTCATGCATGCCCGTCAGTTGCCGTTGTTGGCGGCCGTTGTTGCCAGTGGGATTCCGGTGATGGCACACATTGGGTTTACGCCACAAGCGGTGACTCAATTGGGGGGGTATCGGGTTCAAGGGCGCACAGATGAATCAGCGGCTGCGTGTTTGGAACTGGCGAAGCAATGCGAATCCCAGGGGGTATTTTCGGTGTTGCTGGAATTGGTGCCGGATGCGGTGTCTAAACAAATTACAGCGGCTGTATCGGTACCGGTGATTGGTGTGGGAGCGGGCCCATCGTGTGACGGTCAAGGGCTTGTCAGTACCGATGTGGTGGGTTTATCCCCTAAGGTACCCAAATTTGCTACTCAGTATGCGGATGTTCGATCCAGCATGAAACAGGCCTTTTCGTCGTTTCAAGCAGCTGTATCGGATGGCTCGTTTCCACCATCGTTTACATAGGCGTGCACCCATGATCCAATTGTACGATACGCTGCGCCAAGAAAAACGGGAATTTAAACCACTCAATCCCCCAGCCGTATCCATGTATGTCTGTGGGGTGACGGTCTATGATGTGTGTCATATTGGGCATGCTCGGGCCTATGTTGTGTTTGATATGCTCAAGCGGCATTTAGTGGGGTCTGGCTATACGGTGAACCATATTCAGAATTTTACGGATATTGATGACAAAATCATTCGCAAGGCGGCGGAACAGGATGTGCCCATTACAACCATTACCGAGCGATATACTCAGACATTTTTTGATGACATGGCGGCTTTAAATATTCAGCCGGCGACCCACTATCCCAAAGCAACGGAGCATATGGCTGAAATTATTGCATTAATTGAGCGATTGTTGCGTGTGGGGGCGGCATTTGTGCATGCCAATGGGGATGTGCTGTTTTCAACGGCGGCCTTTGATGGGTATGGCAAATTGTCTAAAAAAGTATTGGATGATTTGGAAGCCGGGCATCGGGAAACGGCGCATTCGATCGAATCCCCCAGCTTGGATTTTGTGTTGTGGAAGCAGTCAAAGCCAGGCGAACCAGCGTGGCCCAGTCCGTGGGGGTCGGGGCGACCGGGTTGGCATATCGAATGCTCGGCAATGGCGATGCAGTATTTGGGCGAGCAAATTGATATCCACGGCGGTGGCGAGGACTTGGTGTTTCCGCACCATGAAAACGAAATTGCACAATGTGAATCCTGTACGGGTAAGCCCTTTGTACAATATTGGATCCACAATGGGTTTGTTACCCTGCATCGTCAAAAAATGTCCAAGTCCTTAAACAATACGATTACGATTCGGGATTTGTTGAATACGGTTGACCCGGGAGCGATTCGCTTGTATTTGTTGCGTACGCATTATCGAACGCCGTTTCAGTTTTCTTGGGATGGTTTGGAAGAAACGAAACGATCGTTACACAAGCTGCGCGCATGTTTAGCGGATCCCGAAACGCAGGCGCCAACGGCCATACAAGCCGCTGAATTGGACCACTTACACCAGCGCTTTACGCAGGCGTTGGACGATGATATCAATACAGCCATGGCGGTGGGCGTATGCTTTGAGATAGTGCGGTATATCCAAACCCAGGGAGTCGGGCGGCGAGTGCTGGAAAATTGCTTGGATTATTTGGGCATTGCATACGCAATGGAGACCTCAGAAACACCGGCCTTGCCCGCAGTGTGTGAAGCGTTAATGGCCGAGCGTGAAACGGCACGGGCCCAAAAAGATTTTAAACGATCGGATCAGCTGCGTGATGAGTTGCTTGCCCATGGCATTGTGGTAAAAGATGCCCGAGATGGCACAACCTGGGAGTGGGTCAAAGGCTAGTCCCAACGCACAAACTTTGATACACTAAACTTTGTTGTGTTCAAAATAAATCGTAAGGAGTAACCATATGTTGGATGCTATTAGTATACAAACGCGCCATGTGTCAATTACCGATGCCTTAAAAGAGTATGCTCGTGAAAAAGCAGAAAAAGTTACCAAATA
>Ga0181567_10004872_pt1 | contig 9837 bp, 10 predicted proteins | sample 101ome_14_FD_133761 | JGI IMG/M metagenome (GOLD analysis project Ga0181567, IMG submission 133761) | Coastal salt marsh microbial communities from the Groves Creek Marsh, Skidaway Island, Georgia - 101403AT metaG (megahit assembly) | ecosystem: Environmental > Aquatic > Marine > Intertidal zone...
CTTCGCGATGGAAGGCAGCTTTTCGATGTCGCATTACACCGGTGCCGCGTCCGGCGTGCTGGGATACGCTAAAGGCTGGGCCCGGGAACTTGCGCCCTGGAACATTTGCGCCAATGCCGTCGCGCCCGGCACGGTGGCGACCGATCTGACCATCAATTCCATGGGCTGGGATGTCATAGAGGACTTCGAAAAAACCGTTCCCATGGGCCGTCTGGCCGATAAGAAGGAGATCGCCTACGCTGTCGCCTGGCTGGCCTCGCCGGAAAGCGATTTCGTGACCGGCCAGCTGATATCACCGACCGGCGGCCAGACCATCGTCGGAATATAGGGAGCAAAAGGCATGACCGAACAGAAACTCTCCATCGTTCACGCCGAAGACAGCGAATTCGTCGGCGACGGTCTGCGCAAGTGTTTCGAGTACCGCGATCTCGGTATCAAAGCTGCAACTGACGGGAATTACCACGCCCACGTGATCCGCGCCGTGGATCAGGAAGAGGACGGCATAGGCCTGCACCGGCATAACGAGATCGAGTTCCAGATGGTCTACATCCTGAAAGGCTGGATGCGGTTCTGGTACGAAGGCGAAGGCGAGGTCGTCGCCAAACAGGGCACCTGCATCCTGCAACCGCCCGCGGTGAAGCACGACGTGCTGGAATGGTCGGACGATCTGGAACTGCTGGAGATAACCTCCCCGGCGGAGTTTACGTCGGAGCCGCTCCAGACCGCCGAATAGAAAACTCGAAGAAACGAATACAGGGAACCAAGACATGCTCAACGCTGCGATTGTCGGCCTCGGCTGGTGGGGAAAGATTCTGACTCAGACGCTGGCCGCCAGCGACAAGATAACGGTCGTAAGGCTTCTGGACGTGGATGCCGACGCCGGCGCCGCATTCGCGGCAGAACGCGGAATCGAATTTACGACCGATTATCCGGCCGTACTGGCGGACGACAATATCGACGTCGTGATCCTGGCAACGCCTCATTCGCTGCACGAAGAACAGATCATCGCGGCCGCCGGCGCGGGCAAACACATCTTTTGCGAAAAACCGTTCTGCCTGAACCGCGCGTCCGCCCTGCGGGCGATGAAAGCCGTCGAAAAGGCCGGCGTGCAGGTGGCCATCGGCCACGAACGCCGGTTCGAACCGCCCATCATGGACGCAATGGCGCTGGCGCGCGACGGCAAGCTCGGCGCGCTGATGCATATCGAGGCGAATTTCAGCCACGATATTTTCGCTGTGCTCGACGACACCAACTGGCGCCTGAAGACCGATGAAAGCCCGGCCGGCGGTCTGACGGCGACGCTGATCCACCTGATGGACCTGTCGATCAGCCTGTTCGGACAGCCCGACCGGGTCCTCGCCTCGGTCGAATGCCATGGGGGCGTGGTGAAGAACGGCGATACCCTGACCGCCCAGGTGAAATTCGAAAACGGCTGCACGGCGTCGCTGAACGCGTTCACGCATACGCCGTTTTTCTCCCGCCTCGCGGTGTTCGGCTCGGACGGCTGGGTGGAAATACGCGACAAGGCGCACGTTCAGGCGCCGGAAGGCTGGTTTTTCACCACCTGTTTCAAGGACGGCAAGGCCGAAACGGTGGAATACGAAGTCGCGACGCCCGTATTGTCGAATCTGGAATGTTTCGCTGATGCTGTTGCGGGCACCGGCGCCTACCCCAACACGCCAGAGCAGATCGTACGCAATGTTTCGTTGCTGGAAGCCATCGTCAAATCCACGTCAACGGAACAGATCGTCCGTATCGAGAGGTGATCAGTACCTGCCGCTGGCGTTTATCCTGAAGAACGTATCGAAAATCACGCGCAAGCGGCTGTCCATATCCGAAGCGGGATTGATGATCCACCGCCCATTCTCCGGTTGAAACAATTCCGGATACTCAGCCAGTTCTGACTCTCCCAGTGCCCGGAATCCCATCAGCGTTTCTGGGTAACTCCGTTCGTCGACCGTTCGGTCGCTCAATTTTGTGATCCCGGTATGCCTGGGGTCGGCGGCGATACGCGCATAGGTCTCGCTCAGCGCCGGCTCTTTGCCTTCCAGTAACTGGATAAAGCTGCCGTCCATATGAATCAGGACGCCGGTGATATTGTTCCGGGAGTTGAGTTTGCGTTCCTTTTCGAGAAGTGCATTCAATGATTCTTCGTTGAAAACGATCGTCGCACTGCTCGCGTAAACGACCTGTCGGTATGCCATCTGTAACTCTACTTATTGTTGGTGCAGATAGCCGCCGCTGCCAGATAACACAACTACCGCCGATTTCACGTGTTTATTTGTGAGTTCCCGGACGATCGCGTTTCGATGCGGACGGGCGCGACGATACCTGAGCGTGCCATCGACGTACGTTGGAACAGTCTTCGGGGATCACGAGTCGCCGGGAAATGCCGAAATCAATGGCGCACAGCGCGGTTATATCCGCAAAGCTGAAGGCATCGCCGGCCAGAAATTCGTACGTTCCGAGTTGTTGGTCGATCTTGCTGAAAAACCGCCCGAGGCGGAGTTCGCCGCGTTTCGCCAGCTCCGTAATCTGCGGAATGTCCACGTCGTAGCCGGCAAGGCCCCGGCCAACGAACAACCGATGGGTGTTGCGAAAGACCTCCGATACCGCCATCAGACCTTCCCATTCGGCCAGCCGGTCCCACATTTCTATCTGCGCGGCTTCCTTAGGGTTGCGCCCCATGAGGGGAATTTCCGGATATATCGTTTCAAGATACCGGCAGATTGCCGCCGCCTCGCCGATCCAGTCGCCATCGTCCAGTTCCAGCAACGGGACCCGCCGGTGCGGATATTTTTGGCAGTACCAGGGGCTCAGTTCACCCGGATTGTCCGGATCGCTGGCCTCTACAATCTCGATTTCGATGCCTTTTTCGGCAACGAATATCGTCGCACGGCGCGGGTTGGGCGCGGTTAGCCAGGTATAAAGCTTCATCCTTCGGTCTCCGCCGCGATGAACCTGTTCAGCAACTGGCGCGCCTGCAGAACCGGCGCATCGGCGTTTACGTCTATCGCCTGCCAGCCGTTCGTGAGGTCCAGGGATTTCTGCTGCGCCTCGACGATTTCGATGTCTTCCGAAAAAATGCGTTCGAATTCCGCGTGCATCGCCTCGGTTACGGCCGCATCGTCCGTCCTGTAGTTGCGCCCGACCGACCAGAAATAGTGGCAGCTGGTCTCGGTTTCGGGCGTCATGAAATGCGCGGTGTGCAGCGTCACCCCCTGCGACCGGTCGCCGGTCTCCGCGCCTGTTCCGGCTAGGGCGCATCCGATATCGAACGCACACAGGGACGGTGGCGTGAATTCCCACAACAGCCAGCGATCGACGTTTTCTTCCGAACCGATGGCGCGGGCGAAAGTCGGCGACGGGACCACATCCATCATCCAGCGCCCGGCGCTCACCGTGCGATCGGAGCGTTCGACCTTCGGAGGCGTGTCGGTGATCGCGCTGGAGCCCAGCGTGTCCGGGTGCACAAACGGCGCATGCGTGTTATCGAGCTGGATGTCGATCAGCAGGTCGTAGCTGCAGGCGACGTTCAGATATTTACCGGTCGCCGCCCAGCCCGGATCGTCGCGCCAGAATATATCGGGAATGAGTGCGGGGTCGGCTGCGTCAGGGTCGCCCATCCATATCCACAACCAGTTGTGACGTTCTTCCAGCGGATACCGGCGTACCGACGCACCTGGCGGGACGCGCCTCTGTCCGGGGACGTTCACGCAGGCGCCCAGCGCGTCGAATTCCAGCCCGTGATAGCCGCACTGCAGGTGTCCGTCGACGACCTGTCCCAGCGACAGCGGCAAGTGCCGGTGACAGCACCGGTCTTCCAGCGCCGCCACACTGCCGTCCCCTGTCCGGAACAGCACGACGGGATCCCCGAGAAACACTTTTCCGACCGGCGCGTCCGTCACGTCATCCGGCTCGCCGGCGATATACCAGCAGTTTCGTAAATACACGGTGCGTGGCTCCGTTGGCGTTTGTTCCCGGCGATGATACCGTTGATCGCGCAGGAAGAAAAAGGGGGGCCGGATGTCCGGTTGGGACTACATCGTCGTCGGCGCGGGATCTGCGGGCGCCGTAATCGCCGCACGATTGTCGGAAGTACCGGCCAACCGGGTGCTGCTTGTGGAAGCCGGACGCGACACGCCGCCTGGCAATGAAGGCGACGAAGTCCGCGACCCGCTCTACCGCGCGACCTACAACACCCGGAATACCTGGCCGGGCATCATGGCACAATGGCAGCCATTGCCGCATAACGACCCCGATTCCGTGCCGGCCTTTCCATACGATCAGGGTCGCGTAATGGGCGGAGGATCCTCGGTCAATTCGATGGTCGCGATCCGCGGCATGCCCGGTGATTTCGAAGAGTGGGTAGACGCCGGCGCCACGGGCTGGGGCTGGAACGACGTCATCAAGTATTACAAACGGCTCGAAACCGACACGGATTTCGGCGACGACCCGCGCCACGGCAATGACGGCCCCGTCTCCATCCGCCGGCATAAAAGATCCGACTGGCCGGGGTTCTGCGATGCGATCGCGTCGGAGCTGCACCGCCGTGGCTTCGGATACGTAAAGGACATGAACGTCGAGCCGCGCGACGGAGTGTGCGCCGTCGCGCTTACCAGCACACCGTCGTTGCGCCAGTCCACGGCAATCTCCTATCTGACAAACGAAGTCCGGGCGCGCGCCAATCTGGAAATCCGCAGCGATTGCCTTGTCGAACATCTGGTTTTCGACGGCACGCGCTGTACCGGTGTCCGCGTGCAGACCGGCGAAGACCGGGAAACCCTGTCCGCGAAAGAAATCATTGTCTCCGCGGGCGCCCTGCAGTCCCCTGCGCTCCTGATGCGGTCAGGCGTGGGTCCGGCCGAACAGCTGCGGACATACGGAATCGAAATCGTCGCCGACCGGGCCGGCGTGGGCAGGAACCTGCACGAACATCCGACCTGTATCCTGGCCGCGCATCTGCGTTTCAACGGAATGCAGCCGGCCGCTTTACGCGCGGCGGGCAACATGGCGCTGCGTTATTCGTCGAAACATGGCGACTGTCCGCCGCATGATTTCTATGTCGCCATCGCCAACAAAGTCAGCTGGCATCCGCTCGGCAATCGCATCGGGGGCGCGATCGCCGCCGTAGTGAAACCGTATTCGCGAGGGGCGGTAACGCTGCAAAGCGCCGATCCGACGATCAATCCGCGTGTCGCCTTTCATGTAATGGAAGACGACCGCGACATGGCCCGCATGAAGATGGCTTTACGCCTGTTTTACGAAATCTTCCGCAGCGACGCGGTGAGACAGGTCACGACCGAAGCCTTCCCCGCTGCGTTCTCCGCCCGGGTGCGCAAGCTCAACATGGAAACCCGCGCCAACTGGTGGAAATCGTTTGCCGGCTCGATCCTGATGGATATGCCGGGCCCGGTTCGCCGCGCAGCGCTGAAAACGCTGATCGCGCCCGGACCGTCGCTTGACGACATTTTCGCCACTGACGCCTCGCTCGAATCCTGGATCCGCGAAAACTGCCGCGGCTTCTTTCATCCTGTGGGTACCTGCCGGTTCGGGCGCGAAGACGACCCGATGGCCGTCCTGGATCCGGCCGGACGGGTATACGGTGTCGAGGGGCTTCGCGTCGCGGATGCTTCTGTCATGCCGGCGATCACGCGCGCCAACACCAATCTGACCGCGATCATGATCGGCGAGAAAGTCGCCGATTTAATCAAGGAAGGGCATTAGGCCGCCGGGCGTCTTGCCTCCGCGAAGGCGCTTGCATTCGTGCGCACGCCCGCGCCCCCCGCACCGCGCACGACATCGACGATCGCCGCGGCATTCTCCGGGTCGCTATCGCCGCGCCAGGCGACATGCCCGTCGGGGCGGACCAGACACAGATCGCAGGCGTAAAGTTCGCGCGCGCCTGCCGTGTCCACGGTTTCGACCGCGAGCGGCATGCCGACCGCCGCGGCGGCGGCGACAAGCTTCGGCGCTTCCGGCGCGTCCGGTCCCAACCGCAGCAGAGTGAAGCCAGCTCCGAACAGATCCAGCGTCGACCGGCCGTCATCCAGCCAGATATGCGGCGCGCGGGCACCGGGGCGGGCGGATTGTTCGTACTCGACGATTGTCAGCGGCGGGAATCCGGACCCGTCGTCAACGCAGACCGGCGACGTGTCGTAACGGTATCCGACGGTCACGCCTTCCTGTTCGTATTCCTCGTTGTAACCGCCGGTTTCGATCACGTGTTTGGCGTCGGCGCGAAGCGCCTCTCCCTCCGCGCTGTCCTCCGCAATCGCGGGTCCGGACGGCAGTTCCACGAGTTTCTTGAAATTCGCCGTCGCTTCGACGTTGTTGCGGATGGCCACCGGTTGCCGGTCGGCGAAATAGCTGTCGAGAAGATGCTGCCCGCCCCACCCGTTCAGAACCGCCGACAGCTTCCAGGCGATGTCGACCGCCTCCTGAATGCCTGTGTTCATACCGAGACCGCCGGTCGGCGAATACTGATGCACGGCGTCGCCGGCCAGGAACACGCGGCCATCGTGGTATCGGTTGGCGACACGGCGATGTCGTTCCCACGGAAGGATCGACTTCAGCTCGTACTCGATGTCATCGGACCCGAGCGCGCGCCGGATATGGGTGTGCGCGTCGAAATTCCCGGTATCGGTGATCAGCTCCGGCGTCACCATCGACAGACGCCACAAACCCCGCCCGTCGACCGAGATGAACTGTCCCCAGAACCCGTCGGCCCCGTACAGCCAGTACATCATGGCCTGATATTTTTCGTGAAAGCGCATTGTGCGCGGATCGGTTCGGACTTCCCGGTATCACGGTCTTCGACGATGACCGTCACCCCATCGGCGTCCTGTTCGAACGACCTGAACAGAGTGCGATACCGTGTAGAAACACACTGAAACGATTCGGCGCGTTTCTGGATGACAGGATCGAAGAAAAGCTGCGAACAGCGCTGGTGACCTTCCGGCGTGTGCTGCCACGGCGGCCGATCGTCGTAGGACGGGTAATCGAAGCCTGATATGCGAAAGCCCGACAGGCTGGTCACATAGGCGATATTCATTGGATGTTCGGGCGGCCAGCCGGCCCCGCGAATCTCGTCCGCCACGCCCCACCGGCGGCAGAACTCCATGGTTCGCGTCGAGATCATGTTCATTTTTGGATGGGAGACGGTGCCATCTCTCCGCTCGATCACCAGGCAGTCGATGCCCTGGTATCCGAGCTCAGTGCCGAGCGCCATACCGACCGGACCGCCCCCGACGATCAATACCGGTATTTCAGTCGCGCTGGCCAAAGCGCCGCCTCCCAGCCGTGGAGCCTCGCTCCGCCCGCTCATGCATCATTAATCGTACAAAGAGTCGTATCGAAGCCGCGCGAAGATGCCGGGAATCATATATTAACTCCAATATATATTACTGATATACTCATAACTATTATGCATGATTTATCACAGCCCAGAAATCTCAACGTCCGGCAAATGCTGGACCTTCTGGCCGTCGTGGAACACGGCGGGGTCACGGCGGCCGCGAAGACGCTGAACGTCTCGCAGCCGGCGCTAACGCGGTCGATCCGCCAGCTCGAGGAAAACCTCGATGTCGAATTGCTCGCACGGGAAGGACGCGGCGTGGCGCCGACCCGGTTCGGAGTTTCGCTGGCAGAGCATGCGCGGACCATCGAAGCGGAACTGCGGCACGCGACCCGTAATCTGAACGAGCTCCGCACCGTCGAAGCAGGGCATCTGGTTATCGGCGCCTCCCCCATCGGCCTTGCCACATTGGTCGGACCGACCCTGTCGCGCCTGCACGACGAAATGCCCGGGCTGACCGTGGAGGTCCGGAACGATCCGTTCGAAAGCCAGCTGGAGGATCTGGACAATGGCGAAATCGACATTGTCATCGGCGCGCTGTGGGACGGCCAGATTCACAAGCACCTGGTCGAAGAGGTGCTGTTTCAGAACTCTCTGTCGGTCATTCTGCGGAGCGATCATCCGCTGACACGGAAAAAGGACCTCGGCTTCTCCGACCTGACCGACGAAACGTGGATCATCGCGCGCGGCTCCGCCGCCATCAAACAACTGGTCGCCAACGAATTCCGGTTCGAAGGCAGCACCCCGCCCGTTTTCACGATCGAGACGGATTCAATGCTCTGCGTAAAGGCTCTGCTCCTGTCGAGCGATTTCATCTGCGCCAACCCGGCGGAACTCTTCTCGACGGAAATCGAACGCGGCGTACTATCGGTTCTGCCGTTGCGATGGCATTCCGGCACCCGCCCGATCGGCTTCACGCTACGCGAACACGGCACAATTACGCCGGCACTCGCCGCGCTGATCGATATTCTCCGCGATGTCGGCCGCGATTTCGCGGAGCAGCAACTCAGCCCTCGACGACGGCGATCCCCTGTATCTCGACCATCATCTCGGGCTGGGCGAATCCGGCGCAGGTAATCAGCGCGCTGCCTGGATAATTCCCGTCGGGAAAGAACTCCTTGCGGAGTTCGGTAAATTCGTTGCCGTAGCGGGAATCGATGATGAAAACCGTCATCTGGACAATATCGGCCAGGGTGCCGCCGCATTTCGCGAGAAACGTTTCGATATTGGCGAACGACTGACGCGTCTGGGCCTCGAAATCCCCGTGCAGCGGCGTGCCGTCGGGTTTCTGGGGCGCGCCGTATCCCGCCAGCCATATAATCTTCTGATCGCTGCCGCTGGTGATAACCGCCGGCGAAAATGACCGGTTTTTCTGCCAGGTCCCATGTATGAATTCTCGTTTCATGATGTCCCTCCGTCGTGTTTCGCCCCAGCAAAGCACGGCGGCGCGTCAAGCGCGAGGGTTGTTTGATCGGACGTTTCGTTTTCGCCGCGTTCGCCGGTGGAAATCGGGCGGCCGTTTCGACACCCACTTGATAAACCGGCCCATCTCGGGATGCGCCCGCAAAGCCTCCGGCGTGTCATAGGCGACGGCAAGTTCCCGTTCGCTGAACAGGCTGTGTATCTTGCGATGACAGATCGGGTGGACGGCGATCGTTTCCCGTCCCCCTTCCGATTTCGGCACCAGGTGATGTTTCTCTGATTTGCCGCCAAGCGGGCGGCGGCAGATGGGGCACTGATTAGCGGACATGGCGGAAAATTAAAGAAACGCGAGATCGCCGGAAAGCCGCTGGCGCCGGTTAGCATAACTATTTGATCCAATGGAGAAACTGGGCTAACTGCAGAGTATGATTTTCGTCGAAATGCCTGCATGGGATATCACGCTGCGGCTCCTCGTCGCCGCGGCTCTCGGAATGCTCGTCGGGTTCGAACGCGAATTCCGCCGCAAACCGGCGGGTATCCGTACGCACATGCTGGTGGCGACGGGCGCGTCCGCCTTTATCATCATCACGATGGAAATGATCGCAGGACCGCTGCAGAACATTGACGGCGCCAAGGCGGATCCGACACGCATCATTCAGGGGATCATCGGCGGCATCGGTTTTCTCGGCGCCGGCGCGATCATTCAGGGCGGCCGCGAAGTGACCGGGCTGACGACCGGCGCTTCCATCTGGGTCGCAGGCGCGATCGGCATTGCAGCCGGTATCGGTTTCTTCGATATCGCGGTATTGCTGGCGATCATCGTGGTGGTAATCGTTCTGGTGATAGGCCAGGTCGAACACAAAATCATGGCGAAGCTGGACGACGCGGACGGCATCGACCGGCCGGAAAAGGGCCATGACGAACCAGAATAAATTCTTTCCTGTCCTCGGCGCGATGGCTGTTGCGATCGTACCGGTCTGGATGGCCATAACGCTGTTGCCGGAACGCGGCCTGCAGCTCGGCAGCACCAGCGCCGGGACGGTCGCCGAAACCATCGA